>Ga0181570_10001344_pt1 | contig 21215 bp, 25 predicted proteins | sample 101ome_18_FD_148667 | JGI IMG/M metagenome (GOLD analysis project Ga0181570, IMG submission 148667) | Coastal salt marsh microbial communities from the Groves Creek Marsh, Skidaway Island, Georgia - 101406AT metaG (spades assembly) | ecosystem: Environmental > Aquatic > Marine > Intertidal zone...
CACGCTCTAATTCAGAATATAATTTTCTAAAACTAGCATTTCTACCTAGTTTTAATACACCTTCTATTGTTATACCATATGTTTTAAATGTGTAATTAAATACATTTATATACAATATACTAGTAGACGGTATTGTTAATGTTTCAAACACAAACCCATCGATGTCGTCTTTGTTATCTATAATCACCATCATGTTCTCGGGAATAACAATATTTCTGCCATTAGTTGGAACTAGATTGTCTTCCCATATAGTGGAATCATTCCAATATTTTGTTGGTACGGTTGATTCAGATACATCATTTACTATTATTTTGGAGTTGTTTTTGAATATCATCTCTCCCATTACATTTGGGTCTGTGTTTAAATGTAAGATAACACCTTCTCCTTCCGTTATTAGTTTACCAGTTTCTGGTATGTTTAATTGATTATAATATCCAGATGAAATGTTACTAGATGTCATTATTATAGTCGTATCTTGAGGAACAGTAATGTTAAAACCAGGAGTAGGGACAAAGTTATTACTCCATGCAGAAGAAACATCAAAATAAAATTGGAACTGTGATCCATCTGTTAATATATCGTTGTAAATATCAGCATCACTTATAATTTCTACTGAGGAACCTTCTCCCAACTTTAATGTGCCATTTAAATTAAACTCTTTGACATATAAAGTATAATAATTTATATTTATATAGAATACACTAGAAGAAGGTATTGTTAATACATTATATGCCTTAATTGATATGTTAGAAGTGTTGTCGACGATCATAATTGTATTTTCTGGAATGTTAATGTTGTCTCCTTGTTGTGGTATGCCTGAATTATCCCAACTGGTTGGTTCATGCCAAAAAGAATATTCTAATCGGCCTGATATATCGGATACTATGATTTCACTATTTTCGGCTGATACAAGTTCACCGCTAATAGTAGGTGATTGGCTTAAATATAATTTTGTATTTTCTTCCACAAAAATTAGTCTGGAAGAAGATGGAACCGTTAATCCAGAATAACTGTTTCTAGATATGTTATATCGGGTTACTTTTATAGATGTATTATTTGGTATAGAAATAAACTCACCCGCTTCTGGAGTAGAAACACCGCTTCCAAAAGCATCTACATCATCAAAATAAAAAGTATTCATAATTATATTATATTTATATTATTGTTTTGCATATACGACTTGTATTGTTTATATAAATTTGTGTTATTTATATAAATTTGTATAGTATAGTATTGTATAGTATTGTATAGTATTGTATTGTATTGTATTATAAGTATAATGAGTTATTTGTTACTACTGATTTAAGGGTTATTTTTGGAATATTAGTTAAAACAGATAATAGTTTCATGTTTTCCGTTAGTTCTGCCACCTTTTCCAACTCGTTTACAATATTGTTTATTTTAAGTATGGCTTTCACGAAATCTCCCAAGAAAATACCCCATTTATCTAATTCCTTAAACACCCGTACACATTCTTCTTCGCTGGAAGCATTACACCAATTATATACAGTTTCGCATATGTTATATTGTATTTCATATTTTTTTGCCAATGAATTGCAGTAGAATATTTCAATATCTAAATACTTGTTGACATAATGCTTTATCATATCCATATTTTTTTTACAGACATAAGGGATTTCTAATATGGTAGGGTCATATACACAATCATCATCGCTTACTCGTATATTTGTAAATATGCTTAGTATAACTACTAATTCAACCGATGACATATTAGATATATAATCTAAGTGTTGTGTGAAATATTCAGCAATAGCAAGTCCAGGCATTTCTTGCACGACAGAAGCAATCATACCTTTTGTAGTTAATTTAAAATCAACACTATTTCCCTCTAAAAATTGGTTTTTCAATAACATTTCCACCTGTGTTTCCAAATCATTTCTAAAGTAATATTCATGGGGTATAATACATTCGTCTAGTTTTACAAGCTGTGTTTCTACTTTTTTCAACTTAATAATAATCTTAGCGTCTTGTTCCAGGTTTTTCTCTCCCCATTTTTTTACTGTTTTTCTATACCGTTTGATGACCGATTGAGATACAGGGGCATTTAAACTACTAGTTGAATCGTTCATATAATTGTAATAATCCAGCGCGGATTCATACGATGTTTTAAATGTGTAATTTTCTAATTCTTGCTCGCATTTGTCATAATATTTCATCATTTGATCCTGCTGTTGTTTTAAATATTGTTGCTGCTTTGATGTTTCATCGTAAATCATACTGTTTTTTAAATATTCATCAATATTGCAGCGGTTTGTGGTATAAAGATATCGCAAAATCATACTGGGGGTAATGCTTATTTTAGATTGTATTTCTTGCGAATTGCCATTTACAATATGTCTGTATTCATCTACTTGAACTGTATTTTTATTAGTGTAAAAGTTGTTTAAGTGAAATATGTAGCCAACAGTGTCGATACCTCTGCGACCAGCTCGACCAGCCATTTGCGTATATTCATGTGGAAATAAACATCGATATCCGCTTTGTGTGTATTTTTTAAGAGCAGTAAATACCACACTTCTGGTAGGCATATTAATTCCAACTGCAAATGTTTCTGTGGCAAATAGCAATCTTACATACCCTTTTTTAAACAATAATTCAATCATTTCTCTGAAAATAGGGGTAACACCTGAATGATGGACGGCGATCCCTTTTTCCAACATACTTACCAATTCAACATATTCTTTTAAGTTAATATACTCCTTCCAATTAGATAACTTTTTAATTAAAATTTCCTTACACTCTTTTCTAATAATAGATGCCATGTTTTCATTGTTTTCAAACAAAGGAATGGTTATTTTCTTAGCATAATCATAACATTGCTTTCTTGAAAATACAAACACAATGCCAGGTAGTAAATCGTGTGTTTTTAAATATTCAACCATATTATTCATGATGAAATGCTTATTTACCTTAACATTTTTATATTGAAATAGCGCGTCATCTACTTTTTTTATTGTATGAACTGCTTCGTCGTTAAATGTATTGTCTTGCTTTAAAATAATAGGTTTGTTTACCACATTTTCTATTAATTTTAAGGTTTGGTCTTTTAGTTTCTTTTTTTCGTTTTCTGGTATAGCATAGTATACATGATGGATTAAAGGAACTACGCGTTTTTTATTACTGCATAAATACACTGGTTTTTTGTTTGATTGATGTAGTAGATTGCACAATTTTTCTGGATTTTGAATAGTAGCCGATAACCCGACGATCTGCGTGGTTTCCGGTAATAACATAATTGATTCTTCCCATACATTTCCCCTATCAACATCATTTATGTAATGTATTTCATCGTATATAACACAGGCAAGTTCATTTTTAATATCCATTTCAAAATCCAATGTCATGTTTGTAGTTTCCGTGTTATTTTCTTTCATTTGAAATAAGTTATTTCTTAATATTTCAGTGGTCATTATTAGCACATCTGCGTCGGGGTTAAATTTGATGTCGCCAGTTAAAATACCAAATGTTATATCTGGAAATTTATGGGTGAAATCGTTGAATTTTTCATTGCTTAATGCTTTTAAGGGTGAACAATATATAACTTTTTTATTTAAACTGACAAAATGGTTAATAGCGTTTTCGGCAGGTAATGTCTTGCCGCTACCAGTATGTGCTGTAATTAAAACATTTTTATCCGTTTTTATTCCTTTTATTGCCCATTTTTGAAAATCAGATAGTGGGAATGGATACTTATCAAATTCGGTTTGATAGGCGTCATCATTAAATTGTGAATTGCAGATTTCGATCATTTTAAATATAGTGTATATGTATTATAAATTACTTACATTTATATATTTTAAATTCAATTTAAGTGTAGCAGCATTTTATTAGTTTTGAAAATAATATAAAGATAATTAAAAGAATAATTTATAAATGTCAGCAGATAAAAGTAGTTTTGATACGGAACATCAATATGTGGGAAGAGTAAAGTGGTTTAATAATAAAAGTGGTTACGGGTTTATTACATCATGTGATGACAAAAATAAAGATGAAGATGTTTTTGTCCATCATAGTGGTGTAAATGTAAACGAAGAACAATATCGTTATTTGGTTCAAGGTGAGTATGTTGAGTTTAAGTTAGTAAGCACACCGGAAGAAAGCAAGTATCCTTATCAAGCATCCAATGTCACTGGTATGTGGGGTGGAAAGTTGATGTGTGAAACTATGAACGAACGCCCTAAAAAGCAAAAGCAAAAGAAAAATAAAACACCTCGTGAACAAAAATACACCGCGTCGCAACCTTCTCAATAGAGTGTGTGTTCGATTTAAATATATAATAAATTGATTTAAATAATTCTATTTATTATACAAATAGGCAAATATAAAATGAGTAAGGAAGTTGAAAAAACACCAGATAATATTGAAGACGAGTTTACGGAGATTTTGGCGTCGTTAAATGGATTAAAACTACATTTTTCGTCGGTTATTAATCAAATTAAGAGTCTTGAAAAAACAGTTAAAAAGAAAATGAAACAGCAGCGACGAGAGATGGAGAAAAATGAAAAAAAGATGAAAAAGAAAAAGACAAAATCACAGTCCAATGTTGCGATTCCAATTGATGTGTCTGATAAACTTAGTAGTTTTATGGGTTTAAAAGAAGGACAACAAGTCGCTAGAATGGAGGTGACTAAATATATTATGGATTATATCAAAATAAATAATTTGCTGAATCCTAATAATAATCAATATATAGTCCCCGATAGTAAGTTAAACACATTATTTTCAGACAATAGTGGGTCTTTAACTTATTTTAACATGCAGAAACACATAAATAAGCATTTTATAACCAAATCATAAAAATACCACGCCAATTATTCACGCAACAACAATAACTATAATTATTTAGATTTTTCATTAGGAATAATTTCCTTTATTTTTTGTTGTATTTGATTGATAATTGGTTTGCAGTCGTAATATGTTCCAACATATATTCCTGATGTAAAACCCATGATAAATTTCCACATTATAATATATAATATATTTATATATTATATTATGTTATTAGACAACGAAAATTTAAAATATAAATACAATGAAAAAATTTTTGGATTAGTTGTTGCTTACATTGTTGCTTTGTCAATAGTAACTGGGTTGTATCTTTCTGGTGCGAACAAAGCAATTATTATAAGCGCGGTGGTAGCATTTATGTTTAGTGATCCTTTGTCTCATTTATATGCGTTTTACATATCTAAAAAAATGGAAAATTTAGATTGGAACGCGTTCATACTTCAAATTATAATCCACTTTTCCATAATCTTATTTTTAATAATATCTAAAACAGTCAAAATGGCATTGGTTTTAAGTTACCTATCGTTTTTTTTATGTTCTGGATTTATATTAAGTTATTATAACTTTTCACTTCATGAAAATTTGTTTGTAGTATTAGGATTGCTGTTAGTAGTAGGGTTTACTTTGCTTATGGAAAGAAGCTCAAATAAAGTGCTTAAAATGTTAAAATTTATATAAAATGATAGGCGAAGCGTTCCTTATTGTGGTAATAATTAAAAAATATATAATAAAAATAATATAGTTTTTGTTATATATGTCATCGGTTGATTTATACTTAAAATTGCAACATGAAGAAAAAGTGTTAAAAAAAAGATTATATACGATTAAACAACAACAAAATGAATTATCAAGAAAGGTTTGGAAAGATTGTGATCATGATTGGGAGAGATGTTCGGATTATGATGATTTATGTAGATTTATATGTAGAAAGTGTACGTTATATAATAACCCTTGCTTTTATACATAATAATATCGACTGAATACTAACTTATATTACTTGTAGCTTTTTAAAATCACCGCCTCCTAATCCAAACTGCTGCATTAATTTTTCCTTATCAATGGTGTTTATAACTTCACAATCATGTTGTGCTTGAAGACGGTGTAGTGCACAAAATCGCTTATTACATTTACATGTTACGGTGGCGAGATTTAATGCTTTTTTACATCCTTTAAAACAACAACGATCTCTCCCTTTTTTCTTTTTTGATTTCTTTACCTTTTTCTCTTTTTTGTCAACATCCTTAATAATTACAGATTGTGCGTTTTCGATTGATGACATAGTGTTTGTTTTAATGTTTTCTGTGTCTAAATTATTCATATGTTTTATTACATTATTAATAATGTATTATAACATATCAATTTAGTTTTTGTATTAGTCGGTATGTAATAAATTGATTTTGTTTAATATATAAACAAACATATATCAAAACTATTATAATTACAAAAATGATTGCAACGATAAATACAAAAATGCAATGGATCCAAATGATGAGTGTTAAAAACTGTGCTAAGGCAATAAAAGGCGTAGATTGTCGTTGTGCTGATAAGTTACGCAGAAATATTATACGACTTCCAACCAATCCATATGAAGAAAAGTTATTTAATATAGAAATAAAACGAAGTTACTTTGATTACTTAAAATGTAGTAATATGCAGAAATAATTAGATATTATACTATTTATATTGTTTGATGGTTATTTATAAATTGAATTTAAAGTATTACACACTTTTTTATATTACTTTAACCCAACATCTATTTAATTATAATATAATTAATATTATTAGTTGTATTGTAAAATGAAAAACATATTTAATGAAAACCACTACACACGATGTTTGCCAGAGGATTTGCGAAATGATTCTACATTGAGGCAAAGTCACAAAAGAAGATTGTATAATGAAATAAAGATTTTAAACGAAACCGACGATAAAGAAACCGGTATAATATCCAGTGACATTAAGGTATATAATTTAAATGATGATGTTCGTAGTGTATATATAACCGCATTATTAATGCCAATGTTACACTACAATATAAATGTAGTATTTCAATTTGTTAATGAATACCCGTTTATTCAACCAACTGTTGTATTGCAGCTAAAAGATACTGGTGAAACAATATATTACAAGAAAATGCTTCACTCTGAAAGTAAAATGATAAACGATATATTGTTTAACCAATTTAAAATTCGCTGTTTATGCTGTGAATCGGTTACTTGTGGAGAACATTGGTCACCTATTCGTCATTTCGACTTTATTTTAAATGAGATAAATGAATTCTTAATAATAAAAAGCAGAATTATTGAGAAATTACACGCTTTAAAAGTTAAGCAGCGATATCTTATAGATGATATTAATATACAAGAATGGTTGTAAAAGGGAGAGATATAAAAATATAAAATTGATTTGATTTTTATATGCAATATTGATTGTAAATTATCACTTGTATTATTATTATCAATCATCAAAATGTTAATCATCTCAATTGAAGGCAATATCGGTTCGGGTAAATCTACCCTTGTAAACTCCCTTAAAAATGAAGTGAAAACAATTTCACACAATGGTGAAGTGTATCCTATAATTTATATTGATGAACCTGTTAAGGTTTGGAATGGAATTCGCGATAAGGATGGAAAGGGGATTATTGAAAGATATTATGAAGATCAACAAAGGTATGCGTTTCAATTTCAAATGATGGCGTATATAACACGATTAACTGATTTGCGAAAGGCAGCCGCAATGTATAATGGAAAATGTGTTTTAATTACTGAAAGAAGTATTGAAACCGATAGGCAGGTATTTGCCAAAATGTTATATGAACAATCAATTATGGATAATATATCATATAATATTTATCTGAAATGGTTTGATGAATTGTCGATGAGTTTAAAGGTTGAACATACTGTATATGTTAAAACAAGACCAGAAACTGCTATGGAAAGAATATTAAAACGACAGCGACCAGGTGAAACAATGTCATTGGATTATTTATATAAATGCAATGAAATGCATGAAAGATGGTTAGGTGGAAAAGACAATGTTTTAACACTGGATGGAGAACCCGAATTTAATCAGTCATTTGAAACCAAGAAAACTAAAATAATTGAAATGATAACATCTATAATTCATAGGGCGTAATTTCATAACACTAGTGATTAAATACAATAATAAGCAACTTAACAATATTTATAAATTGATGTAAAAGTACAACCTAAATAATCATGATAGATTTTTAATAATAAAATACAACACAATAACATTAACCACCATAAATCAAACACAACTAAATATGAACAACCATTTTCTAAAATACCCATATGTCAATGAAAAAGGCGATGGTTGTTGTGCTATTGTAAAGAAAATTGGACTATATGTTCAATGTAATAAAAAATGCGTAAATGAAACACAATATTGTAAAATATGTAGTTTCAACTTTAACAAAATTTGCATATCCGATCGAGTAGTTGGTGGTTTTAAAAACAATAAACCAACACGATTTGATAAGATGCTGTGTTATAAAAAGACATTGAAAAAACATGGTTTAACTATTACAAAAATAAAAAAACAAGCGGCAAAACTTGGGTTGACACTTAATATGGATTACATAAATGAAATATCAAATGAAAAAATCAATACTAGAGTTAATGATGTATCGGTAGTAATGGACACGAGTGATGAAGACGATACGCCTCAACCAGTAAAAAGACCGCGTGGAAGACCAAAGAAAATTAATGTAACGACCAATGACGATTTAATTCGTAATATGACTTCAAATCAATCACAACATGTATGTGAAGATAGTGATTCAGAATCAGAATACGAATATGATAGTGATGAAGAAATATTAGTAGAACCATTTAGTTATACAGGGGATAATGAAAAGTATAAAAATGTCAAATTGTTTAAAAGTGAGCAAGATAGTTTATATACGGAAGATGGAGAGTTAATTGGAATGTTTTGTGAATACATAAATATGTGTTGTTTTATAGAATAATTAAGTTAATTAGTTAATTAATATTTTTATTATTGTTTTTATTAAATTGATTTTTATTTAACTTAAAGTTGAAAACAACACAACACAACACAAGACAAAACAAAACAAAACAAAACAAAACAAAACAAGTTACATAGTATTTAAATATAACTTATAATGAATCGTATTATTCCCAAAATCAAAACCGGGAAATTGTTTACTTTTGATATGCCTACCGTATTCTCTATAAAATTATCTCCTAGGGAAACGGATAGTATATATTGTGAACATCAATATGGGCAAACTTATAAATATAAATATGAAACTAGTGAAAGTATATATTTTGCTGTTTATTTAAATGGAACATATGTAGATTGCAAATGGAAAATAGAAAAAGCGACGCATAATTTGTATGTAAAAATACATAATAGTAAGGTTGATAAATGGGAATTATATATTCCAGGTGAATATATAATTAAATTAATATAGTTTAAATATGAAAAGGGAGAGATAAATCAAATAATATTATATGTTTAAATTATATATGTTAGATAAAGATATAATATTTAATTTTATTGCAGGTGGATTGTTAATTTCTATATGTGGGTATATTACAAAATCGCATGACAGTTATGCTAGTGGCTTTGTTTATGGTTCTTTGCCGTTGGGGGCGTATTACTTGTATTTATATACATTATATACTAAAAATAATAATGGTGATGCTGTAAAATATATTAATGGTGCGTTTTTTGGTGGTATTTTATGGGTTCTTGGAGTTGGATTACTTTATCTTAATTATTTTAATCCAATGCAAACCGTTGTATTAAGTAGTATATTGTATTTTGCTATATTATACATGCATTTAAAAGATTAAAATATAATATATATTACTATAGTAATTTATATTATATAGCATGCTTACTTGCTTTTTCTAGTAGTGGATTTTTTTTTATTTTTCTTTGTTTTTTTATTTTTCTTTGTTTTTTTTCCATTTACCATATGCGTTATTTTTTTGATAACTTTGCCAGATTTTTCCAAAGTTTTTTCGGTGGCGGTTGAAGTAGAAGCAACTGTAAATACAACTAAATCACTAGCTCCTTTACTAACGCGTCCAACGGTTCGTATGCTTTTTCCAACAACATGTCCAATTGATGTTACAACATAGTATACACCTCTTCCAGAACCTTTTACGACATAAGCAGCAGGTTGACCTAAAATGGGAACAACTTGAACAACTTCTCCTAACTCTTTTGATACTTTTAATCCAACATTGCCCACACGTTTAAATGTTTTTACAGATGTAATTTCTAATTTTTTAGATAAATTGTTTAATGTAGAACCAACTGTTTTTGTAACGAGTTCTAAACCATTTGTAAGTCCTCCAATAACACTGGATAAGCTTTTTGCTAAATCATTGGCTATATTACCCGACGATTTAATAACGTGTTTTGACGCACTGATAATTTCTTTGATTTGACCTCCTTTTTGACAAGCCATATAAAATATTATTAGAAAAAAATAATTAATCTATGAAAATAAATTATAATGTGCTGATTTTTTCTAACATGTATTCTTTATAATTAGTTACATCTTTCATTTTTATAAATAACTTTCCTGGTTGAAATGACACCAATTTTTTCCATCCAATTGTGTTGTTTGATTTTCTGTATGGTGTCTCTATATTCACGTATTTATAACTTTTCCAATCATTAGGATAACTATTAAATACTGGGTTTAAAATTAAATAATCGGGTTGTTCCATTAATTATTAACTATGTATATATTTAAGTGTATATTGCACAACCTTTTCAAGACTACACAACAAAACTGCGTGATATAACGAATCGAATAATCCACCTAAAAAGAGAGAGAGAAGTGTTAGAATTAAAAGAAGAAAAGAAGTGTAAGTTGAATTTAGCATACAAAACGAAGGAGCATGCGTTGACGACAATATTATTGTTAAAATCATCATTTTCAGTAATCGACCGAATGTTTCAATTAGAAATGGAAGAAGCGGAGCGATTAAGAAAGTGGAGGTGTGTAATATTATGTAAAAAAAGAAAAGAATTAAAAGAGGACGAATTTATGAAATATATAATCAACCCCTTTGAACAATATAAAAATTGGGTAGGATTAGAAGAACGAATAATGGAAAGCAAAATGTGAAACTTTTTTTTAATTTTATTAAAAAAAAGTAAGATAAAATGTGAAACTTTTTTTTTAATTTTATTAAAAAAAAAGTAAGATAAAAGAATAGAAAAGGGAGAGAAATGTAGAATAAATAAAAGAATAGATAAAAGAATAGATAAAAGAATAGATAAAAGAATAGAAAGAAGAGTAGAAAGAAGAGTAGAAAGAAGAGTAGAAAGAAGAGTAGAAAGAAGAGTAGAAAGAAGAGTAGAAAGGGAGACGGGATTATACTATATTAATGGTATATTTTTCCCACCTATTTCTGATTTTCCCACCTATTTCTGATTTTCTATATATAGGGGGGGTTATTAAGGTATTTCTTACTATTTTATAATATATAATTACATTGTTTTATATACTATATCCCCTATCACCCCCACCAAACAAACCCCAATATCCTAGATTCAACTCTACCACTTTCTCTCCCTTTTTCACACATAAAAATCTATAAATAATACATATGAAAGAAATATTCGGTATATTAAGTATATGGGTATTATTCTTTTTTTTAATTTTATTAAAAAAAAGAATGTTAAATCCCATTATAATAAGTATCGTATTAACATCAAATATAATAGGAATTTATATATTAAAAAGATATGAAGAAAGGATACCTGAAAAATATAAAAAAATAATCAACATTTCAGATATAATCTTGCATTATCTTCCCCTTTTATTTATCTTATTTATTTTAAAAATAAAAAAAGGTAATAAAATAAATAACCTTAATTATTTAATAATCTACCTTATATTAGCATTAATTTATCTTAACACTTTCTCTCCCTCAAAAACATATTGGTTTACACAAATGTCAAATAAAGATTTATTTTTATTTCATATATCAATCTATTTATTAATCTTATTAATTTACTTTAAATAAAAAGTAAAAAAGGGAGAGAAAAGGTGAGTAGAAAGGGGAGTAGAAAGGGGAGTAGAAAGGGGAGTAGAAAGGGGAGTAGAAAGGGGAGTGGAATTATACTATATTAACGGTATATTTTTCCTACCGGTTTCTGATTTTCCCACCTATTTCTGATTTTCTATATATAGGGGTTATTAAGGTATTATGTGATGTTGTATAATATATAAGTATTATCGGTTATATACTATACATCCTATCAACCCACACAACATAACCATAGATTGCACTCTACCACTTTCTCTCCCATTTTTTCTTTTTAAAAAAAGAAAAAATGGGAGTTCAACATATTTATATATTTTTTATTTAATAAGAAGTTTGGCATGCTTTTTTGAATATCATAGAATTCATTCCAATATCATTTACAACCCAAAACTCGTTTGTTTCCAACCAGCCTTCTTTATTAAAAGACTTATCGTTGATAAATGTATTCATAGAATCGATTGTCACCGGCGAAATATCATGGGAACCACTTCCTAGAAATGCAGTTCGTTTATAATAAATTGGTTTTCCCTTATATTTAGCAGGAGAAGCATAACCGTTCCTCGCTAAATAATAGCATTCAGTATCAGTTGAACCATTTTTCAACCTGTTAATCTCATCATCAATATAACGCGAATAAAACGACGATGACATATAATAATCTTTATCATAATTAAAACCAGGGAAATATGGTAATTCACAGTCACTCATTATAACACAAAGTATTTAAAGTTGAATAATATGCAAGATAGAAGGATAGATTAACTTATAAAATAAGTACAAATTTATAATCAATTTGGGGAGAGAAAAGGGACAGAGATTAAAGAGTAAAAAAGGGGGGCGGGAAAACACCTTATACCGGTTTCTATTTTTCCCACCGGTTTCTGCTTTTATCACCTATTTCTGATTTTATATTATATTGATTATATGGTAGATTAAGGTATTATATGGGGGTAGATTAAGGAGTAGATAGGGGAGTAGAAGGGAAGAGGAGAGGGGAGATAGGGAGAGGGGGTTAGATTTCACTGTATCGTTCTCCTCCCGCGCAATCATCTATAATCAACACCCCTTCACTTTCATACACTTCTTTTATAAATTCATCAACGATCTCATCCCAATCTCCTTTATCCGACAATACATCATCCTGATTAACGCGCAATAAATTATGATTGTTATAAACAGCCAAATCTTCTTTTTTCCTATCTCTTATTTGAGTTGATTCTGGAGAATTCCAGTTTGATACTTGCACATAATGCTGGCGACCATCAATTTCAATAATACTTTCAACTCCATTTATTAATTTAATGTATATATCATAAATATAGTAAGTATTATCAGTCGCCCTAACATCCGCCCAACTAGGACGATAACCATGCTTTATACAATCAATATTGAGTCTCTCTTTGTTTTTATGTAAATAATCAACCATTTTTTTCTCTGTTTTAAGATTACAAAATTTACTTTTAACCCATTTATACTCAGGGAACACATCCTTAATAATCTGATATGGCGAACCGCTGTAATAATTCTTTAACAATCCACAACCATAATTATCGTTTATTGCTTTGACTGATATGCCATACCAATCTTCATTGTTATTATATCCCAATATTTCACCTAACCATAAAACATAATCCTTGCGAATACCAGAATCCGTCCATTCATTGTTAGGCGTATGTTTAAACATCCAAACCAACCATTTATACTCAGGAAATACATCCTTAATAAGTTTATATGGCGAACCGTTGAAACGACCTAACAACCCTCCACCATAATTATCATTTATTACGTTTGTTGTTATACCATACCAATCTTCCATAGTATTAAATCCCAATCTTTTACCTAACCATTCTATGTACTGCTTGCGAATAGCCGCATTTTCCCACATACCTTTGGGTGTAACATTAAACATCCAAACAAACCATTTATACTCAGGAAATACATCCTTAATAAGTTTATATGGAGAATTATTGAAACGACCTAACAATCCACTACCATAATTATCATTTATTGCGTTTGTTGTTATACCATACCAATCTTCAATATTATTAAATCCTAATCTTTTACCTAACCATTCCAGATACTCCTTGCGAATATCAGCATTTTCCCATACATGAGGCGCACATTTAAACATCCAAACCAGCCATTTATACTCAGGGAACACATCCGTAATAAGCTGATATGGTGAATCATCGAAACAATATAACAATCCACAACCATAATTATCTTTTATTACTCTTGCTGTTATACCATACCAATCTTCCATAGTATTGTATCCCAATCTTTCACCTAACCATAAAACATATTCCTTGCGAATATCAGCTTTTTTCCATATACCTTGTGGCGCACGAATAAACAACCAAACCAACAATTTGTAATCAGGAAATACACTTTCAAGAAGTTTATGTGGCGAATCATCGAAACTATCTAATAGCCCCCCACCATAATTATCTTTTATTGCTGTTGCTGTTATACCATACCAATCATCCTTATTATTGTATCCCAATCTTTCACCTAACCATAAAACATATTCCTTGCGAATAGCCGCATTTTTCCATACATTAGGCGCACATTTAAACATCCAAACCAGCCATTCATTCTCAGGAAATACACTTTTAATAAGTTTATATGGAGAATTATTGAAACGATATAACAACCCTCCACCATAATTATCTTTTATTGATTTTTTTGTTATACCATACCAATGCTCTGTCTTGGTATATCCCAATTTATAACTTAAATATTCCATGTATTTCTTATGATTGTTTTCATCTTCCCAATGATTGCGTGGAGCCGTTTTACCAGTACAACCGATAAACTCCAAATAAGTTAGTTTAGTATTAGATTTTGATAGACTCATGTTATTAGTAATGATATTTACTACAGGTGACTACAAGTACCAAATTTGCGTCAACTTTTAATATTTCTCCACATCACAACCAAACATCTCTCCCATTTATAAATTGACAAAATAGTACAACTTAATAAAATCAACAATCAACCCAATCTCAAAACAACACAAAACAACACAAAACAACACAAATAAAACAACACAAACAAAACCACAATGGATGACTACTGTGACTGCCCTTCCTTTCCTGGATACACCTATGACAAAGAATATTATATGGCATCATCAATGTATGCTTCATATGTAGATAAAATAATAGCAATGTTACAAGAAAGACGAAACTCTCGCTGCATACCAGAACATTAAATAATAACAATCAACCATCTCCTATACCCCAACACATCAAACATCTCTCCCTTTTTTATAAATTATTTCTATCCAAAATCTAAATTGAAATAATTCTGGTACTTAATAAATTAAATTAATCAACTTCTAACAAACAAGCAAGCAAACAACAACATAACAACCCTACTCAACAAACAATCATGGTTTCAATCGTATCACAAGCATTTATGTCAAAATTGTCATCAAAAAAGCAAACAAAAAAGGTATCATCAACAATAGCCGATCGCGAACTTGATAAAATGTATAATGAAATAAATGAAAAGGTCGAAGCTCAATTAAAACAAATCGTAATCACACCCACAAAAATCACTACTAAACGCAAACGCGTAACATTCTCTGACGAAGTGACACAACATACAATAAAGCGCCTATGGACGACGGCAAGAGAACGCCAACAGTTATGGCAATCCAGCCCAGATAAGATCATGACTGCCGCCAGATTTAAGCGCACGGAACCATTTTGGCAACGAAACACACGATATCAATGGACGATCGATCAAGATGCATGGAAAGCATATATGAGACGAGAAACCAAAGCAAAACAACGATCACGAATCGCCTATGATTTATCACTACAACCCGATGCCGGCCTATATTAAACAAACAGCATCCCACCTCACCTCCGACAACATCTCTCCCATATTCTCCTCCCCAAATCTATTTTTTATAAATTGATTTAAAAGTACAACCAAACAAATCACACCAAACCAACAATCACACAACCCAATCACACCAAACCAATCACAGCAAACAACACCCAAACAAACACATCAATCCAATCAAACATCATGTTAAAGTTAAAACTAAAGACAACCGTTTGTATACTATTTGCTTTGTGCGTGGCAACTGCATCCGCGGACGAGTTTATAGGAGGCATAGTGGTCGGCATACTCAACAACAACTTGTATAATATGTTTGATAAAATTGAAGCAAACAACATCGCAGACTATGAGAAAAACCACGGTATATGTCTTAATACAAAAACCAGTCCGTTCGTTAAAGAAATGATATATCAGCAATGTTATGATGAAACACAATCTAATACAAACCAGCCAGAATTTGCGGGTCGGTTTATTGGATTGCTAACAGTAATCATCATAGCATCATTCAGCAAAGATGACGAACGCAATCACAACCACAACCACAGCCACAATCATGGTGCTGATTTCATATCCGGAATAATCATAGGAACCACATTTGATATGATTATGTCATCCATCAATGATGATTAAAGTTCATCATCCGCGCTATCATCGCAAACTCTGCACATCATCCAAACAGTCCCTATAATTCCAAAACATAACACAATAATTTCAATTATCATAATACAATATACAATATACAATATACAATATACAATTTATAATATATATCTAATTACTATAATCTTTTTAAATATATATTTAATTTATCAACCTACACGCATCACACCACACCACATCACATCACATCACACCACACCACACACCACACACTCCACACAATTTTTATTAAAATTGACCAAAAAATGGTACTAATGATTTAATTTAATCAACTATCCAACAAACAAACAACAAACACACAAACAATAAACACACAAACAACAACAAACCATATAATGTCTACCACCGCAGTAGCAGTTATGTCAACACAACCACTCGCGCCCAATGCTCCTAAAAAAAAGAGACAACATCGTTGTGGCACTTGTAAACAATCGGGACACAACCGTAAAACCTGCCCAATGAGAAATGTAACCACCGAACGAGGTTCGCGACCAGTATCCAGAAAATTAGAAGATGAATTTATGGATGCACACGCAAAAGCAAACGCAAACCCCACCGAGCATCACGAGCACGAGCACGAACATTGCTCTATTTGCTTTGAATCATGTAACGACAACCAACAAGCATGTTGTGAACTGGAATGCAAACACAAATTCCACACATCTTGTATATTTAAGTGGATGTCAAAAAACAACAGCTGTCCACTATGTCGCAAAAAAGCAAACCGACATCACAAACCAGAGATTCGTATGCCATCTACTGATTTAATGTGGGTATTAACAAACGACAGCCAATTACAGGAGCAATTTCCCAATACGACTCGTTTAGAATGGTGTGAAATGTATCATTACTTACGCCATGAAATAAATAATATGTCTCAAAGCACGCTACGATCGTATGAAGTATTATCACCAGTATTTAGCCACAGCCGCGTGAGTATTTAACCGAAATCAACTATATACCCCACAACTATACCCATATTAAAACACAAAAACAGAAAAAACAACAAAACAAACAAAAAACAAAAAAACAACAAAACAAACAAAACAAACAAAAACAAAAGCACACCTTTTTTTATAAAAACACAACACAACACAACACAACACAACACAACACAACACAAAATTGACATCAAATTGGTACTTTATGAAAACTCATAACAAACTATCTAACAAACAAGCAATCAAACCAACATATCATAACAAACCAACAAAACAAAACAACAAAACCAATGTCTGCGTTATCGTTAGCACAAACACAACCCACCTCACAAACACAACAAGCTCCTATTAAAAGAAGAGCATACAAGTGCGGTCACTGTAAACAAACAGGACACAACCGTAAAACTTGTCCGTTAATTGATGTAGCTTCGCAAAGAAGCGCAAAAACAGCACTCGACAATGTTAAATTAAGCAATCAATGTCAACACGAACACAAAAAGCATGACAATGATGAAGCACAAGAACCCGAACAATGCTCGATATGCTTTGAAATATGTGACGACAGCGAATCACCATGTTGTCAATTGAAATGCAAACACAAATTCCACACATCTTGCATATTTAAGTGGATGTCAAAAAACAACAACTGCCCACTATGTCGCGCAGAAGTCAAGGAATTAAACCCGAAACCAGCTAGTAGAGGTTCATCACGCCAAACAGTAACTCTACCAAGCACCTATATAATGTGGGAAGCTGCCATGGTAAATCCTTATATGTCAGGCATTAATATAAATTTACAAGATTGGTGTCAGTTTTATAGTGGTATAAAACAAGTATTAGAAAGATTAACACCGGGTCAATTGCAAACATTACAGCACCGAGCACAAAGCCGAATGCGACAATAGTTAACTTCTCAATCTAACCTCTCCACCCCTACTCTACCCACACCCTCATCTCCCACTCCTCTACCCACACTTTTTCTCTCCCTTTTCCAAACAATTTTTATCTCATAAACCCCACCATTCACACCCCTATTCAACTCACTTTATATTGATAAGCAACAACCCCACCATAATAACAGCAATACCAATACCTTGTATTCGTGTAATATTTTCACCATAAAAAAAGTAAGAGATAAGTGTTGTAAATAAAACAACTAAAGGCCACACAAAAGCAACCGAATAAGAACCATTATTAATTTCTAATACTCTCCAAAACGAATACAATCCACCAAACCCGGCTATAATAGACAACACAAAAACAATCATAAAAGTATGCGTATATTTTTCACGAATCTTTTTGATAAGACTAGTAAAATAGTTATTATGAATGCTTACCTTTTTAAAAGACGACATGGATAATACAAAAACCAGCAAAATCGCCAACAAAGGAAAACCAATACCCATCCGTAATATATATATTTCCATAGGATCAAATGATTTAAGTAAATAATTTTTAATTAATATGGTAGTTGATGCCCAAGAAAGACCAGACAACACGGCAAATCTATAAGAAATAGGAATAGATGATAATAAACTTAACACACCTTTCATATTTTATAATTTTATATACTATGTACAGAATATATAATGAAGCACCACACCCGCCGACGCCGCAAATCCCTCCGCCGCAAATCCCTCCGCCGCAAATCCCTCCGCAGTTGCTGCACCGCAGTTGTCAGCACCAAAACCTGTAAAAGAAAAGACGGAAAACTATTTAAACTACCCCGCCGTTTTAGTAAGAAAACATGTTTAACAAAAAAAGTAAGAGGATTTAGTATGAAAAGCAGTTGTGCTCCATTTAAATACTGTAAAAAGCGCACTAATGTTAAGGCCAAGTCCCGCAAAAAAATGTAAAAAATAAAAAAATAAAAAAATAAAAAAATAAAAAAATAAAAAAATAAAAACTAGCACAAACCACATAAAACCAAAATAATATACATATTAACACACAACATCACCGCACCTAACGCACAATACCTAACACACGACACAAATTTATGTATTGTGAATGCACCGGTATAATCGTAATAGCATCATTTCTCTCCCCATTTATATGCTATTTTTTATACATAAAATTCATATACGACATTAGACACAGCATTAAAACCGCCAAAGTGGAACCCATTATAAATGCAAAAGAAACACACTTACCTATAAACAGTGAAGCAATTGAAACTCACATCATTACCGCAAATATAGTTTACGCGTAAAATAATAAAAATTATATATTTTTATTATCTTAACATTATCTTACCCTTATTTTAACATTATCTTACCAATCTTATATCTTTACTTTATTTTACTAATCTCATATTCAATCTTCCGCATCATAAACCCATAACCACTACTATCCCATCCCAAGTCCAATACTAAATTAGAGACAAACTTCATGGCAACAAGTTGCTTTGGATCCCACCAATCATCTAAAGTAAACATAAAACCATGTTTAGGATCGGGACCTTTTTTAAAACCCGAATACACATCCTCCGCATTTTCATATTTGCCAATCGCATCCATAATAGTTTGGATATCTTTATTTTCTTTCATTTCAAAATCCGACATAGACATAGGCATAGACATAGACATATTTAATTATACTTCTACAAATAATTAATATTTTACTTCAATTTAATAACACACGCACACACACACACACACACACATACACATCACACCATAATCTCACACATCATATCGTCACCTCTCTCGCCGCCCTTCTCCGCCACATCACCCTTCTCTCCCACCGAATCCATTTTCATCAACTCTTTATCAATCACTTCCATCACATTGACACCATTGATAGAAACATCTACCTTTATTATTCCATGTTCATTAAACTCCCGACATGTAATATACACAACTTTATTTAATAACATTTCTTCCAGCAGCGCAGTATATTTTTTCAATACATCACCTTTTCCCATACCTTTTCCAACTGACTTTACCTTACCTATCATATTATCAACAACATTGCCATTCACCAATCCCTTACAATTATTTGTAAATAAATCATAATGACAATCATAATTAAGCACACAAGGCCATTTATACAACTTTCTTGAACCAGAACCAATAATTGGAAATACAATATCCATCATCAATCGATCATATACACACACCACTTTACCCATAGTCCCCTTGCCATTAAAAGACAGTTCATTTGTATATCTAGTGGCATTTCTCCAATTAATAGTTAATCTATTATTATCACGATTACGACCATCATTGTCCGCATCATCTATAACATTAATACTTCTACAACAACTATTCATTTGTTAATACATTAATATAGAAAAACATCTTTAAATCCTAACAATACCAATCAACATACCAATCAACACCCCCCAATCAACACACACCAATCAACACACCCCAATCACATTCACAAAGAAATCCATTTTGTAAAATACGAAAAAGTGCCATAGTAAAGTAATTTGTTGAAATTATCATATGTAACTCCTCCTTTATTCCACACCAAAGAAAAAAACAATAATAAATATATAATTGCTGCAATAATGGTAGCGTTGTATCGATTCTTATAATGAATATCATACCCAAACAACCATAAAAATATATCCATGACATTTAAACTATTACCGGTTAATTTATATTCAATTACGGATAATACACATCCGTCCAACAATATAAAACAAGAAAATATGCTCATAACAGTAATCCACAAACACAAAGAAACAAATGGAGAAGAAAAATAAGCCATTAACATAATATCAAACGGCATCCTAAAATGTATAATTTTAATAAATAAACAAGCTAAATCCAATGGAATACCAGATCGTTTAATAGATTCCACATTTTTATTTACAATATAATTTCTTATTTTTTTCCTAATACCAATTTTCTTAACCCCCCCAGCCTCACACTTA
>Ga0181570_10001372_pt1 | contig 20939 bp, 17 predicted proteins | sample 101ome_18_FD_148667 | JGI IMG/M metagenome (GOLD analysis project Ga0181570, IMG submission 148667) | Coastal salt marsh microbial communities from the Groves Creek Marsh, Skidaway Island, Georgia - 101406AT metaG (spades assembly) | ecosystem: Environmental > Aquatic > Marine > Intertidal zone...
CTAAAACCTCTCCTGGACCCCTGAGCTCAAGATCTTTTTCGGCGATGGCAAATCCATCATTAGTTTTTCTTAAAATATCAAGCCTTTCAAAAGCATTGTTACTGAGTGGTGATTGATACATCAGCACACAATAGCTTTGATCAGATCCTCTTCCAACTCTTCCTCTTAATTGATGCAGTTGAGCCAAACCAAGTCTCTCAGCATTTTCAATGACCATTAGAGTTGATTTGGGAACATCGACACCTACCTCTATGACAGTAGTCGATACAAGGATATCAATTTCACCATTGGAAAATTTTTCCATGATTTTAGATTTTCCAACTTTATCTATTTTGCTATGGATCAACTCTATAGTGTATTGAGGTAGTCTTTCATTCAAGTAGACAAAACTTTCAATTGCCGATTTAGCATTGAAATTATCTGATTCCTCTATCAGAGTGCACACCCAATATACCTGTTTACCTTCTCTGCAGACATTTTCAATCTTTCCAATAATTTCATCCTTTCTGTCAGATGATATGGCAATCGTTTCGATAGGTTTCCTATTAGATGGGAGTTCGTCAATGATTGACGTATCAAGATCAGAGTAGATGCTCATTGTTAAAGATCTTGGAATTGGAGTAGCTGTCATTACTAATTGATGAGGAATGGTTTTGGATTTTTTCGCAAGTTCTAATCTTTGGTGAACTCCAAATTTATGTTGCTCATCAATAACTATTAAATTTAGATTTTTGAAATTGACGCTATCCTGAAATAGTGCATGGGTTCCAATAATTACTTGGGATTTTCCTGACGATATATTATCAAGCTCATTATCTTTTTCTTTACGATTTTGTGAGCCTGTTAAGAATCCTATATTAATGTCAAGTGGAGAGAGGTATTTTTGCAGTGATTGATAATGCTGCGTTGCGAGAATCTCGGTAGGAGCCATCAGAGCAACCTGATATCCATTCTCTATTACTTCAAGAATAGCATTTACCGCAACAATGGTCTTTCCTGAACCAACATCGCCTTGAAGAAGTCTAAACATTGGCTCACTCCCTGAGAGATCTTGGAGTATTTCATCAATCACTCTGCTCTGGGCTTGAGTTAATTCAAATTTAAGTGAGGAGATAAGTTTGGATCGAAGATAATTTTTTATCTTAATTGGGCTGGAAAGGATTGCTTTTCTATTCTCTTTTATTCTTCTCAACCCCAAATAGTTGGCAGCTAATTCATCAATTTTCAGTTTCAAGATAGCAGGATGGATTTCCTGAATTATTTGCTCGATATCAACAACTGTTTTTGGTTGGTGGATCATTTCAAGAGCTTCGCTTAAATTTGGAAGACCAAATAAATTTTCTTGATAGTCTGTGAGAGAATCTTTTTTAAACACTTTAAAAACCTCAAGAATCCACTCCCTCATTTGGTTTTGATAAATTCCATTAATCAATGGATAGATAGGAGTAAAAGATTTACTAATCAGTGTTTTTTGACCTTTGGTTATATTTCGATATTCTGGATGATGCATCTCAAATCCATACTTACCAAGCTTCAATTCACCAAAGCATTGAACGATATCCCCCCTCGAGAGCTGTTTTTTTTGATAGTAAGATAAATGAAAAAATCTCAGAATTAATTCATATTTTGAGTCATTTCTTAAAGAGACAATTAAATGCTTATTAGTTGAGAAAGACTCCTCAATTTTTAATATCTCACCCTCAATTAGGACTTCCTCTGCAACCTGTGAGTTATCCAATAAATGAAATCTTGTTTTATCTTCGTATCTAATGGGCAGATGATAAAGAAAATCTTCAAGCGAAAATATGCCTAACTGATTAAGTCTTGTTTGAGACTTTGACCCAACTCCATGAAGCGAAAAAATTGGATCTTGTAAGGAAGACATTTAGTTGACTAACTTATTACCATTACCGCATCCATTTCAACTAATGCCGCTCTAGGAAGTTCCTTAATGCCAACAGCAGCTCTTGCAGGGTAGGGTTCATCAAAATAGTCTGCCATGATCTCATTGACTTTTGAGAAATTAGATAAATCTGTTAAAAACACATTCAGTTTAACAATATCATTTAGATCTCCACCAGAGGCTTTACAAACTGATTTAAGATTCTCAAAGACTTGTTTAATTTGGTCATCAATATTATCACTAATCATTTCCATTGTTGAGGGGATGAGGGGGATTTGACCAGAAAGGTAAACTGTTTTACCACCGACTATGGATACTGCCTGAGAATAGGTTCCAATAGCTTGAGGAGCATTATCAGAATGAATTTTATTTTTGCTCATTGTTATTAAGTAATTTATTAAAAATTATTAAAGATTATATAATTTACTCATCCAAATTAATTACTATCTCAACTATGCTTGATATTCAGAAAGATAAAATATTAATTCTTGATTTTGGTTCTCAGTACACCCAGCTAATTGCAAGAAGAATTCGAGAAATTGGCGTATTCTCCGAGTTAGTTCCATTTGATGTTGATTTTGAACACATAAAAGAATTTAATCCTAAAGGCATAATATTATCTGGTGGACCAGATACAGTGACTGATAATGACTCTGCGAGGGTTGACACAAGGGTTTTTGAACTGAATATTCCGATCCTTGGAATTTGTTATGGTATGCAGACTATGTCTGTCCAACTCGGTGGCGATGCCAAATCAGCAAGTAAACATGAATACGGATTCGCAAGCGTTAATGTTGATTATGCAGATAGCAAATTACTTGGGCATATTGTCAAAAATAGCAATGAAAAATCTCTAGATGTTTGGATGAGTCATGGAGTTGAGGTATCCAAAGTCGCAGATGGTTTTAAACTTGTTGCCTCAAGTGAAAACTGTGCGATTGCAGCAATAGAAAATAGTAAAAGAAATCTCTTTGGCTTGCAGTTTCATCCAGAGGTCACACATACTGTTAAAGGTAAAGAAATTTTAGAAAGATTTATTGATATTTGTGATTGTGAGAAAGAGTGGACTGTTAAGAATATTGTAAATAATACTATTTCCAATTTAAAGACCACGCTGGGTGACAAGAAAGTGCTTTTGGGATTGTCAGGTGGAGTTGATTCATCGGTTGTTGCAGCTTTCCTTAATAAAGCCGTAGGCGATCAATTAACCTGTATCTTTGTTGATAATGGCCTTCTAAGGCTTAATGAGGGTGATCAGGTGATGGAAACCTTTTCAAAGAATATGGGTGTGAAAGTAATACGTGCAAACGCACAAGAAAAATTTTACTCAGCCTTGTCTGAAGAGTCTGATCCTGAAGCCAAAAGAAAAATTATTGGGAGATGTTTTATTGAAGTCTTTGAAGATGAGGCTAAAAAACTGAAAGATATTCAATTTCTAGCACAGGGGACAATCTATCCTGATGTAATTGAGTCTGCTGGCTCAAAAACTGGAAAAGCTAAAGTGATCAAATCTCATCATAATGTTGGCGGACTTCCAGAGGATTTAAATTTTGAACTCATAGAACCCTTAAGGAATCTTTTTAAAGATGAGGTAAGGGAGATAGGGGTTGAATTAGGTATTCCTTATGAAATGTTATTCCGGCATCCATTTCCAGGCCCAGGTCTTGGTGTAAGAATTCTTGGAAAGGTAAAAGAAGAATATGCAAATATTTTAAGACTTGCAGATAATATTTTCATGGAGGAGCTTTACAATGCAGATTTATATAAGAAGGTTAATCAGGCATTCGCAGTTTTTCTTCCTATTAAGTCAGTTGGCGTAACTGGTGATGAGAGAAGATATGAGTTTGTTATTTCTCTTAGGGCTGTGGAAACCATCGACTTTATGACTGCAAGATGGGCAAGACTGCCTCATGACTTTTTGGATATGGTCTCAAATAGGATAATCAACGAAATCGATAGAGTTTCAAGGGTTGTCTATGATATCTCTGGCAAACCTCCTGCTACCATAGAGTGGGAATAGTTAGTTCCTTGCAAGTGATTAATTTATAAAAGTATTTGAGTTATAGAGTAGTCAAAAATTAGTAAAAATATAAAGGCACTAAGACGAGCCAAATTTTTCTTTTAGAAATAGAGTAATAGACATTCTGAAAGTAATTTATAGATTAAAATGAGCCTTTTTTATGTTGAACTATTTTTCAATTTGATAATGACTTAGATACGTTGTGTATATGCGAATGAATATACATCGTTTCGATTGCCTATATTTCTTTTGGAATTACTCAAATTACCTAATTAAAACAGATTTTATTGATTGATTTATGAAGATAATTCCAGTTATTATTTCCGGAGGTTCCGGCACTAGACTCTGGCCACTCTCTCGGGAAGACTTTCCCAAACAATATTTATCCTTGACTGGAAATAATTCTATGTTACAGGAAACTATCTTGCGTTTAAATGGCTTACAAAATCTTTTAGATCCAATTATTGTATGCAATACTGATCATCGTTTTATAGTAGCAGAGCAGTGTAAACAAATTGGCATTCAAAATCCAACAATACTTCTTGAGCCTACTCGCAGGAACACAGCACCTGCGATTGCCGCTGCAGCTTTGCAATCATTAAAAAGCATAGATGATGCAGTGCTTTTAGTTTTGTCAGCTGATCATCTTATTCAAGATACTAAAGCGTTTCATAAGGCAATTGATGTTGCAAGTAAGCAAGCGTTAGGGGGCGCACTGACAACATTTGGCATTCTGCCAACAGAAGCTAATACTGGGTATGGTTATATTAAAGTATCCGAAGAAAGCCTTAATGGTGCGCATATAGTTAAAGAATTTATTGAAAAGCCAGATTTGGAGACTGCAAAAACCTTTCTAAAACAGGGTAATTACCTATGGAATTCAGGCATGTTTATGTTTAAGGCGCGAGTGTTAATTAATGAGCTAACGTTATATGCTCCAGATATTATTGCCTCAATAACTAAAGCTGTTGATAATGCTGTACAAGATTTGGATTTTATTCGTCTTGATAAGCAAGCATTCGAATCATCTCCGGGTAACTCGATAGATTTCGCATTAATGGAGAAATCTCAAAATGTTGTTGTTGTTTTGCTAGATGCCAAATGGAGCGATATTGGCTCCTGGTCTGCGCTTTATGATATGGGTCCAAAAGATATAAATGGAAATGTGATTCGAGGAGATGTTTTTTCTGACGGCGTTTCTGGGTCCTATATTAATGCCGATCATCATATGGTTGTTGCTATAGGCGTAGATAATTTGATTATAGTGGATACACCTGACGTTACTCTTATTGCAAGAAAAGACAAGTCTCAAGAAGTTAAAACCATTGTTGAATCTTTGAATATTATCAAAAGAAATGAGTGCAAGTCTCATCGAAAAACTTATCGTCCTTGGGGTTGGTACGACTCTATCGATGTTGGTGAAAATTATCAAGTGAAAAGATTGTGTGTTAATTCAGGTGGAAAACTATCTTTGCAAATGCATCATAAGCGTGCAGAACATTGGGTAGTAATCCTTGGTACCGCTACAGTTATTAACGGAAAAGAAAAGCTCACACTGATAGAGGGTGACTCAATTTATATTCCAATCGGCTCAATTCATAGTCTGGAAAACAATACTAACGAGCAATTGGAAATCATTGAAGTTCAAAGCGGAGTATATATAAGTGAGGATGATATTGTCAGATTCAAAGATATATATGGCAGGATGAAAGAATGTTGAGCATTTTAGACGAGTAAATTTTTATTTTAAATTTTTGGGTTTTAGAGTTTATATGGGAAATAATAAAGTAGCATTAATAACAGGTATAACAGGACAAGATGGTGCATACTTGGCAGAGTTTTTATTAGATAAGGGTTATGAAGTCCATGGCATAAAACGTCGGTCATCATCATTTAATACTGGTCGTATCGACCATCTTTACCAAGATCCTCATGAAGAAAATTGTAATTTCTTTTTGCATTATGGCGATCTGTCCGACTCGTTGAATATAGTGCGCGTTATGCAAGAAGTCGAACCTGATGAAGTATACAACCTAGGAGCCCAGTCTCATGTTGCAGTTTCATTTGAAACTCCTGAGTACACAGCCGATACTGTTGGACTAGGTGCATTGCGCATTCTGGAAGCTATTCGCATTTCCGGTCTTGAGAAGAAAACTAAATACTATCAAGCATCGACATCAGAGCTATTTGGCAAAGTACAAGAAGTTCCTCAAAAGGAAACAACTCCTTTTTACCCAAGATCTCCATATGCGGCTGCAAAGTTATACGCATACTGGATTACAGTTAATTATAGGGAGGCATATGGCATGTATGCTTGTAACGGGATTTTGTTTAATCATGAGTCACCAATTCGAGGAGAGACATTTGTAACTCGAAAAATTACTCGCGCATTAGCTCGCATTTCATTGGGATTACAGGACACCCTGTATCTTGGCAATATTAATTCTATGCGTGATTGGGGCCACGCTAAGGATTATGTTGAGATGCAATGGTTAATGTTACAACAAGATAACCCAGATGACTTTGTTATTGCTACAGGAAAACAGTTCAGCGTTCGTGAGTTTGTTAATTCTGCTGCTTCAGCTTTAGGTATGGATATTACATGGAAGGGAAAGGGATTAAATGAAGTTGGCATGCTTAATGGAAAGGCTATCGTTCGAGTTGATCCAGCATATTTTCGTCCTACAGAGGTTGATACATTGTTAGGAGATGCTTCAAAAGCTTATGAAAAGTTAGGCTGGGAGCCCAAAACCTCATTTAAGGAGATGGTTAAGGAGATGGTTATGCATGATTATGATCAAGCTAAAAGAGAACTAACTATTAGTAGTTAATAAATTCCTATTCGTTTTATTTTAGGTAAATATAAAACATGAACACCATAATTAAACTATCTAATTACTAACTATTTACAATTCTATCTCTCATTAGAAAGGATAAAAATTATATGTTTCAAATTTTAAATAAATGCCGAGTTTGTGGCTCTAAAGAACTTACTAAAGTATTGTCTTTAGGTAACCAAAGTCTTACAGGTGTGTTTCCAAAGACTCAAGAAACTTTAGTTCCTAAAGGTCCTGTTGATCTTGTTCGGTGTTCTAGTGGATGCGGCTTAGTTCAGTTAGAACAAACCTACGATCTTGAAAATATGTATGGAGACAATTATGGATATAGGTCTGGCCTAAACCAAAGCATGGTAAAGCATCTAGAAAATAAAGTAATCAAGATATTGTCATATGTCCAGCTTAATGATAATGACTTAGTGATTGACATAGGATCAAATGATGCAACCACTTTAAAATTTTATCCAGAGGATAAATATAGATTAGTTGGTGTTGACCCTTCAGCAGGAAAATTCAGATCTTTTTATACAGGAAACATCCAACTTATTACAGATTTCTTCTCAAAGAAGATTCTTAACAATCATGGTGTAACAGACAAGGCAAAAATAATAACATCATTCTCCATGTTTTATGATCTTGAAGATCCGGTAAGTTTTGTTCGAGATGTTTCAGAAGTTTTAAGTGATGATGGTGTTTGGGTATTTGAGCAAAGCTACTTGCCAAGTATGCTAGAAGCTAACTCGTTTGATACTATATGCCAAGAGCATCTTGAGTTTTATTCCTTGGAAGTAATCATGTACATATTAGAAAAGGCTAGTATGAGAATTGCGGATATAGAATTTAACGATATCAACGGAGGAAGTTTTTCGATTGTGGCAGTTAAAATTAATTCTGACCTTGTCATTAACTCTGAAAAAATAAGCAATGCTTTAAAAGCAGAATTATCTCTTAACCTTAAATCTAGTGATATTTATAATAAATTCAAAGAGCGAATAAAATCGCAGCATGAAAAGCTAATAAACTTGCTAAAAGAGATCAACAGCTCAGGTAAGAGTATTTTTGGATTAGGGGCTTCAACCAAGGGAAATGTTTTGCTGCAATACTATAATATTACTGCAGATCTGCTTCCAGCTATTGCTGAAGTTAATCCAGATAAGTTTGGCAGTTATACTCCAGGAACGCTAATTCCTCTCATTGATGAAAGCGAGTTGCTAGCCAAAAAACCTGATTATTTGCTAGTTTTGCCATGGCACTTTAAAGACTTTTTTATTAATAGTAAAAAATTTAAAGGCATTAAGTTGGTATTCCCTCTGCCTGAAGTGACAATAGTAGAAGTTAAATAATGAAGCCTTATAGTGCGCTAATTATCGGCGTTTCTGGACAAGACGGCCACTTTCTAGCTGAACATTTAAGTAGTAATGGATGTTTGGTGCACGGTTTAGATATATTACCCCCTAAGACCAAAAAATGTATTTTTAAAAATATTGATATTTCTAACTATGATGCATTTAATAATTATTTAAAAACCATTCGCCCTGATAAGATTTTCTATCTATCTGCAATTCATGGAAGTTTTGGGTTTAAGTATGAAGATAAGCTGAATCTAATAAATGTAAATACCGTTGGTGTACATGTTTGTTTGGAATATGCAAGAACACTGAATAGACAATGTGTCTTTGTTTATGCAAGCTCAATATTAGCTTTAAAAGAAAATAAAAGAAGTGAAATTTCTGAAGAATCAGAACTAGATCGTTCCAGTTTGTATGGAATTACAAAGAATGCTGCAACTGACCTTGTTTATTACTATAAAACAAATTACAACATTTTAGCTTCTATAGTTTGGTTATCAAATCATGAATCAAACATGCGTAGCAAAGATTTTTTCTCATATAAGATTGTCAATCCTTTGAAACTAGCTTTGAAAAATCAGGCAAAAAATGAGCGTATAAAAGTTAATACTCTGGACTTTTGGAAAGACTGGGGATATGCGAAAGAGTTTATGATGATCATGTCGCTAATAAGTGAAAAAACCCCAGGTGTTAATTATGTTCTTTCAACTGGAAAATTTCATTATGCTCGAGACTTGGTAAAGGATTTGTATGCATTTTATGGTTTTGACTACATAGATTTTATAGATGAGGTAAATTTTGATATGGTCCAAAGAGAGAATAACTTTTGTATTAACACAATTAATCTCAAGAATAGGCTGAAAGTAGTTCCAATATTAAGCGGTATTGAGGTTTTTAAACAACTTGTTAATGATTAAGAAAATATCTTTACAGCTTCTAGCTAACTTTTCAGGTCTTATTCATATGTTTATTGGCACTCCATTAATATTGTCAGAGTATGGCATAGAGCTTGTGGGGCTAAATTCAGCTTTGTTGATAATAATCTCGATTATGATTATTTTTGATTTAGGTATCCCTGCTATAGCAGGTAAGGAAGTGGCTCAAAGCGAGAAAAGGGAGCGTAAAAGTGTAGTTGGAAAATACATAAACATTGCGCTCTATCAATGGATTTATATTTTTATTGCAAGTTTCATCTTAACTAGCACGTATTTAATAATGGTTATTGATAAAACCACACAAATAGAACTTCCTTTTATAAGCATTTCTATTTTTTGGGGTATGGCTATCGCGTCAACTGCAAGTATATCGATATTTGGCAATATACTTGTATCCTTGAATAGGTCAGTATATGTTAATTATTTGCGTCTGATTTCAACAGCAGTGATTATATTAGCATTATTAGGTATTACATTCTATTCACTACCTATTCAGTTTTATTATCTTGCTTATGCTTTAGCAACTTTTTTTACAGCAATTGTTCTTTACAGAGTACTTAAAGTTTATTCCAAGCTAAATATTCGCCAATTATTTTGGGGTATTTCTAAAACCAGAGGCGATATTCTGAATTTATTACCTCAATCTAAATACTTGCTCTACATTACTGCGAACCTCTTGCTGATGACAAATTTAGATAAGATTTCAATAGCATTGAGGCAATCCCAGAGTGAGTTTGCTTACTATTACCTTGCTTCTTATGCTTACATCATTCCCTATTTATTAGTAAGCTCAATTGTCTCATTATATTATCCAATTTTTTGCAGAGAATATAAATCAAGATCAAGAACAATCCATTTTCAATCCCTAATTATTGCATCTTCTGCAATATCTATTGTTATTTTATTAGCATTAGTTCAGCGAGATTTTATAAATTACGTATATGTAGAATGGATAGGGATTGAATCGATATCGAATATTTATGAGTTAATTGTAATTTTTGCAATTGTTGGGATTATAAAATTGTTTTCAATGGTTTTTTACACGTCTTTAATTGCAACACATAATGGCTTTAAAGATCTTTCTCGAACCTTATTACGGCTACTCCCTTTTAATTTAGTAGTTTTATTAATATTATTGATACACTCTAGTTTGATATATGCAGCAAGTGCTCTTTTGATTATGGAATTTCTGCTGTTTATCAGTTTAATAAAAAAAGTCTTAAAAATTAGAGATTCTTTGATACTTGTTAGATGATCAATTTCATAATCTAAAATATAAACTATATAAGGTGAAAACAATGAACCAATTAAATTCATTCTCTGAAATAGAGGCCTCTAGACAAGAACTTGACCGATTAAACATATCGTCAATGCATAAAAATAAATTTATCAGATTTTTAAGGGAAAGGCGAATCTTTCCTGGTGTTTGTATGGGTCATTATTTGAAAAGTTGGGATGTTTACAATGCTTATAAATTCATCAAAGATAATCTAGAATTTGATGCTGCTATTACTGACTTTGGTTGCTATGGTTCAGAAATATTACCAACTCTATACAAGGCTGGATTTAGGAATTTGTCAGGTATTGATACTGATTCTGGTATTTCAAAAATGCCTAATTCGGGGGAGATAGAATATATACAATCAAGTTATTTGAAGAAAAACGTTATTCCTGAAAACTCACGCGATTTGATTGTTTCTATTTCGGCAATTGAGCATGGGTATGCTCCAGAGCCCTTAATCGAAGTGGTCTCTAAATCTCTAAAAAAAGGAGGATATTTTTTTGTTACCTTTGATTACTGGCCAGAGAAAATTGACACTACAGGCATAATGATGTTTGAGCGAACTTGGGATATTCTGTCAGATGTTGATCTTGATAAATTGAAGGGTATTGCACATAATTATGGACTTGAAGAGTTGAAGGTAAATCGGGCTTGCGGGCACTTGAATTTGGACAATCCACCAATTCATTGGGCAAATCGTAAATACACATTCGGAAATATGATATTTAGAAGAGGGTGTGATTGATGAAGGTTTTAATTGCTCCTCATTCAAATATACAGGGGGAGTGCGGTGTTTCTGAACATGTAAAGACTCTAGCCTCTTCCATGAAGAATCAAGGTTATAGCGTAGAGCTATCCAAACTCCAAGTTAATCGCGATATCCCTACTAAGGGTTTTTTAAAAATAAGGTTTTTTTCAAATTTATCCACTGTGTTTAAATTGTGCCAGCAATTAAAAAAAGAGCCAGATCTAATATTAAACTGGCACTTTCCATCTTTTCTTTATAAATCACCTATAGAGGGTGTTTTCAACATTCTAGTTCTTTCTTTTTTTTTTAAAAAAAGATTCGTTTTAACTATACATGGCTATATTTTTGAAAAAAATATTTCCAGCTTGTCTTTGTATTTGTTATTTTTTAATTCTGGGCTCAATATAGTTCTATTGTATCCAGATTTTGCAAAAAGAATTAAGAGGATCCATCATTGGATCATAGATAGAAACAATGTATCGTACATTACCCCTTTTCCATTATTAAACTATTCTGAAAAAGTGAGGCTGTCAAACAAAAGAAAGTCTAGCCCTATAAGAATATTATTTTTTGGAGCATTATCCAATCAGAAGCGCATAGATCTACTTATTAATTGTGTAAATACATATAAGCATCATTTGATTATCGCCTCAAAAAATAAGAATAAAGTTGATTGCTTTAAAGAGGGAGATTTCGATAGGATTATCGATAATTCATTGAACTTAAATATTGAATACAAAAATGATGTTGATAATAACCAATTGGCGAAACTTCTTGATGATACTGACGTAATTATCTTGCCAATCGCCTCAAGAATTTCAGATATAAATTCCTCATTCCTGTTAGCTAAATTGACTTCAAAACTGATTATTGTTTTCACACACTCTAATACTTATTATGACTCTTTCGAGCATATAGCTTATGTTAACTATTCCGACTTTGTATCCTGTCATAGGTTTATTGAAATGTATGCTAAGAAAAGAGTAAAAAGGAAGCTTGATGATAGGTTGCAAACCTCTGGGCAGGATTATTATGATTTATTTGAGAAATGCGAGCTAGGCGGTTGAAGACATTAATTATCTCTGGATCGGCAGATGGCATGATTAACTGTGGCGTTGGCCAGTATGTTTTTAACTTATTTAATTTTGTCAATAATAAATTTTATGACGAATTTTTTCTATTAACTGATTCAGTTGCAGGTAGCAAAGAAGACTCTAGTAATATTTTTTACGTAAAAAACTGGTCATTCTTGCAAATATCAAGAATTTACAAAATTATTAAGAAAATAAAACCTGATGTAGTTCATATTCATTACCATAGCATTGGATTTAGCAAATTTATCACTCCATTACTTTTACCTGCTTTTATAAAAATAATATTAAGGATTCGCATAATTGAAACATGGCATGAAAACTTTTTTGCAAGTTTTACTACCGGTCTTACTATGTTGCCTGCATATCTGGCAGCAGAAAAGATAGTTACCCCTCATAAAAAGTTATTCAATAGTAGTAAGGCGCTGTTTAAGTTTTTCTTCAACAGTTACGTCAATGTCGAATTTTTACCTGGGGTAGCCAATATCAAACCCTATTTAGCGTTAAAAGATAGTAATTCTAATTTTAGTCCAAATGCAACAACTCCTTTGACTGTAGTTACTTTTGGAAAAATAAGTGAACGAAAGAAAATACCTAATATTATTAATTTCTTTAGATGTTTGCCTCAACACTCTAGGTTTATTTTAGTTGGCAAAGTTGACAATAATAAACTTCGATTGGAGGACGACATCTACTATGCTGCCCGTCAATTAGGTCCAAAAATTGAATTTTTATGGTTAAAGAATGCAACAGATAATGATATCTCTTTGCTACTAAGTTCTGCAGATATTGCTCCCTTTGATCTTGGCAACAGGCACTGGGAAAGTAGCACCACAGTTCAAGCGTCATTATTACATGATGTAGTGGTAATTCATAATGATGAAGTTTCTTGTCCCACTCTTTCAAAGGATAAAAGGCGTATTTTGATTAGAGACTTTAGAGGTTGTTTTGATGAAGTAATATATTCACTGTATAAGAAATCTTCAAAATCACCAACCGTGAGTTGGAATGAAACTTGGTCAAAACATGCGAATAAATTGATCGACTTATACCATGACTGATCTACAGATTACTTCGATAATTCTGAGTTTGGCGTATATATTTTTTACAGGTATTGCGATTCGACGGTTACCTCAACCTGTGAGTTTAATTTTTCTCTTATACAGTTCGATTTTTTTTCTCACACATCATGCTCAAGGAACATGGATTTTATATAACTATGAATTAGAACTTGTTTCAGGCTTTTATTTCAAGGAGATGGGTTTTCTTGATAATCAAATTATGCTGAACGCCATGATTTTAAACTTCGTTTTTTTCATAATGGTTTTAGTACCAATATTTCTTTCTAAGAAGCACTTATCTTATATTCTAGCTAAAAAAGATAATTTTCACTTCAAAGAGCCATCGATTAAGCGACCATATTTTTTTAGATTGTACTTCATAGTTATCTTATCGCTCATTCTAAATAAAATTGGTTTTTATAATCTAGTTAATCAGCCTGGATTTAACTTTACAGCAGGCATAACAACATATTTAGTTCTTTTGTATGTAGTTGAGTTTTATCTTTTAGTACGTATTAACACTCGCTCTTTATCAGGCCTTGATTACTTATCGCTTCTTGGGACCTGTTTTGTACTCTTATTTACAAGCAGGGCAATGTTGGTTATTTTCATGTTGACAATCTTTTTAACAATTTTTAGACCTGTAAGGTCTATTAAGTGGACCCAATTTCTTTATTTGGTGATAGCTGTTTGGCTTGTTATGATAATGTACGGAATATATCGGCATATGGTTACCACTGAATTGCATGGCGTTGAGTTGAATATTGATTTTTATGCTTTTTTGACTAATTTTAAGCAGCAAATAGATTGGATTATGTTTGCCACCGTTGAAGGATTTTCAGGTACCGCATCAACTTTAGAGGAAATTTTATCAGGTGATATGTCGTATGATTTCGGCCTGACATTCATTCTATCAATTTTTAAGGTTATACCAAGTATGGTATATAACATTTTTGATATTGATTATCTTACCATCTTTAAAGAGAATGTATATGTAGGCAACTCCGTCATTCCGGGAATTGTAGAATCATCACTTTTACAATTTGGATTATTTGGTGTCCCTATTTTGGGACTTGGCACAGGCATATTGATTGTTATTTTTGGTCGGCGACTTATTGTTAACTTTAATCTATTATCTATTGTTGTTGTTGTGTCGCTGATTTACTCAATTAGAGGCGGTATTATAGGTTTGACTTTGCTTATTGTAAGTTATATTTTGATGCTATTCTTATTCCATCTTATTAATAGATTAAAAGTTTAGTTCCTTATTTTTAAATTATGTATATAAGTATCTGTATAACAACAAAAAATAGACCTGAAGAAATTTCAGTATTTCTTGAATCTTTGATTTTTTTAGATTACAAAAAATACGAACTTGTTGTTGTTGATTCTTCTACCACTCAAGACTCTAGCGCTGTTATTGACTCCTTTAGGCAAGAAAATCCAAACTCTAAAGTGAAATATGTCTATAAACAATGTTCTATAGATGAGGGATATTTTGAAGCTGCTAATCTGAGCACGGGTGAATTTATTTGGTTCTTTTCTGATGATGATGTATTGTTACCTTTTGCTATTGATGTGCTACATACCATGCTTAGTAAAACCCCTTTAGATTTTTTAGTTATAAATTCTTCACTTTACAGCTCGAATCTATCAAAATGTGAGAGTTTTGCTAGAATCGACTACTCGAAAGAAAAATCAGGCATAGTTTACAATATGAACTCTCTTGGAGAGTTATTTGGAGAGGTACATGGAATCTTAGGTTATATTGCTTGTATTCTCTTATCTCGTTCACTATTTAATAGCTATCTTATTAATCATGACAAGGTTGCTTTCTCTAAATATTTTCATCATCTACACTATGTTTTTAGTACTAATTTTAAGAGTAATAGCTCAATAAAATGGAAAATACTCTGGACTCCATTATTTATCACTCGTATGAACTCAAATAGTTGGGCCAGTAATTACTTGTATATTTGGGGCATAGATTTCCAAGAAACTTGTCGTGCATTAATAAATATAAGTGATGATATGATTTGTAAAAACGGTTTAAAAGGAAATAATTGTAAAGCTAGATTTTTGCTTGGTAGTTTGTTTCATAAAAGAGGGGCAGATAAATTTTCCGATTATGTTAAGAAAGCTAAGTGTAGTAAATTATTTTTGTTATTCTGGATAATTTATAGAGCGACAAAAATATTAAAAAATATTAAAAAAAGTTGACTAGTGAAAAAGATTCTTATCGATGGGTTTTTCCTTGGGACTAAACGAGGAATTGGAAATTATTTGCGAAAACTTCTCGGAGAAATGCATGGGAAAGAGTTTTCTGGTTCTGAATTTAGAGTAACAGTATTTGTTCCAAGAGGATATGATCACTCTTCTGAGGAATTGCCTGAAAATATAAATATTATTGAAGGGATTGGAGTTCCAATACTCTGGGAGAGTTTCCTTCTGCCAATAATTATAAGAAGGTTAAAGCCAGATCTTATTCTAAGTCCTGGAAATATTTCTCCTTGGTTTCTTTTTGGTCGGAAACAAATTCTCATAATTCATGATTGTATATTTCTTCTTCCTAAAAAAACTCTACCTCGATCAAACAAGATTTACCAAAGATTAGGCAGAATGTACCTTGGTCTTAATACTCGTTTATTTGCAAGTAGGTCTTCAGCTTTGATAACTATTTCAGAACATTCTGCGCATGATATTGAAAAATATTTGCATATTCCAAAAGCTAAAATAAAAGTTATATATGGTAGTGTAGGTCAATCTTTTGATATAAGTAAGAATAAACCTAAACATAGTGAGCGCGATATATACCTTCATTTTTATTCGATTGATCCAAGAAAAAACTCTGAAAGAGTCATCGAGGCGTATTTATCTTCCAGCTGTTTCTCAAATGGACATCACCTGTATTTAATTGGTGATGGTGCTAAAAAAAGGTCGAAAGGATTGCATGAATTAGGTGTATTCGGATTTGATTTTCTGAAACGAGATGAGTTAAATAAAATTGTTAGCAATGTGAGAGCGTTACTTTATCCTTCTCTATATGAAGGATTTGGTCTACCTATTTTGGAGTTTAACTGTTCAAGCATTCCTGTAATCACGTCGAATAGTAGTGCCTGTGAAGAAGTTGCCGGGAATTTTAATTTTGTTGTTAATCCAGCTTCAACTAGAGAACTAATTTCTGCTATGGAGTTCTTTCAGAATGACAACAATGTTCTTAATTATAGCAATATGGCACTTCAGAATTGTCAGCGTTTTAATTGGGCTAGGTATCGAAGAGGTATTGTCAAGGTGTTGCGTGAAGTCTAAGATTGCAATATTCATACCAGAGATAGCTGAGAATATTCGTCGCGGGTATCAACGAATATTCCTTGCTGATTTAGAAATTTTAAGTCTTTATTTTGAGATTGATATTTATACCTATACTGCTGCAGAAAATATCCCATCAGTTAATAAAAAATTCAATGTTATTCAAATCCCAAATAATTTTTTCTTGACGATAATAGGGGCTTTCTATTCTTTATTAAAATTTAGATCTATAAGGGCGGCTAAATCAATGGGAATTTTTTTGCCTTCTAAATGGAGTAAGTTCAAAAATTTTAACTATCACAAATACATATTTTACACACCACGAATGGCGTACTTTTTTAAAGAAGAAATCTTGTCAAAAAGTATCATTATATCTATAGACCCTTATCCTATTTTTATACGAAATATTTCTAAGATTAGCAGAAATTACTTCATTCGTTTTTTTGGAAAAATTGAGTTTTATCTGGGTCTGGCAGGAGATAGATATTTAATTTCTAAAGCAAAGTGGTTTACACTTATAAATTCAAGAGATGTTCGAATATATTCTAGATTCTTTCATGCTAAAAATATAGTCAAAAGTATATATTCAGTGCAAGATCAAAATTACAAGAAAACAGAAACAAAGGGCCGTAAATATATCACATGTTTTGGTAATTTTAACTTCATTCCCAATAAAATGGCTTTGGAAAATATATTGTATAAGTTACATCCATTTTTTATAAGAAATAAAAAAATTAAACTTTGTTTTGCAGGAAGTGGTATTGAAAATTTCGCTGCTTTGTCAGATTTTAAAGATGTTAGATTCATCACCAATCCTAAGAGTTTTGAAAATATTTTATCTCAATCTTTAATTTCTCTTTCAATTGCAAATATACAAGTAGGTATTCAATCCAAAATTCTTGAGTCGCTGAGCGAAGGTGTTCCTGTTGCTGTATTTCCTAATTCAGTAAAAGGCCTTGATGCAAAAACAGGCAATGGGTTTTTATTGATCAAAAGCGAGAGCTATGAAGAACTTTATCAAGAGATTTGTAATTTATACTACGACTTTGATAAATGGAGCCTCTTATCAATTGGAGGACAAAATTTCGTCAAAAGTTACCATAGTTTTGGGAATCTAAAGAAGCATTGGGAATTTTTAATTCAGCTCAATTCTCCTAGGTAAAAAAAACTAGAAAGGAAGGGTGTTATCGAAAATGAATAAAAAACACAAAGAAATTTTTTATAGTTTTTTTAGGCTCTATTAGAGTTAAATTTCGCTAATAAACATCATGTATCATACTAAGAATTTAATGAATGTTTAAATATTATGGCTAAAGAGACAAGTAAAAATATTGAGGAAGAAATAGATCTCTTAGCTTTATTCGAATCCCTCTGGAAAGAGAGAGTATTAATTGTTGTCATATCTGTGATTATCACACTCTTTGGTCTTGGTTCTACCTTTGTGATCCCACCGACTTATGAAGCTGAAGTTAAATTGCTACCTCCCTCTATATTGGATATTGTTGAGCTTAAGAAATTTGATGCTCATGAAAATGAACCCAGGAATAAACCTACACCAACAGAAATTTTTACAGAATTTTTAGGTACATTAAAATCGAAACAGTTGCAACAGAAGTTTCTTGAGCAAGAAGGTGTTATGAAATACTTATTTGAGAAAGACATAACCCAGGTTAAAGCATTAGACTTATTTGATAGAATGATTGGAATTCATGAGTCTAATATAAAAACTAATGGTTTTTCTTTCAAAATGCAATTTAAAGATGCAGATCTGGCAACTAAATTTGCCAATCAATTCATTGAGAATGGCATTAATGAATATCGCCTATATTTAACAAATCTTTTCAACCTCGAAAAGGATTATAAAATTAAGGAACTGGAGCTAAAGAAGAAAAGTTTAATTAATTCTAATACTTTAAGCCTGAATTCTGAAATTTCGAAACTGAAACAGGCTTATGTTATCGCTGAAAAATTAAATATTATTGAGCCGCCAGAATCGACAGAAAAAAATTTCAAGTCTTTTAATTACCATACTGAAGAGATGCGTTATTTTTACTCACAAGGTACTAGAGCGTTAAATTTGGAGATTGAAACTTTAAATAAAAATAAGGAAGAAGTATTCCCAGAAGGATTAGCTCAAATTAATAGCAAATTAAAGTTCATGAATTCTTTATCATTTGACGCAACAAAATTCTCTCCAGTAAAAATTGATTTACCCGCTGAATACTCTGTAGAGATTAAACCAAAGCGTTCATTGATACTTATAGTTTCTGCATTTGTTGGTGGATTTTTAGCCATCACATTTGTGTTGGCTCGAAAGTGGGTTCGTAATCTAAGATTACATACCTAATTCTATTTGTAGAAATTAATCAAAATTTTAGAAGCTTCATGATTTTAGTTTTAAATTTCTGATATGCATCAAAACCAAAATCAAGTAAGAGAGTAATGAAAACTTTTGATTCTGATGAAGAATTCATGAACTTAGCACTTCAGGAGGCTTATAAATCAAAAGAAATAAATGAGGTTCCAGTCGGTGCAATCATTATTATGAATGGTCAGGTCATATCAAGGTCATACAATATGTCCATATCTAAAAATGACCCAACTTCTCATGCAGAAATTAATGCCTTAAGAAATGCAGGAAATAAGATCGATAATTATCGATTAACAGGTGCAACCTTGTATGTCACTCTAGAGCCATGTGCAATGTGTTATGGGGCAATCGTTCATGCGCGAATCTCAAGATTGGTGTTTGGAGCTTATGACCCTAAGACCGGTGTTTGTGGCTCATCATCTAACCTTCATAAGCAAGCGTGTTTTAACCATTCACCGCAAATCACGGGCGGTGTATTAGAAGAGGAGTGTTCTTTGATATTGAAAGATTTTTTCAAGGAAAGAAGAAATTAAACGGTATACATACCGCCATTCACATGAAGGGTTTGAGCCGTAATATATCCTCCTGATTCTCCAGCTAAAAATAGAACCGATTCAGCTATCTCATCAACTGTCCCTAATCTACCTAGAGGAATTTGATTTGCAAGGAACTCTTTTTGCTCTTCTGGCAACGCATCAGTCATATCCGTTTTAATAAATCCAGGAGCAATTGCATTGACAGTAATACCTCTTGGACCAACTTCTCTGGCAAGCGATTTAGTAAAACCCATAATCCCTGCTTTGGCAGCGGAGTAATTGGTTTGACCAGCATTTCCCATTGCACCGACTACGGATGCTATCGAGATGATTCTTCCGCTTTTCTTTTTCATCATACCACGAAGAACCGCCTTAGACATTTTGTAGACCGATGCTAAGTTGGTATTCATAATATCATTCCATTCATCATCTTTCATTCTCATTAAAAGGTTATCTCTTGTGATGCCAGCATTATTTACTAGGATATCGACAGAACCAAATTCATCACTAATGGATTTCATGAGATTTTCTATTTGATCATTTTCAGTCACATTTAGGGCAAATCCCTTTCCCAAGATACCATTTTCTTGAAATGTTTTGGATATCGCATCAGCGCCAGAATCGCTAGTAGCGGTTCCAATAACAGTTGCTCCATTTTTTCCGAGAATTAATGAAATTGCTTGACCAATTCCTCTGCTTGCACCCGTGACTAAAGCAACTTTTCCAGATAAATCTGCCATTATGAAATCTCCTTAATTGTTTCCTCTAAAGAACTCTTATCAATTATAGCTTTTGCTGAAAGACTTTTATCTATTCTGCGAGTAAGACCAGCTAAAACTTTTCCAGGACCACACTCAATAATTTTTTCAACGCCAAGGCTTGACATATTTTCGATAGTTTGAGTCCATAAAACAGGTTTCTTAATTTGATTAATTAAGTTTTGCTTTATTTGATCAGTATCACTCGATGATAACGCATCTACATTGTGAATAACAGATATATTGGGTAATTGAATATTAGTTTCATTGATAAATTCTGCAAATTTATCTGAGGCGCTATTCATTAGCGAACAGTGAGAGGGGACACTCACTTGCAGAGGGACTGCTCTTTTTGCTCCAGCCTCTTTCATCAGTTCGCATATGTCATCAACAGCCTCTTTACTTCCTGCTACCACCACTTGTCCTGGGGAATTAAAGTTTACCGGTTCGACAATACCCTTACCATTGTAACTTTCACAAACATTAATAACTTCTTCATCAGATAAACCCAAGATTGCAGCCATACCACCAGTACCAGAGGGTACTGCATCTTGCATCAATTCAGCTCTCTTTCTGACCAATTTAATGGCATTAGAAAATTCAATTGAATCGGCAGCAACAAGAGCTGTATATTCTCCTAGGCTATGACCTGCAAATGATTGAGAGTTTAGATCAATTTCTCCCTTTACTACTCTAAAAGTTGCGTATCCTGCCGCTAACATTGCCGGTTGGGTGTTGA
>Ga0181570_10001377_pt1 | contig 20855 bp, 18 predicted proteins | sample 101ome_18_FD_148667 | JGI IMG/M metagenome (GOLD analysis project Ga0181570, IMG submission 148667) | Coastal salt marsh microbial communities from the Groves Creek Marsh, Skidaway Island, Georgia - 101406AT metaG (spades assembly) | ecosystem: Environmental > Aquatic > Marine > Intertidal zone...
TGCACTCGGCGACTTGGATTTTGAAGCAAGGCAGGCAGAACTAATACGTCGCGTTGCGGTAGCAAACCAAGAGGGGAGCGCAGCAGACCTGCAAAACTTGCAGAACGAAGCCTTTTTGTCTTACGCAGACGACTACCAAGCAGGTAAGTTTAAGACAGGCGAAGACGCTAGTAACGCGTTTGTCAGCATCGTTGGAGCGTTTGATCCTCAGCGAGCGGCAAAACTTGCGAACGAGTATAGTAGTGAGCAAATTGCAGCGATTGCTAACGACGGGTTGAAAATTCAGGGGGAAGTCTCACGGCTTATACAGGATGGTAACGTCGAAGGTTTGAGGGCTTACTTTGACGAGCGCAACGGCCCCGACGTAGGTATTATATTCGAACCACAGGGGGATGGTGGCTTTCTGATACAAGAAACTGGTAAAGACGGACAGGTAGTGAATACCTTACTTAACACAACCAGCAGAGCTGAGTTCAACGAGGGGGCGCAAGCACTGGCAACTTTCGGTAACTCCGCGGCTTATGCGCAGACTTTATTTGACCGTGAAAACAAAACACGCCAGACAGACATTTCTGACTTTAACGCCAATACTCAACGTCTGAGCGCGGAAGCGACTGAGCGTAACGTCTCAAGCAACGTTTTGAGAAACATGAAACTGAATGATCTAACCGACGCCCAAATAGAAAAAGTCGAAGCGGAAGCCGCAGCCCTAACAAACAAAGGGTCAGGTGTTACGCAGAAAGACATTGAAGCGGCGTTCTTAAAACTGAAAACCTCGGAAGCGTACCTAATAGCTGAGAGTCGTGAGCAGCAGAAGAGCATGGAAGACGCATTCTGGTTGAGCTTTCCGAACGCGACCCGAAACGGCTTGATAGTAACAAAAGTTAAATAAAGGCGGTAGGTATGGCTAAGTTCCGCATCGAGACACCTGATGGTTCTGTCTACGAAATCGAAGCTGATGATAACCTCAGTGAAGATGATGTCGCCAGACTGGTTCAGGGTATGGACTTAGAAGCTGAGTCGCAGAAATCCTCGCCAACAACGTACAGCCCCTTTGGTGCGCCTATAGGTGAGACCGCTGCCATGCCGCCTGCGACGGGTAATGCAACCGCAGACGACTACCGTAGTGACTTTGTTCGTGGCATGTCCTCTGCTGTAGATTCTACGCAAGGCTTGGCGTATGGCCTCGGTGCGTTTGCAGGTGACTTCTTAGACCGCAACATCGGCATCGGTGGAGGACTGCGTGATGCAGGTATCGAAGGATACCAACGGAACATGCAGCAAATCCAAGATCGCTCTAAGGCAAGCGACAACTTTGAGAACTTAAATACGGCCCAAGACTACCTAGACTTTGCGCAATACTACTCGGGGTATGCGGCCCCACAAATTGTTGAGTCCATCCTCTCCGGCGGCATCGGTTCAATACTTGCCAAACAAGGGGCAAAACAACTCGCGAAGCGCACGGGCCGTGAGATCAGTGAAGCAGCAGCGAAACGTGCAGGCTTTACGGCAGGTGTGACAGGTAGTGCTATAGGCCAAGGTATCGGCGCGTCTTACGGCGGTGCCGTAGATAGAGCCGTGGAACAAGGCACACCAATCGAAGACATTGATCTTGGAAGAGCCGCTGCATACGGTACAGCCGCAGGTGCGCTTGAGGGTGCCACTGACTTGTTAACTCTTGGGCTAGGTAGATTCGGTCCTACCAAGGGGCTTGGCGCAGCACTCTTTGATTCAGGTAACGCTATTACGCGTGGGCTAAAACGCGGTGCGGCAGCAGCGACTGTTGAGGGTGCAACTGAAGGTGTCCAAACAGGGCTAGAAGACTTGGGCGCAGGCATGACCGTGGATGAAGCGCGGTTCTTTGACCCTACGTCAATCGCCGCAGGTGCCATCGGTGGCGGACAGCTAGGCTTTATAGGTGGTCTGCGCAAGCCGCCAACTAGAGAGCAAGAAAAGACTGCACAACGCGCTCTCGCTAATGAGGTTGAGAACAGGCTGGCCGAGCAGAACGACGCCGCTGTGGAGCAAAAAGTTGCAAACGACGCCGCGCAAGTCGAAGCGCAACGCGTTCAAGCGCGTGTAGACAACTTACAGTTAGATTACGCGTCTGAGTTTACGCCATACGAAGAATACAAAAAAGCAGCCGTCACTCAACAGCTGGCAGCGCTTGACGACCCAGCGACAACGTTAGGTGAACAGTTTCGCCAGTGGAAGATTGCAGAATCTAAAAAGTCAGGCAATCGTGGAGCGTTAACTAACAACTCTGACGCAGCCAAGAAAGCATTCCTGAAGAGTACAGGCTTAGATATTAACGCGGCAGTAGACGCACAATACGATTCGGACCTAACTGCTTATGCCCTAGAGCGCGAGCGCACTGACCCAATCCAGAAACAAGGCACGTTTGACTTTGAGAACATGACGCCTCAGGGCGAACTGGATGTCACTGTAACTCAGCGGCCTACACCCGCTGCGCGTACTGAAGAAACTCCTGCGGCCCCTGCCTACGAAGGCACAAAGAAACAACAAGCCCTTAACGCAATGGCTGTTGAAAAGCTAGGCGCAGAGTACCAGTCTACCTACCCTGATCTGTCGCAGTTACTTTCAGACCGCAAGTATGGACGTTTTGAAACCCTTGTGGATGGCTACGCTAAGTCTGAAGCACAGATGGCGAGCAACGCTGCCCAACAGATTGACCGTAAAGTAACGCCAGAGCAGCAGCAAGTTCGTGACGCACTAACGCAAGTGTCGGCGACGTTAGGACCAAACACAAACCAGAAGAAAGTTTTAGATACGTTAACTGATGCGCTGTACAACTTCCAAGGGGATTTATTTGTTCAAGAGAACGGTTCAACAGTTAACTACGAAGACCTAGCCACAGCCGCAGGGCTTAAAACTCGACAAGCGGCCCGAGCCGCGCTGAAACAAGTCGCACCCAAACTACGTGACGCAGGTGTTACTCCTGAACTTCTATCGTCAACACTTTCGTCGATGACGCAGTCCCGGGTAGCAGAAGACGTCGACACGCAGGCTACAGGACCAGCCGTTGAAAACGAAACTGACGTAAACACCGGCTTGGATGTGAACGAGGATGAGAGTACAGGCGGCGCACCTATTCAGCGCGTTGACTCCGAAGGGGTTGTTTCCTCGCGTCGTGTACAAGCAGCCGCAGATGAAGTTGTCGATCCGACAGAAGCAGCCGACTACGCAGACACTGCTCAGCAGGGCGGGTTCCAATATGTTCGGTCTGTGGGCGAAGGAAACTACAGAAATGTAAACGATGAAGACCGCGCATACACCGAGAACCGCGTGAACGAAGTGGATCAAATTCACCAAGCGCGTGTAAAAGCAGCGGCAGAAGCAGAAGTAAACGCAGTAAAAAGCGCTCAAGGGTTGCTGCAACAAGCGTGGAACCAGCATGCGCCAGCGGGTATATCGTTTGACAGCTTGCCGATCTCAGAACAGATTGACTTCATGCGCTCCATGATGGAGTACCTTGCACGTAAAGGCGAGCAAGACGTCAACGAAGAGGGCGAAACTCGTGCTGAAACCCTTGCTAACGACATCCAAGCAATCGTAAACCGCTCACAGGAGGCACAAAATGCAACAGAGCAAACAGCCCAAGATGACGCGGGCGCAAGAAATGAAACTGATGAACCTGTACAAGAAACAAGTCCTACCACACCTCAAGACGATGGACAAAGCGGGGGCACCGATGTCGCCCAAGGAGAAACGAGTGCTGTCACTGTTGAGCGCAAGCCCAAAGGCAAAAAGCTAGAGAAAAAAGGCAGTAAGTCATTCGTTGAAAAGCCCCGCATGGGCATGGCGGAAGGCGAACTAGCGTCAGAGTTTGACGTTGACTACGGGTTGCTAAACCCTAACCCCACCGTGGATGAAGTTAAGCGTGGCGCAGGCACAGTGTATGCAACCGCGCAAGCATTCCAAGATGCTATCAACCGTCTAACAGGCAACCGCCCGCCACGTAAGTTCGATGTGTACTTCCACGAGAACCGCAACGTCATGGCTGAACGTATGGGCGAACTGGGAGTAAACCAGACAACTATCGACGAAGCCTACGAGTCAAACCCTTACGGCTTTGTGTACCGTGACAGCAAAGGCTTTCTAAAAGCGCACTTTATCTTAGGCCGCATCGCCGCAGGCAAAGAAGAAGCAGCATTCATGCACGAGATCGGAACGCACGTCGGTATTGACAACGTTCTGACAGAAGCTGAACGAGGCGCACTCGCAGGTAAAATTGTCGAGTGGTACGACACTGCACCTAGCGGCTCCGTGGAAAAGCAGGTCGCAGCCTACGCTATGCAGAAAGCTACCGTGCAGTCGATGACGCTGCGAAACTTTACGGACGGCGACTACACCTCAGAGATCGTCGCGTACACAGTGCAAGCTGCACAGACTTTGGGCATTGAACCTACAGCGAAAAATCCTGTGGGGCGTATGCTTCGCACCCTGTACGCTAAGTTCAAACGCGCTCTCCGCAAGCTCGGCATGGATGTACAACTAACTCCACAAAACGTTGTTGACTTAGCCTACGGTGCGGCTCGCATCCAACTAGCAACAAACTACCACGGGACAGGTACTCGTTTCCGTCGCTTTAACCATGACTACATGGGCGCAGGCGAAGGAGCGCAAGCGTTCACATGGGGCAGCTACATAGCGCAGTCGTTTGGCATCGGCAGGTTCTACATGAACAAGATGGCGACAAGCCAAGACGGGTGGAACAAAAGAGATTGGAAACGTTTTACTCTGCGCACGTTCAAAGATGCTGACTTGCACAACCGCTTTAGCAGCCGTTCTTGGGACAACGTACCCATAAAAGCAATTAAGTGGACCAACATGGAAGGCGGTCCTAACACTATGTACCGTGACGCCGACGGCGAGCAGTTGTTTACTTTGACAGACGCGTACGCAGGAAGCACCTCAGGTTTCCCGATCCAAATGGCTCCTGTAGGCACGTTAGTCGCTCAAGTGAAAGACGCACAGGGCCGTAAGTACAGCATGGCGCTCCACCGCTTGACGGACCTAGAGGGTAACAAACTCTTTAACCTTGACGATGAGTATAAGCTGAAAAAAGAGTTTCAACAAAAGTTTGTCAAAGACGAAGACGCCAGTCTGCTAAAAGTAGACCACAACGTTCCCTACGAGAACTTGCTACGCTACGACGATGCAATTACAAACCAGCCTGAACTTCTAAACGCTCTTGGGCAGTTAAACGAAGAAGACTTTGGTGCGTTACAGCGATACGTGATGCGATCTGTGGTAAGACCTAGCGATTTAGGGCAAGCAGAGCAAAACGTTTTTGGCGAATCAAACACTGTAAGCCTACAAGCCATAGCAGATTACATCAACAGCCTAGACGACAATGGCGTCATGCGCCTCATGTCTCGCGTTAAAGGACGTGACTTGTACGAAGCCATGGCTTCACTCGAGCGTCGCGATGGCATGCTGTCTGCCTATCTTGACCCCAACTCTCGCGGGTACAACCACGCGTTAGCGCAACGCAGCGAGTTCACTAAGTCCGAAGCCATGGTGTCTACGTGGTTAGATCAGGCAGGTATTGGCGGTACGATCTTTGAAGACGCAGGGCGCGATAGGCAGCGCAACTACAAGACCTACAACACCGTTATATACAACGACGAAAACCTAGTTGTGATCGGCGACATCGACAGGCAGACAGCCAACAAGCGCGAAGGCGAGAAAGACGTACTCGCGACAGACATCCGCTTTGGCCTCGGTGGCGACTTTACCAACAAGAGTGACGCAGTTCGCCAGATGAAAGGCAACTTCGGAAGCTACTTCAAGCAAGCCCTCCGCAGCGTTACGTTCTTGCACAAGCTCATTGACAACAACGCAGATCGCGTTCCGTCGGCTCGCCGTTGGTACAATACAGTCCTGAAGATGGCTCAAGCACGGCAGACATATTTGCAGGCCGCAGAGGACATCGCGTTACGCGCTCGGGACTTGACACAAGAAGAGTACGATAGCGTCAACGACTTCATCGGGCTGTCTACGTTCTACCAAAAGTGGGGCTATCAGCCAGCGTACATTACAGAAGCCGTAGAGATCGACTCAAACATGAAGCGTTTGTACGATGCATTGAACCCCGCGCAGCAGAAAATCGCGCAGGATGTATTCGCGCATGGACACAATATGCTTATGAAACGTCGGCAGATCGCCGCAGACATGGGCGTATCAGATAAGTTCTTCGCTAACTCTCAACTGCAAGGGCCATACGCTCCGCTAAAACGCTTTGGCGGCTACGTGGCAGTGTTAAAATCTCAGCGTTTGTTTAACGCGGAACAGGCAGCGAAGGCCGAAGGCGCAACGCAAGCACAGAAAGATTTAGTAGAACAGTACCGTTCTAGCCCAGACGACTACGTGGTTCAGTTCTTTGACACCCCGGGGGCTGCAAAAGTCTTTGCGGAGAACAACGCCTCCAAGTACGCTAAAACCACGTGGGATGAACGTCTGGATGAAGGCGCACGTGACAAGATGATCGACAGCGTCGTACTAGAAAAAGTCATGGGGGCTGTATCTGCTAACGCAGGACTGGACCCAAAAACTACCGCAGCGGTGCGCAAAGTAGTACAAGATTTGTACTTCCAAAACATGGACGACAGATCGGCTCGTATGTCGGGCGCACGACGCCTCAACCGTGCAGGCTACGAAAAAGACATGCTGCGCTCGTTCTTGGTACACGCACAGTCCGAATCCAACTTGGTAGCCCAGCTAGAGTTCGGCACAGAGATGAACACTGAACTAGCACAGGTTCGCGAAGAAGCTATAAACTCTGGTAACGCAGGGTTGTACAGCACGGTGGCATATCACTATCGCGACTCAGTTACTAACGCTCAGACACCGATCCAAGACAAGATCACTGCGTTCAACAGTGTGTACATGCTGACATCATCCGTGGCGTACCACGTCGTCAACGCAACGCAGCCCTTTATGGTAACGCTGCCTGTTCTTGCAGGTACGTTCAACGACTATCGAGGCGCAGGCGCAGCTCTGTTTAAGACAGGTTACGGTGTTGCACTAAAGGGGATAAAGGTTAGCGGGGTGTCTCAGCTAAATCCCAAGGTGGAAGTCGATCTGGATAAAGTGCCAGCGAAGTACCGCGAGATGCTAGAGACGTTGCAGCTACGTCAGCTGCTCGACGTCGGCCTCGACTCCGACGTTTCTAATTTGTCGAGACGGTTTGATACAGGGTTTGAGGGTGTTAACGAAGCTGTGAATGCTCTGGGTTCAGTCAGCCATCGTCTGTACCAAGTCTCTCGTATCGTGGAAGCTACTAACCGTATCTCTGCCGCGGTTGCCGCCTACGAAATGGCAACAAAGCACGGTCACTCAGACCCAGTCGGGTTTGCTATCGGTATAACTGAAGATACGCAGGGTAACTTTACGCGCTTGGATACTCCGACACTGCTCAAGTTCTTACCAAAAGTTATGACGCAGTACAAAAAGTACCCGCTGATGATGGCGCACGTTTACGCAGACGCCGCCAATAAAGTAGCTACTGGCGACAGCAAAGAAGCCAAAGCCGCAGGCTTGCGCACTCTAGCCTACACGCTCGGTCACGCAGGCGTTTTCGCAGGCGCAGTCGGTGTTCCCGGCATGAACATGTTGTCGTGGTTGTTCTTTGCACTGGGCGGGGGCGACGAAGAAGACAAAGATGTAGAGCGTTATCTGCGTAAAGAGTTCGGTGATGACGCAGGCAAGCTAATAGCCAACGGAGTTATAAACTCTTGGGCAGGTGTAGACCTATCATCCAAGTTGGGTCAGGGTAACATCTTCAGCCCTGCTCCGTTCTTACGCTACGACGATGGTTTGTTTGCAGTCACAGGCCAACTGGTTCTAGGCCCATCGGGCGCAACACTGAACAACTTCTGGAGATCGAAAGAGTTTTTCGCCAGTGGCGACATCGGCAAAGGGTTAGAATTGGTGCTGCCAAAAGGCTACCGCACCGCGTCCGAAGCATTCCGCTACACCGTGGGTGAGGGCTTCTCTCTTAACAACGGCGATGTCATTGCAACGCCAGACAGGTTCAGCGTCGCAGACTTTGCGTCTAATTTCTTAGGGTTTATGCCTGAGACAGTACGCGAGATTAAGTGGACACAGCGTCAACAGTACCAGCTTGAAAAGTACTTTGGCGAGGAACAGAGCCGACTACGTGAGCGTTACATCGACGCACGAGCCGACGGCGATAGCGCTGAAATGAAACGTATCCGTCGCGAGTGGAACGATTTGCAGGACGGTAAAGACAGATCACGACAGTTCTTTAACGAGGATAGAACAGCATTGCGTAGACAACCTGTGTCTGATTTGATGCGCGCCCCGCGTCGTCAAAAGAAGCGTGAGTTGAAAAACCGCAAAAGATTTGCTACAGACTAAATAGATAAGGTTTAATCCTCCCTGTTGGCCTTATCCGCATGGTTTGCCTCATGCTCCAACTCGGCCTCCTCGTGAGGCCACTTTTTTCGAGAGTCCCAAGGTGCAGGAGGCAGGGTTATTTCCACGCGTCGGTCTTCAGCCATTGCGCGTTTGTAACCTAGCCATTCTTTATCTTTCTTTGTCCACCGTCTTGCCATTCTGCCGTTCCCATATTTCTAAAAGAGCTTCTAGTTCTTCAACTTGTTGCAGCAAACCGTGGCGGTTTCGTCGCTTGGCTTCTTCTTTCATGCCCATCAGTTTGCGTTTTAGTATTACAGGAATATCTATGTTATCGTTCATTGCTCTGCCCTCTGTAATATCGGCCCGTAACGTGGGCCAAGCGGTCAGATCACGGCACCTGTGAGGATAAGTGCGAAAGGATGGCACCGCTCCGACTGCGGGTGTTATTTCCCCACCTCCCGCTGGGGTCTGCACACTACGCCGTACCCGAGGCTTCTGTGTGTATTCCGTCATCATCTTCTACGATTGACAAGGCTTTTCCGCTGAAAAGTTTATTGTAATTTATTTCAAAACAGCGAGCCTGACCACTGGGGACAGTGGAACCTTGTCCTATGTACATCAATTTAGGCTTTTGTTTGATGTACCCTGCGCGATCCATTTCTTCTTTCAAGTCACTAGCTGCAACGCCGTTGTCTTTGCACCAGTCATTTACGCAGCCCACACTCAAGAAAACTTTTCTGTCATCTGTAGCTACGCGACCAACGGCTGCGGCTCTCAATGGTTCGTGCGAATCTTCTTTCTTGGATCGTCCGTCGCCGAAACGTTTTGTCACGATCAGACGCCCCGGAAGCGTAGATATAAACTTAGCCAGTTGTTCGCTGATGTCCACGTTATTATCCCTGCGGCTGTCTCTCATTTGAAGGACATGGTTCTGCGCCCAATCACGCATGCCATTCACGTCAAACGTAACCAGTCCTAGCTTCTTAGCGATCTTACCTGCCACCGTGGCGGTTACAATAGCATCGCGGTAGAAACGCTCTTTATTTTCGTCGTCGCTCTGAGGGTTGTACTTTGCTCTTGCAGTTTGCAGCTGACGCTTAACCCAATCTACGTTCTTCATAATGAACCGCAGATAGGGAACACACGCTTCGCCGTACACGTAGTCCATGTGATGTTCTGCAAAGCCTTGGTCAACGTCGTGGAAGACATTGTGCCTGTACCCTTCGGGCAACGGCACCTCAAAGTACCGTAGTTGTGTAGCTTCAACACGATACCCCGCTGGCAACTTACTGATACTCTCCACGATACTATCGTTCGACGTGATAAAGCTGTTCTTGAAGAACTCAGCACCCACTGTGGCGAACCCGCCTTTGCCGTTTAGACGCTGCTTGTCTCGTCCGTTTGCAAGTGCATAGCCTGTGCGCGTCAACTCGTCAGGGCTACGACCCGAGAACTCGTCTAGCAAGATCGGGATTGAACCCATCAAAGCGGTAAGTTTTATAGCAGCTTGTAGCGTGGAACCGTTGTCGCCTGTCTGGCGCTCCATCAACTTCGGCTTGCCGTAGAACCCGCAGGCGATTTTACATGCGGTAGACTTACCTGTGCCGCCCTTACCTGTGAATGCCAGTGGCAGACCGTGCCAGTTAGACGAACCCATTAACTCAATAAGGACTGAACCCATTGAATGGCACAGGGCGAACTGGAACGGCTCTGCTCCTGCGCGGTTGTAAAGAACGTCGATGTTGTCGATCCACTCGTCGAGCGAACCTTGACGGCCAAAGTCAACGACGATGTCAGGTGGCATACCCTCGTCGCACAAGATAGTTGTCTCGTCGTCTGGCGTTATCATCTTGGTGCCCATGACAAAGCCGCTGTAATCGTCGACCCAACCGAACTGGTTGTACGTCTTGGTTTCAGTGCGCCACTCTTGCAGTTTCTCAATCAGGCCAATGGCAAACTCTGACATGTCTTTCCTCGCTGTTTTGTGAGATGTCAGGAATACTTCATGCGCAGACAATGTTCGCGCCATTTGATCGGTGGAGGCAAGTTCCTCCATGGGCATATCAAACTCGCGCCAGTCTCCGTTTTTCTCCAACGCTCTCCACTTTACAATCCATCGACCTTCCACATCTTTGATACGGTTGATCGGGTAGATAAACGTACGGCAAAACGGACGCCACATGACGATGGTGTTGCCGTCTTCTTCAACTGTATAAGCCCTCGACAGGACAGACCCATTCCACTGGAACCCCGCCTGCCAGTACGGAATGTTTTGGCCTGCTATTATCTGGGCAGGCTGTTGCGGTTGCGCGGAAACTTGCGGAGCTTCTTCCACGGACTGCGCGTCTTCAGTCGCGCCAAGCTGTATAGGACTTGCGCACTTACCTGCAAACGGGCAACTCTCCATGCAAGAAACAAGTTTGTCCATTTCTTCGCAACGCGTCGGGCCAACGGTCCACGCATCAATCTTTTCTTGGGTTTCCGTTTGGTTGTACCCTTCGTATTTACTACTCCACTCATGGATTTTTGTTTCCCCATCTTTACAGTGTTTGATAACGCCTACGCATTTGTGCCACTCAGGCTCAGACTCACCGCCTGTTTCCCTAAACTTACCTATAACTGCGCATTTGTCAGCAACTGTGTCAGGGTCCGACGGCGGGTAGTCGCCTAGTGCAGCAGCAAACAGGTTAGCCTTTTGTCCTTTCGTCGATACTTTTGCCGGTTGTAGATCGTTGTCGTCGAGATACTTTTGTAGCTTCTCTTCGATGGTAGCCAACGGATACTGTGTGCCTAAGCTAATCAGCTTAACTTCACGCGCCTGTTCTTTCTTTCGGTTGTGCGTGGTGATTGGCCTAAGAACCCGCGCGATGTCTTTGTCTACTGCTGTGTCAACCTTTATGCCAAGGTGTTCGCACACTGCGCGTTTCATCAGCGACAAGCGTATCCACGTGTCTGGATCAAAGTCTGCGTCCGCAGTGATGTACATGTGGAAGCCGCCACCAGATGTGACGATTGTAGGTTTAAGCTGTAAAGCCTTTGCCAGCTTCTTTAAATCTAGGATGGCATCGTCGCGCGTGTCATACGCGTCATCCTTGTCGACGCTTACGTCAAAGTCATCGAACAAACTACGGCAGGCACAGACGTTAACCTGCGTCCGTATTCGATCATAGCCTTTGTCTTCGTCGTAGTAGTAATCATTAAAAGAGTTTACGCCAAAATAGACCGCTTCCTCTGCCCTGTCATCGTAGATACGCGCAGCACCTGCTGCTTTGTAGTTTGTGTCATACTTGCGATACCGCCACTTAGTGCGGCGTGGGTCATCAGGATGTGGCTTGGCTAACCCCAGAACACGAAAGCCTTCCTCTGGCATAACGTGTGCGAAAAAGTCTGTGAGTTCCATATGCGCACCTGTTGTTTATAATTAAAAAAGCCAAAGGAGCGGGTACACCCCCTTGGCTTCAGTTCGTTTTTAGTCGTCCCACTCTAGGTCATCTAGTTCGTCGTCGATCTCGTCAGTAACTTCTTCGGCCTCTGGCTCGGGTACTGGCGCGGGTGCGGCTTTCGCCTTTGGCTTTGGAGCTTCTTCGACTTTCTCTTTTGCAGGAGCATCATCACTAGACTGTACATCATCAATCAAACCTGTGATGCGTCCAATGGTATCTGCCTCTGCGTTTAGCAAGTCTTCGATCTCCTGTAGTTCGCCTTCGTCTACATAGCGAACAGCCTTGAAAGTCAGCGACGGATAAGCGACGCCTCGTTCAAACCCAATCTTAGTTACCACGTGGTGTGGGTCCACGTTTCGGCGAGCAAGCTGTGCGCCGTACTGACCTAACGCTTTCAGCGTAGCCGCAGGTACACGTAACAGCATTGGATCGTTGATTTGATCTGCCGCTGCAATACACAGACGCATTGAGTCCGCGCAAGCCTTGCCCTTGCTACCGTTGTCGGTGATCTTTGAACCCCACTGGTTGTGTGGACACGTGGCACATTTCTTGGCCTGTGGCTCTTCTGCGTTAACGCTTGGGGCAAGTCCGTCGTTCGAATAGCATGTTGGTTTAGCCACACTACCCTCTTTAAACGTCTCTGCATAGAAGACTTTTGATTTATTTGGGTTCGCCGACACAATAATCGCGTCAATGGAACCCGCTGCGTCACCGTCAGCGTTGGTAATTAGAGTTTCTTCGTCGCCACGGCGCACGTTAAACTCCTTGCCTCGTATAGAGACAGTCGGAAAACCTCCAACCTGCATCGCCGCTGCGAATAGGTTGTTAGTCTTAGCTTTACCTTGCAAGTGCGCAGGTAGTTTGTTGGCCTTAATAGCAATCATATCATTGCTCATGGTTCACCTCTTACTTTCTTCTAAAGTTAATAACTTGGGTTTCGCTCCAGTTCACCCCAGGCGGTAGATCGTCGTGTTCGTCGCGATATTGCTGCACGGCGGTCTTGTTCACGCGGCGTTCAATCATCTCCCACGCCTCGTTGTCCTGTACGTGACCTAGTAATGCATCCCAGTCAGCGACAGTTGCCGACGCTCGGGTTGATCTGTACGCTGTACCGATGCCACGTGCTGCCACGTTGTCGATACCTCGTTCGTTAAATCGACGTAGAAACTCTATTTCGATTTTGTCTTGTTTTTCCCTGTCACCTGCGTCGTCTTCATCGTATGCGGCCTTACGCTGTGCGCGTTGGTCTCGCAACTTTATGTACAACTTCAACAGGGAGTTATCACCTAACTCCTTAATCGTCGCCATGGGTACGGTTCTCCTTTCTGGATGCTAACCAGTTGTCAATGTCATCTTCATCCCACCGCAGAACTTTCTGCGACACCCTGATGGGCTGTGGGAAACTCTCTTCGCGTCGACGCAAGGCAGGAAGTGCTGCCTTGGTGATGCCTAGTTTTGCGCTAACCTCTTCAGGTTTTAACAAATTCATCAGTTCATACACCTCTATATGTGTTGAGACTAGAGCAGATTAGTACATATAAGTACATACGTCAAGCTATTACATCGTCTCGGGTTGCTTTAATTTCGGCTAACAGTGCGCCCTGCATCTTCTGCTTACTGCGTAACCTTTTATAGATTCGCTTCTCCACCTGTGTGCCTTCTAGCATAATGATGAAGTTGTTCATCTTTTGGCCCGGCCTGTTGATGCGTCCGTTAGCTTGCTCGAACACCTCGTTCGACGTCACGCACGAGTACCAGACAATCGTACTGGCGGCAGTCAACGTCAACCCATGCGACATCGCCGCAGGCTGTGCTACCAATACTTTAGGGTCTTTAGACTTTTGGAACGCTCCGAATATACGGTCACGCTCGTCCTTCTTTACCCCACCGTGGATAACCTCAACAGAAAAGTCCTTACTCAGTTCCTGTGCGACCATGTTGACAGACGACACGAATGGGACAAAGACAATGACCTTGCCCTCGGACTGGTTGATAATGTTACGCACCTCATCGACACGTGGCTGCGCTGCGATAGTAACTTCGTTACCGTCCTCGTCGTACGCAACTCCGCATGCAATCTGCACCAGCTTAGACATCTTGACTGCTTCGTTAACAGCTGTGATCTCTCCGTTGGCAGCTTCTGTTTTCAGCTTCGTCACCATTTCGACGTAAGCCTTATACTGTTCTTTGGTTAGCCCCACCTCGCGTGTCTCGTACATCAGTGGAGGCAAATCCAAACACTCGTCTCGGGTAAACCGCACCGCAGGCTGCATAACTTCGTGAACGATCTCAGTCGCTTCAGGCTTTGGCAACCACGTGAACTGTGACACCTGTCTCATCACTCGGCCTTTGAACCTGTTAAAGTATGGCGGGACACTATCGGGAACGAGTAGTCGGCACTGCGCCCATGCGTCTGTCGGCGCGTTGGGCGTCGGCGTACCTGTCAGTCCCCAGCAGGAACGACGAACGTTGTGCTTGTTAACAACTTTATTGATCGCTCTCCATCTGTCTGTGCCTGCGTTACGTGCCGCCTGCGCTATCTCGTCGACAATAACTAGGTCCACGTCTGCACGTTTTTCCATGTAGGGTTCTATGATCTGCACCCCATCATGGTTGACAATGTAGACGTCAGCATCCTCCTCCAGTAGCTTCAACCGCTTCGCGCGTGTCCCATGCAGTACGGCGAATGTCAGGTGGGGGAAGTGTCCGAATATCTCGTCTGCCCACGTCCGCTCCAGTGTAGACAACGGACTAATGATTAAGGCTTTGTTCAGACGACCGATGCTTTTCAGATAGTCGTAGGCCCAGAGTGCTGCCAGTGATTTGCCTGTACCCAACTCGCTCAGGTTAAACGCACGTTCGTGCATCGACAGAAACGCTGCCGCTTCTTTTTGCGCGTGGAACGGCGTGTACCGACCAGACCATTTATAATGGTGGCGAATTGGCGCAGGTGCTGCGTACCCAAGGTTGCGCAACATGCGTGTTTCCTCGATCGCGTGAGGAACGGCGACGAACTCTTTCCCTTGAAAGGTTATCTGTTTAGCTTTCGGTATAGCCGACAGTACCTGCGTCGGTTGTCGCAATCGTAATAGTAGTGCTTTCTTTTTGCTTGCCACAAGCATTGTCTAAACCCTCATCAATCTGTCTAATTCTTTCTCTGCACACGTGGATAATCTTTTCGTAATCCAGTCGTCGCTCGTTCGGCTTGTTGCGCAGAACGCGTTTGATTATGTCAGCGTCCCAAGGGTTTAGACGGTACTCCAACCATATGTCCCACGGTTGAATAGTTTTCTGTGCATAATCGGACGCGCCTACATTGTAGTTACGTGTGTCCTCGCTCATTTCTTTTTCCTTGTATACATTTCAGGGTTCTTCTTGCGCCAACCACGATTGGTTTTCTTGCTAACCACTTTCGTGTTTGACTTCTTTGTGCTGCCGCCTTTGTCTAACGGCTTCACGTGGTGGACGTCCTTACCGTCGCCCTTCTTTACGCGCCCTTCGCGCAACGCCTCGCGTCGTGCTTTGTTATTGGCTACGCGTTTCTTCTGCACACTCGGCTTCTTGTTGTAAGCAGCCTTCGTGGCAAGTTCTCGTTTGCTAGACTTCGTCACCGAATATCTCCTTCACCTGTGCTACATCGTCTACGACGTAGGCGAACCCGCCTGCGCCCTTTATCGCAGCAATCTCACGGTCTTGGTTTGCCGTCGTGTTGTTGCGTTTTCCCAGCGCTTTGACTTCGAACGCGTAAAAAACACCTCCGTAGCACACAAGTATGTCGGGACATCCAACGCGGCCCATGCCATTGGATACAGGCATGTAGTACCACGCTTTCTTCTCTTTGAGATAGTCTTTTATCTTCTTCTTAACTTTGCCTTCGGGTGTCATAGCCATGGTTACACCCCGCAAAATTCGCAAAGGTTGCGGCCTACAGGACACCAGTTCTTGCATAGCCCAGAGGGTTTCGCGATCCACTTGTCTTGTTCGAACGCATGTTCAATGCGCTGCACTCGTGGTATGAACTCGTTCCATATCTCTGTAACTTGGTCACGCGTGAACGTCTCCTTGTCAAACTTGGAATCCTTTAACCAGATAAACCCAGTCGTCACGCTTTCGATCCATGGGTAGTATGCGAACGCAAACGCAGCAAACAGCATCAGTTGGTTTGAGTCAGGTCTATGCTTACCAGTCTTCCAGTCGAGTAGCAGTGCTTGTTTAGAACCTACGACCCCAAGGTCAATGATGCCGCGTACCCATACATCTTTTGCCATCCACTTCGTCGGACGAAACTCTTTCGTCAGCGCCATACGTTCTTCGACGATCAGCTTACCCTTCTTGGCTTTGACTTTGTCGATGTAGCGTTTGCAGTTCAGCAGATGATCGGGCAGGGCTTTGCCTTGCTTGGCATAGTGTTCCAGTGCAGTGTGTACTTTGTTGCCCCAGATCGTGGCTTCGGTTTGTGGTTCTACGACTTGCTTTGTGACGCGTGTTAGTTGGTATCTTTTAGGGCATGTCTCAAACGCGTTCAGCGCAGAGTAACTCCATGTAACCTGTTTCATAGCGTGTCATCCTGTATCATAAGTATCTATTTGTATCTAAGTATAACACTATAATACATATCCGCAACTACTTTGCGTCGCCGTAAGTGTCTGCAATGTCGCCCTCTGACCATGTAACTAACTCAGGCCACCAGTCGGGGGATTTGCGCATTACGGCCTGCACCGTGTCGAGAACAACCTGCGCCTCATCGTCGGGGACGACGTAGACAAGTTCGTCGTGGACCATCAGTGCGGGTGTTAAATTAGTAAGACGTTGTACAGTAAGTGCGTTGTCGGCGATGACGCAGCGAGCCAGATGCTGCACGATGTTTTCGTCGATCTTTCCCGCGTAGATACGCGCCAAGTTCCGACCACTGCCATACAGATACTCGGGCCTGCCGTTTTCGTCGTTGATCTCTGTCCGCAGGTCAGGGTAACGGATCATACCCTTGGGCGTTTTCAGTCCGTCGGGGGTAGGGAATACCATACCCCATGGATCGACGGCTTTACCCTCGCTGCCTTTCATAATTACAGGTAGAGCCTTGTGGCATGTGCGCCACCCTTCGACGATCTCGTTGTACTCGAACCGCCATTTGTTGACGATGTCTTCGCTCTCCTCCTCGGTGATGTCGACGCCACCCATCAACTTGGCAACTTTCTGGAATGTCTTATACCCCGCACCAAAGCCCAGACCCAAGTGTGCGACCTTGCCCACCTGCCGCTGTTCCTTGGTAACTTCGTCGAATGCTACGCCGTATAGTTTACTGGCAAAGTCTTTATACAGATCAGCTTTCTCGGGGTCAGCTTGGAACATTGCCATGCTAGACGGTACTTTCCACAAGAAATGGTTGACGCGTAGTTCAATCCCGGAAAGGTCAGCGACGACGACTTTGTGACCGCGCGGTGCGATCAGTGACTTGCGCAGGGCATCCGACGGACGTGGGTTGTAAGGGTTCACGCGGGGTAAGTTTTGCGGATTATACCCCCACCCCGACCAACGACCAGTAGTGTCGGCTCCGTAATACTTGAGTGGGATTGGAACCTTCGACTGCGGGTGCGCACGTGCTGCATCTAGGAATGCTTGGATGCGTGTTTGTAGGATGGTTGATTTGGCGTCTAGCCGTGCTGCCGCTGCTGTTGCGACGATGGGGTTTTCGTGTTCCTGCAAAGCAATAAATGCTTCGTCAGTCTTAGCCAACGCGGGTATCTCTTTGCCCGTGGTAGGAGACACCTTGATTGGAACCTCCACACCAACGGTGCGCAGGAACTCGGCAAACTTAGCCGCGCTTGACAGAACTTTCAAGGCACTTTCTGCGGCTTGTTCTTCAGTCATTCCGACCTCGTAGACGTCGAGCGTGCGGGCAGCTTCAACCAACAACGCCTGCTTTCGTTCGGCCTCATCTTCTAGTGTATCACGCAGTAAATCTTCATCTGCTTGGAACTGTGGCTCAACGAGCATGCGTATAGTCATGTCGATCAACTTGACTTCGTCACGGCGGGTGCGTTTGATGAGTCGTCGCAATAATTGGTAGCACTGATCAACGTCGGCTTTGTTGTACCGAGCCATGTCAGCAATCTCTTGCTCAGTGAAATCACAAAGGTGCCTGCCCTTGGTGGCAATAAGGGCAGACTGATCCTTCTCGCCTAGCTTGTAAGCTGCCACCAATTTAGCGAGAGAACCGCCCACGTCCTTTGCGTGGATCGGGCGGGACATAGCGAGTGTACATCCCCATAACTTTGGCTTGATACCCATGCGCCATGATAAGATCATAGCGTCGAACCCTGATAGATTGTGACCGACGACCCAGTACTGCGACCAGTCCACCTTCGACGCGTAGGCAATCACGTTGTCCTCGCCAAAGATTACTTCTGTCTCGCCATCGTCGAACTTAAACCCACAAGAGATTATCTCTGTGTCAGGGTGCATGCAATACGCGATGGGTGACATCTTGCTAAGTGAGTGTGTAACTGACCAATATGTTTCTAGGTCAACGGTACAGATTTTCATGCGGCCCTCCCCAGTTTCGGCGCGTGGTAGCCTTTCTTAATTCCGTAGGCAGGGTGCCCTGCCCAATAACCTTCTACCCACTTGTAGAATTGACCGTCTTTCTCGACTACATCATCCCAGTGTGGCTTTGCTCTGCGGTAGTACCCACGGTTGTAATGTAGCGGCATGTTCCACCCGCCGCGATCACCTTTGTGGACTTCGACAGGTTCGTTGATGTTCCAAGATATTTGGTGCCATACTTCCATGGGTATCTCTTGCTCACGCTTAAACAACTTGCGCTGTGCGCGAGTGCCTGCGGGTTCTGACTTCACAAACCGTGGGGTGTTTATAAGTTCAAACGCACCTGCCACCAACAGTAGGCACTGAGTATATGTTTGAAATTTATCTTCGGGCCAATCGTCTACATCAGTAGCAAAATATCCAAGGCCAGTTTTGGGGTTGTACCCACCTATCTTCTGCGGTTGTGAATAGGGTGCTACTAACACTACAGACGTAGTTCCGTCTTCATACCACTCCGTAATCGCTGCGACATTTTGTAAGTCAGAGTGTCGTTTAAGGGCGTCCAAGCGAATGTAGCACTGTTTAGATGGCGGGCGCGTAAACTCAGATATACGAATGTCGCGCATTTCTACATCAGAAAATTGATCTGTGTAGTCTTCAAGCATCTCCGTAAATTCTTCGCCCATAAAATATATGTCAGACAGTTTTATGTGTTCAATTACATCACCAAAAGCGATCTTGTCATCGAATGTCCATTTGGGATCACCCGAATCGCGTACGTGTCTGTATATTGATAGAGTGTCTTGAAGGGTTTCCATAAACCCCATACGATTACCGACTGTTGGTTCCTTTTCCATGTTCGCCTCTTATCCATTTAAGGTCAGCGAGTAGCGACGCCTTATCCTTCTGTAGTTGCTCCACAGCTTGGGTAAGACGCGCTATCTCGTTACGTTGCTTATTCGCTTTGGCTTGCAGCTTATCGAATTGCTGCTTCAGCCGACCTAGTTCATCGTGCATACAGTACCCACGCAAGTACAACGCAAACCACTGCCGCCCCTACAAACACAGAACGGCTTACTGACTTGATTGTCGTCGTCGGCGTGTTGCCGGGAACTTCTGTAGTCGACGCTTTCGCTGCTTCCTCAGCCTCGAACACCTCGCGCGGTGTGCCGATTTTACTCATCAACTTGTGGACGTAGCCATACGATACACCTGTCGCTCGTGCGACCTCCGCAGGTCTAGCGGTTTTGTTTTCAAGTAAGTAGTCCCAGACTAGCCTCTGCTTGTCACCGTGTGCTACCTTCTTAGTCTTCTTAGCCTTTGCCATGTTATACCTCCTGTACAAAGGGACGCAGCGGTTTAAACGCAGGGTGCTTACGCATTTTACCCAACGCTCGCTGCTCGATTTGACGGACGCGCTCGCGACTTACACCGTATATGTCAGCAATCTCTTGTAGGCTTTTGCCTTCCTCGTTTGGATCGCCGATGCCGAAGCGGAGGCAGACAACGTCAACCTCACGCTCTGTGATTAGCCCACCGAATGTTCGACTATGACCCATTGCCGCCACTCGCTGTTGCAATGCGATGCGCAATCGCTGCTGCCGCTAGTGCGTCGGTGTCGATGTTCAGCTCATCAACCATGTTGACGCGCTCGGCCTTCTGGCGCGGCGCACTCGCTTGACGATACTTGTCCAAGTACTGCTGCGGGATATACAACTCAATCTGTGGCATCTCCTTCAGCGCAGCGTTCAACGACGCGTGACTGTTCAAGAAGTTATACAGTTGATCCTCAATAGTATTGAACTTTTGCATGATCTCATCTCTCTTAGCGTCACGATTAGACGCTTCCTGATACCATTTGTCAAGGCTTGTATCTATATGAGCGGATGTGATCTCAACGCGATACCGCCAGTTGTCAGCATTTGGTGGCAGTTTCAGATCGTCGTCTTCAGCAGCAGTGAACGTCAACTCAGGTGACAGTGTGCCATTTGGCAGACGACGACGGACAAACGCCTCGCGCTTCGCACGACACCACTCCTTGGGCATCTGGTTTTTGAGGGCGGGTGCCGCCTCCCATGCAGCAGTCTCAATCGCGTTCTTCATGCTGCGGTAGATTTGCGGATCGCTTGAACTGTCGACGTTGTTGTTGGCAACTAGCTCCAACTCACGGTCTTTCATGTGGCGCACATTTCTGCGCACGTCATCAAGCATTGTGTCAGTCTTTCTTACATATGCCATGTGTTATACTCCTTCTGGCTTGTATGTTGCGGTAATAATCTCGCCGTTGCGTATACTCTGCATCAGCGCAGTCTTGCGTTCACGCGAGGCGTCGTCGTCTTCAACAGCCCAGTCATCCAACGTCATGTCTTTGTAGAATGGGATACGACTTGCCGACCAGTGTCGGGCGTAGTCTTCAGGGCGTTCAACCGTGCGCAGAAAATGATGTTCGTCGTAACCCGCACG
>Ga0181570_10001379_pt1 | contig 20851 bp, 29 predicted proteins | sample 101ome_18_FD_148667 | JGI IMG/M metagenome (GOLD analysis project Ga0181570, IMG submission 148667) | Coastal salt marsh microbial communities from the Groves Creek Marsh, Skidaway Island, Georgia - 101406AT metaG (spades assembly) | ecosystem: Environmental > Aquatic > Marine > Intertidal zone...
GATGCGCGGGCGCACAGTCAAGATGATTGCCGACATAGAAGGCAAGCCTATTGAGCCTAACGAAGACCACAGGGCGCAGGCTTCTGCGTTAGCACAGCAAGTTATGTCTGACTCTTCAGTGCGATTGAATTTGAACGACTACCCCAACGAGACGATGGCGTATCTAGCGGGTATGGTGACCGCGTATCAGGCTGATTTAGTCAAGGAACTAGCGGATCTCAAGCGCTTCGTTATCAATAAGCTAGTGAAAGAGACAGACCATCCCGATGCAAAGATAAGGGTGGCTGCGCTTACAAAACTCGGCGAAGTTGACGGCGTAGATGCATTCAAGAAGCGCTCGGAAGTTACGGTTAAGCAGCAATCTATTGAAGAAGTAGAAAAAGAACTACTAGATACATTAGAGCGACTGCAAAAGCGCACCATAGACGTAGAAGTCGTAGAAGTGAAGAATGAGAATAACGCCTGACCAGATAAATACTCTGCGGGCCTTGCTTCCAACTATGGGAGAGGCAGAGAAAAGGCGTACGCTAGACCTGCTTAAGGAGTGGGATAGCCAGACAGTTCAGTTGGTTGGCAAAGATTCGCTGCTAGAGTTCGCCGATCACGTGTATCCGGGGTACAAAGTAGGGCCACACCACCGCAGATTGGCCAAAATCTTTGAAGAAATAGCCCTAGGCAGGAAAAAACGGGTCATTGTTAACATAGCGCCGCGCCATGGTAAGTCAGAGCTTATAAGTTATCTGGCTCCGGCGTGGTTTTTAGGCAAATTTCCACATAAAAAGATCATTATGGCGTCGCACACCGCTGATTTAGCGGTGAATTTTGGCCGTAGGGTGCGAAATTTGGTCAGTGCGGACGCTTACAAAGACATTTTTCCGCAGGTTGAGCTGCAATCGGACTCGAAATCGGCATCTAGGTGGGGTACAAACTTCCAAGGTGAGTACTTTGCCATCGGTGTTGGCGGTGCGCTGGCTGGACGCGGCGCAGATTTGTTCATTATTGACGACCCGCACTCCGAACAAGAGGCTAAAACCGGGCGTCCAGACGTATTTCTGCCCGCATGGGAATGGTTTCAGTCTGGGCCTATCCAGCGTTTGATGCCGGGCGGCGCGATTATTATTGTTATGACCCGCTGGTCTAAATTGGACTTGACTGGGCAGATTATCAGTCAGATGGGCCGCGAAGAAGGCGTAGATGAGTGGGAAGTTGTTGAATTTCCAGCGATTTTGAACGAAAAACCGCTATGGAGCGAGTTTTGGACACTAGAAGAGCTACTAGCTAAGAAGGCTGGTATGGATGTGCGGTACTGGGAGGCCCAGTATATGCAGAATCCGGTGTCTGAAGAAGGCGCCCTGATAAAAAGAGAGTGGTGGCAGACATGGGAGAATAGCGATCCACCGCCTTGTGAATTTATCATCATGAGTCTGGATGCGGCCCAAGAGGCAAACAACCGCGCTGACTACAACGCCCTGACTACGTGGGGCGTATTCATGAATGAAGAGACGGGGGCGTACAACATTATTCTTTTGAACGCCATAAAAGAACGTCTAGAGTTTCCGCAGCTAAAACAGATGGTGCTAGAGCAGTACGCTCAGTGGGAGCCAGATGCGTTCGTGGTGGAGAAGAAATCCAACGGCGCGGCGCTGTACCAAGAGCTAAGGCGGATGGGCATACCCGTTGGGGAGTTTACTCCTACCAAAGGACAAGATAAGATTAGCAGGGTAAATGCGGTTTCCGATATGTTTTCGTCGGGCATAGTCTGGGCGCCGAACCGTAGGTGGGCGAGGGAAGTGGTTGAAGAGTGCAATGACTTTCCGAGCGGGGCTAACGACGACTTAGTTGACAGCACAACACAAGCGCTGCTGCGCTTCAGACAGGGCGGCTTTATCCGTCTGCCGACGGATGAGCCAGAAGATATTCGGTATTTCAGAAGCTCTAGCAGAGAGCGCTACTACACAGTGTAAGGACAGAACATGGCCACAAGTGGAATTGATAAAGGTTTGTATGCGGCTCCCGTCGGGCTTGAAGAGGCCATGATGGATGAACCCGAGGTCGAGATCGAGATCGAAGACCCGGAGAAAGTCTCTATTGAGATGGGTGGTATAGAGATTGAGCTAGAGAAAGCCGAGCCGACCGCAGAAGACTTCGATGCCAACCTCGCCGACTTCATGGGCGATCAAGAGCTAGAAGAATTGAGCAGTGATTTGCTAGCTGATTTCGATAAGGACGTAGGCGACCGCAAGGAATGGATGGAGACATACGTCGAGGGCATGAAGCTCTTGGGCCTTAAGTATGAGGAACGTACGGAGCCTTGGGAAGGTGCCTGTGGTGTATTCCATCCGATGCTCACTGAGTCCGTGGTGCGCTTTCAAAGCGAGGCGATCATGGAGACGTTTCCTGCCTCCGGCCCGGTTAAGACCCAAATTTTGGGCGCAATAACCCCTGAAAAAGAAGACGCCGCAGAACGTGTACGTGACGATATGAACTACGAGCTGACCGAGGGGATGCCCGAGTATCGGCCCGAACACGAACGCATGCTGTGGAGTCTACCAATTTCTGGTTCGGCGTTCAAGAAGGTTTATTACGATCCGGGCAAAGGTCGTCAAGTTGCCATGTTTGTTCCCGCCGAGGACATCGTAGCACCCTATGGCGCGTCTAGCCTAGAGAATGCCGAGCGTGTCACGCACGTGATGCGTAAGACTAAGAACGAGGTTCTTAAGCTGCAGGCCGCTGGGTTCTATAGCGATGTTGACTTAGGCGAGCCGAGCAGCGAGCTAGACGATGTAGAGAAACAGAAAGCCAAAGAGCAAGGGTTCTCTGCTTCACAGGACAATCGCTTCCGTATCCTTGAGATGCACGTCGAGCTAGACCTGCCGGGGTACGAGGATAAAGATAAGAAGGGTAAGCCTACTGGCATTGCGCTGCCATACGTGGTGACCCTTGAGAAAGGCACTGGGGCTATCTTGTCTATCCGTCGCAATTGGCGTGAAGACGATGAGTTAATGACCAAGCGTATGCACTTCGTGCATTATCAATACATCCCGGGCTTTGGGTTCTATGGGTTTGGTCTGATTCACTTGATCGGTGGCTATGCTAAGTCAGCCACGATGTTGATTCGGCAGTTAGTAGATGCCGGTACGCTCTCTAACTTGCCCGGCGGCTTGAAATCACGCGGGCTGCGGATTAAAGGCGACGATACCCCCATTGCTCCCGGTGAATTCCGTGACGTGGACGTCCCGAGTGGCAGCATCCGTGACAACATCCTCCCCCTGCCGTACAAAGAGCCGAGCCAAGTGCTCTATGCACTCTTCCAAAACATCGTCCAAGAAGGCCGTGCGTTTGCCTCTGCCGGGGACTTAAACGTAAGCGATATGAGCGCCAATGCCCCCGTGGGTACGACGCTTGCGATTCTTGAGCGTATGTTGAAGGTGATGGGCGCTGTGCAGGCCCGCTTGCACTACTCTATGCGTCAAGAGTTTAAGTTGTTGAAGGGTGTCATCCGTGACTACACCGACGATGACTATGACTACAAGCCCGAGACCGGCGGTCGTAAAGCCAAGGGTGTTGACTACGACGTGACCGACGTCATTCCGGTAAGCGACCCCAATGCGTCAACGATGGCGCAGAAAGTTGTCCAGTATCAAGCCGTGATGCAGTTGGCTCAAGGCGCCCCACAGTTGTACAACTTACCGCTGTTGCACCGCCAGATGATTGAGGTGTTAGGCGTTAAGAACGCCGACAAGCTGGTGCCGATTGAGGATGACCAGACCCCGACCGACCCGGTGCAGGAGAACCAGAACATTCTGACTGGCAAACCTGTCAAGGCGTTTATAGAGCAGGATCATAAGGCCCACATTGCTGTACACCAAGCAGCCATGCAGGATCCGAAGATTATGCAGATCGTGGGGCAGAACCCGATGGCTCAGCAGATGCAAGCGACGATGTTGGCGCACATCAACGAGCACGTGGCGTTCGAGTATCGCAAACAGATCGAAGAGCAGCTTGGCCTGCCGATGCCGTCCGAAGAGCAGAACAAAACGATGCAGCCCGAGGTGGCGGCAGAAGTCGCTCAACTTGCAGCCAAAGCATCCGCCAGACTTCTCCAGCGTGACCAAGCAGAAGCTCAACAGGCTCAGGCTCAACAGCAGGCGCAAGACCCAGTGCTGCAGATGCAGATGCAAGAACTCCAGATCAAGATGAAGAAGATGGAGCTCGAAGAGAAGAAACTCGCGGCTGATACCGCTGCCAAAGCAGACCAGCTTCTCATCGAGAAAGAGCGTATCGCGGTACAAGAACGTATCGCCGCAATGCAGGTTGGCGCTAAAACAGCGGTTGATAGGGCTAATTTGAAGTCGAAAGACCAACTTGAGGGGGCCAAACTAGGAGTACAGATCGCTAAAGAGCGTGCCCAGATGGCCCAGTCCCGTCAACAAACCAAGAAATAAATGGACGATAAAGTAATCCAATACCTGCTCGTTGAGTTCGACAAGCTCCGGGCAGAGCAATCTGTGTTTCTCAACTCCGGTAGAGCGGCGGACTTCGCCGAGTACCGGCATCTCTGTGGCGTAATCCGGGGTCTTACGCATGCAGAGTCTATTGTCAAAGACCTTGTGCAAAGAATGGAGCGTTCTGATGACGACGACTGAGTTCGACACTGCGGCTGTGGATTTATCCAGTGTTTTGGGGGCGACCCCGGAGCAAAAGGCCAAGCAGTTGCCTGACCCTAAAACCTACCATCTTCTGTGCGTAGTTCCAGAAGCAATGGAGGAATTCTCTGAAAGCGAAAGCGGCATTATTAAAGCTGGCTCTACGATCCACTACGAAGAGGTATTGACCCCCGTTCTGTTCGTCGTCAAGGTTGGCCCAGATGCTTACAAAGATACGACTCGGTTCCCCAGTGGGCCGTCGTGTAAGCAAGGCGATTTCATCGTCGTGCGACCGAATTCAGGCACCCGTCTGAAGATTCATGGCCGTGAGTTCCGCATCATCAACGATGATTCGGTCGAGGCGGTTGTGGAAGATCCCCGTGGCATCTCACGTGCGTAAGGAGTAATTTATGGCACAGAAAGAGTTTGAAGGTGAAGAATACAAATTCCCTGACGAAGCAGATGAAACTGTCTCCGAAGAACAAAATGCGGAAGAGAAAGAATTCTCTTTCGAGGTTGAGGATGACACCCCTGAAGAAGACCGAGGCCGCAAAGCTGGCGACCCCCCAGAAGAAGTAACTGAAGAAGAGTTAGCTTCTTACGACGAAAAGGTACAAAAACGAATAAAAAAGTTTACACGTGGGTACCATGATGAACGACGGGCTAAAGAAGCAGCCATGCGTGAGCGTCAAGCTGCAGAGGAATATGCCAGACAGCTATTTGAGCAAAACAAAAAGCTCCAAGAGAAGCTTGCCTCAGGTAGTCAGGAGTACATAGACCAAGCCAAGCAGGTTGCTGAGAACGAGTTAGAGGCGGCAAAAAGGGCTTATAAAGACGCCTATCAGGACGCCGATACCGACGCAATTGTTGCGGCTCAGGAACAAATTGCTAAGGCAACTCTTAAACTTGACAAAGCAACTCAACTAAAACCTTTACAAGTTGAGGAAAAAGAGGTACAAACGCAACAACAGCCGCAAACTGTTGACCGACGTGCTGAGAAATGGCGTAGTCAAAATGATTGGTTTGGACAAAATCGACGTATGACTGCGTTCGCCCTAGGGCTGCATTCAGAGTTGGTCGAAGATCGCGGACTAGATCCATCTTCGGATCGGTACTATCAAGAAATTGATAAGACGATGCGTAAGACTTTCCCCGATTATTTCGGGAGCGATGAGGCTAGTGATGCTCCTCAAAATCAAGCATCCGAACCGGCTCAAGAGGATGAACCTCCGCGCCGTGCATCAAAACCCGCTCCGGTAGTAGCCCCGGCTACCCGAAGCACCTCGCCTAAACAGGTAAGGTTAACGGCGTCTCAGGTCGCGATAGCCAAGCGAATTGGGGTTCCGCTAGAACTTTACGCTAAACAGGTTGCTAACTTAAGGAATGGAGCTTAAAAATGGCTGAGCAAAATCGAATCGTTCGCGAACGTGAAAATCGCACGGCTAGCGTCCGCCCTGAGGCGTGGCGTCCCCCGGAGACTTTGCCCACGCCAGACGAAAGACCCGGCTGGAAGCACCGTTGGGTGCGTGTCAGCATGATGGGGCAACCCGATGGTCAAAACGTCTCTGCCAAGTTCCGTGAAGGGTATGAAGCGTGCAAGATCGACGAATACCCGGAAATGATGCACCTCGCTTCTCAAGATTCCCGCTTTAAAGGGAACATTGAGATCGGTGGTCTGTTGTTGTGCCGCATCCCAGAGGAATTCCTCAAGCAACGTGCTGCGTATTATGAGGCGCAGAACAGAGCTCAAGTGGATTCGGTCGATAACAATTTTCTTCGTGAGAATGACCCTCGCATGCCTTTGTTTGCGGACAAAAAATCGAAGGTCACTTTTGGTTCTGGTTCTTAATTTTTAGGAGAGTCTAAATGGCTGCTACCGAGACACCCTACGGGCTGCGTCCCGTAAAGCGTGCTGATGGTATGCCCTATGCGGGCGCTGTCAGTGAATATCTAATTGACCCGGCTGGTGTTGCCAACAACATCTTCCACGGCTCGATTGTGCAATTGACTACTGCTGGCTACGTTGAACTAGCTGACGGTACCGGTGCTGATATTACTACCAATAACTTTGGTGGCGATACCATCGGTGCTCTTGGTGTGTTCATGGGCTGTGAGTATGTGAACGCACAGGGGCAGGTCATCCATTCTCAATACTATCCTTCTGGCACCACCGGTGTCGTTAAGGCGTATGTTGTGGATGATCCGATGGTGATGTTCCAAGCCCAGCTTGATGGCTCTGGTTCGCAGGCCGTTCTTGGTGCTATTACCAAGCTGCCCGCTGCCCAGAATGCCCTGACTTCCGGTAGCACTGCTACTGGCAACTCTAATGTGGCGCTTGACGCGAGCGTGCAAACTACCGTCGGCGGATTGCTGATTGTTGGTTTTGCCTCTCCCGTTGGTGACGCTTACCCAGACGTATACGTTAAGTTTACGATTGGTGGGCACCACATGACTAACAACGCTGGCGTCTAAGGAGTAAACTAAAATGGCTATTTCACGCAGTCAATTACTGAAAGAGCTGCTCCCGGGCCTGAACGCATTGTTTGGTCTGGAGTATCAAAAGTACGGCGAAGAGCACAAAGAGATCTACGAAAGTGAGACCTCGGAGCGCTCGTTTGAAGAGGAAACCAAGCTGTCTGGCTTTGGTGCCGCCCCGGTGAAAGCCGAAGGCGCTGCTATGGTCTATGACAATGCTCAAGAGGCTTGGACGACTCGTTACAACCACGAAACCATTGCTATGGGCTTCTCGATCACCGAAGAGGCGGTTGAGGACAACCTGTACGACAGCTTGTCTGCTCGTTACACCAAGGCTCTGGCTCGTGCTATGGCTTACACCAAGCAGGTTAAGGCTGCTGCTGTGTTGAACAACGGCTTCAGCGCCTCCTACAAAGGCGGCGACAATGTGGCTCTGTTCTCTACGGCTCACCCCTTGGTTGGTGGCGGCACCAACAGCAACACCCCGGCTGCTCAAGTCGATTTGAACGAAACCTCGCTAGAGGCTGCAATCATTCAGATCGCTGCTTGGACGGACGAGCGTGGCCTGCTGATTGCTGCTAAGCCTCGTAAGTTGATTGTGCCCCCGGCGCTGATGTTCGTTGCCAAGCGTATTCTTGACACCGACCTCCGCGTGGCTACGGCTGACAACGACCTGAACGCCATTAAGGCGATGGGCTCGATCCCCGAGGGCTACACCGTCAACCACTTCTTGACCGATACCAATGCTTGGTTCATCAAGACCGATGTGCCCAACGGCATGAAGCACTTCACCCGTGCTGCCATGACCACCGGCATGGACGGTGACTTTGATACCGGCAACGTGCGGTACAAGGCCCGTGAGCGTTACAGCTTCGGCTGGAGCGACCCGCTGGGTATGTGGGGCACTTCAGGCTCGACCTGATCGTAGGGCTTCGGCCTTACACCCTAAGGGGAGCTTCGGCTCCCCTTTTTATTTATCTTCTTTTTACGTTTGCGCTCTTCACGCAAGTTATGGTGGTGGATACGGTGGCAGTTAGCGCACAGTGGCACGCACTTGGCTATTTCGGCAAACAATAATTCTTCAGCCCGACGCCGTACCAGCGTGTGGATATGGTGCTCTTTAGTGCCCGGTGGGTGATGGAAATCTATGGCTGCTGGGTGTGAGAACCCGCAACTAGCGCATTTGATGCTGGCTTTGTATTCTGCCCAGCGCTTACTAAACGTACGTCTTTGCTGCCGCTGCTTAGCGGCTAGTTCTTTTTTGTTATTTTGGTAGTGTTTAGCTGAGGCTTGTTTTGAAACTTCTTTTCGCTTCTTCGGATCTTTATAAGGCATTATTCACTTTACACCTCCAGTAAAGGCAGGTATCACCAGCCCAAGGTACTGTAGGTTCGTATAATTTAAAACCACAACTTATAAGACTGTTAGAACTCGCTGGGTTACTAAAAGTTTCAGTCACAGCCCAGTTCATACCCATCATTCGTGCTCGCTTGAGACGGGCGTATATTAACTTCTTTTGCAGTCCGTTGCCTCGATGCTCTTCTTTAACCCCAGAGCGGCAGAAGTACACGCAATCTGTCCAACGGGACGACATAACCATCCCGGCAAATCCGACCGGCCCAGCCCTGCGCTCAAACGCAACAAACCACCAACCCTCGTGCGGAGGGAAGATTTCATCGTACGGGAGGCACTGTAGCTGTAGCCCGCAAATAATGTTCCGCCAGTGGATATTTGATGTATCCACGCAACGGACTTTGTAGTCCACTTTTTTCTCCCTATTAACCTATTGACACGTAGTTTAAATCGTGTATATTACGTAGGCAAGTCCGGGGTCACCCGGTATTACTGACAGTCCCGGCTGACGACATGCAGACAGTAATACCTACGTTTTAACTCGCATGTGAGGATTGAAAATGGCTAATACCACTTTTTCTGGCCCGGTTATTTCGACCAACGGCTTCGTACCCCCTGTCACTGTTACGGCCTCGTTGCCCGCAGCCTCTTCGGTTGCCGCTGGCACCATGTATATCATCACCGATAACGGCGCTGGCAATGACGAAATTTGCATTGTGATCAGCGACGGCTCGGCTTGGAAGACTGCTGTAGGCGCTGCATTGTCGTAATTTGTCTCCCGCGAGGGTTTTTAACTCAAGGAGCAAATTATGAGTTTTGCAAGTGACATTCAGGCTAAGACCCTGACTGCTGCTGGAACAGCGGTAAACGGACGCTCGCGTATTGCGGGCATCTACTACATCTCGACCAGTACGGCAGACACGATTGTGTTCAAAGACGGCGGTTCAGGCGGCACCACGGTGCTATCTGTGCCTAGCCCTCCGGCTGCTGGCGCGCATGACCTTTTGATACCCGACAACGGTATCTTGTGTTCGACCGACATTTATGTGTCGTTTGACCCGGCTAAGGTTACTAGCGTGGTGGTGTTGTTTGTTGGCGGCAAGGCTGCTTAATCATGGCGAGCGCAGCATGGACGCGCAAAGAAGGCAAGAACCCCAAAGGCGGACTGAACGCCAAAGGGCGCGCCTCTTACAACCGAGCCAACCCCGGGAAACCGGGGCTCAAGCCGCCCGCACCCAAGCCAAAGACAAAGAAGGACGCCGCGAGGCGAAAGTCTTTCTGCTCTCGAATGGAAGGCATGAAGAAGAAGCTGACGTCTTCCAAGACAGCGAAAGACCCGAACAGTCGTATAAACAAGAGCCTTAGAGCATGGAACTGCTGATATGAGTGGCGATGTAAAAGCTGTAGCAGACGCAGTAGCTGTGGCTACCACTGTTGGAACCGTAATGGATATTTTGCCTGCGGTGGGTTCCGTTTTCACCATCATCTGGCTGGGTATCCGCATCTGGGAAAGTGATACGGTGCAGGGCTTGGTCGATAAAGTAAGGAAAAAAGATGCCAGCGAAGAGTAAGAAACAAGAAAAGTTCATGCAGGCCGTGGCTAATAACCCAAAGTTTGCAAAGAAGGTCGGTGTTTCTAAGGGCGTGGCAGACAAGTTCGTGGGTAAACGTGCCCACAAAACGGCTAAAAAGATAGCCAAAAAGAATGTGAAAGGTTAATCATGGCAGAAATGACCGCCGCAGACTTTAGAAAACTCGCAGACGAGCGAGAAGCCGCTGGTGATACTGAAGGCGCTAATCGCGCCCGAGATCGCGCCAATGCCATTGATCAGAAAAACGTTGACGAAGACCGTGCAGCCGGAAAAATGATGAAATCCGGTGGTATGGCTAAGTACAAGAAAGGCGGCAAAGTTCGTGGCGATGGTATTGCCCAGCGTGGCAAAACCAAAGGTAGGATGTGCTGACATGATGAACTGCCGTGGTATGGGGCGGGCTATGAAACCCGTCGCTATGAAAAAAGGTGGCGCTACCAAGTCTAAAGTAAATCAGGCTGGTAACTACACCAAACCCGGTATGCGTAAGAGTTTGTTTGAGTCGATCAAGGCATCTGCTACTCAGGGTACAAAGGCTGGCCAGTGGTCAGCTCGTAAGGCACAGTTGCTTGCCAAGAAGTACAAAGAGAAAGGCGGTGGGTATCGTGATTAAGGTTGAGAAAGGTATTGCTAAGGGTAGTGTTATACCGGAGCGTAAGTCTAGTAGGAACCCTATAAATCCGGGCGGTACTAAAAAGACTTCGACTAAGCCAAAAACTAACTCGATGGCAACTATGCTTAAAAAGCTAAGAGCGAAGAAGAAGTAATGAATGACTTCATGAAAACCCAAATAGACGTTGCCGAGCGCATGTTCAAGATGATGGCTGAAGACCATAAAGAACGTGTGGAAGCAATCTCTACTTGGGCGGAAATGAATATCGGGCTGATGCGTAAGCTGGATGAAAGAGATAAACGGATTAGAGAGCTTGAAACGGAGCTAAAGGCATATAAAACCGCAGAAAAGCTATGAAAAGCTTTGAAATCGAGATCCACCCAATATTTGGCGTCAGCCTAGGTATTGAGTATGTACCACAGGCGGACGAAGATAGCGAAGAAAGTGCCCTAGCTATTGATTTGTTGGTTCTACGTGTGTTGTTTTTCTGGGGCGGCGAAGAATGAAGAAGCCCCAACAATCGTTAAAGGCTTGGACGAAGCAGAAATGGAGAACCAAGAGTGGTAAAAAATCTTCTGAAACGGGCGAAAGATACTTGCCTGAATCTGCTATTAGGTCTCTTACCCCTGCTGAATACGCTAGCACTAGCAGAGCGAAGCGTAAAGGAATGGCTAAAGGGCAACAATTCGTCAAACAACCAACAAAAATAGCAAAGAAAGTGGCTCCGCATAGGAACAGAGGTAAATAATGGCTACATCAGGTACCGCAACATTCAACATGGACTTGACCGAGTTGGTCGAGGAGGCGTTCGAGCGCGCGGGTAGCGAGATGCGTACTGGGTATGACCTGCGTACGGCCCGCCGTAGCCTGAATCTCATGTTTACCGACTGGGCTAACCGGGGTATCAACCTTTGGACGGTTGAACAAGGGTCTCAGGTACTTACTGCCGGAATCGGCACGTACACTCTACCGGCTGACACGGTTGACCTTTTGGAGCACGTAATCCGCACAGATTCGGGGTCTGCGGCTAATCAAGCTGACTTGGCGCTTTCTCGTATTAGTGTATCTACGTATTCCAGCATCCCCAACAAATTGACCACGGGCAGACCTGTACAAGTCTATATTGACCGCCAGACGAGTGCCCCATCAATTAACCTCTGGCCTGTGCCCGATACTGCCGAGACCTACACGCTGGTCTACTGGCGCCTACGTCGTATTCAAGATGCTGGCAATGGCGTAAACACGATGGATGTGCCTTTTAGGTTTTTGAACTGTCTGACGGCTGGCTTGGCGTATTACTTGGCGCTGAAGCTTCCGAACGGGCTTGAGCGTATTGGCTTACTCAAACAGCAGTATGACGAAGCATGGGAGCTTGCTGCTACTGAAGATAGAGAAAAAGCCACGTTCCAGCTTGTACCACGATATATGACTATAGGGTAAACCCTAATGTCAGCAACCAAATACGCTCAGGGTAAATACACCATCGCCGAGTGCGATAGGTGTGGGTTCCAGTATAAGCGTAGGGTGCTCAAAGAGTTGGTGGTCAACGAGGCTCCGACCAATCTTCAGGTGTGTCCGCAGTGCTGGGAGCCAGACCATCCTCAGTACAAAGTTGGCAAGTATCCGGTGGTCGATCCGCAGGCAATTATGAACCCGCGCCCAGACCGCTCGCTTAGCGATGTCAACATCCCAACCTCATCCCGGTACATCCCGGGCACGTTCAATCCCTTGTCTGGAGTGCAATCTTCGGGTACAGTTGGCACTGTTACGGTGTCTATATCGTAAGGAGTTAGTATGAATAAAACCGCTTGTTTGAACAAATACACGCAACCAAAACCTGTACCCGTGCCAAAAACGGCTGGGTATCCTGAGACCGGGGCTAAAACCTCTGGTGTCAAGATTCGCGGTACCGGTGCAGCGACCAAGGGCACGATGGCCCGGGGGCCAATGGCGTGAAGACGCGTGTAGAGTCTAGGCAGCTTGAGAATGGGGTGGTCGAACCTACCCATGAGATTGAGGTCGTTTGTGCTCATTGCAACGACCCGGTTAGCGCTGCTGAAGAATCCACGGGTGTTTGCACTAACTGCGGTCAGCCTTGGGAGCCGAAACAAAGCGTAAAGATTTGGGCTACTTCCGTGCCGTGGGCTAGCGGCGGGGTGATGTAATGAACTATTCTGAGTTGACGACTGCGATACAGGACTACACGGAAAACACGTTTACGTCCACGGATCTTGCTACGTTTGTTGAGCAGGCTGAGCAACGCATTTACAACTCGATTCAGTTCCCGTCGCTACGTAAAAATGTAACCGGCACCGCTACGCTAAACAACAAATATCTATCTTGCCCTAACGATTTTCTGTCACCTTATTCTCTAGCTATTGTTGATGGTGATGGTGCTTACGAGTATCTGCTAAATAAAGACGTTAATTTTATCCGGCAGGCTTACCCAACCCCCACAGCTACTGGCACCCCCAAATACTATGCTATTTTTGGCCCGCAGTCTGGGGATGTGAACGAGTTGTCTTTTATTCTTGGCCCTACGCCAGATGCCAATTACACGGCGGAGCTTCACTATTACTATTACCCACCGTCAATCACGACCGCTGCTTCCGGCACTTCTTGGTTGGGCGATAACTTTGATTCTGTACTGTTGTACGGCTCTTTGGTCGAGGCTTATACGTTCATGAAGGGCGAGCCTGATTTATTGCAGCTATACAACGCAAAGTACAACGAGGCACTTCAACTAGCTAAACGGCTTGGTGATGGGCTTGAACGGCAAGATTCGTACCGAGCTGGTCAGGTGCGAGTCCCAGTAACTTGATTTGACAGGAGCTTAATATGGCTATTACTCAAGCAATGTGCACCACCTTCAAAGTAAATCTTATGAAGGCTGATGAAGATTTTGACACTGATACATACTATATTGCTTTGTATACTTCTTCGGCTACGTTAGATGCCTCTACTTCGGCGTATACGGCTAGTAACGAAGTTAGTGGTACGGGCTACACGGCGGGCGGCAAACCATTGACAGTTAGCACTGCGCCTACGTCTAGCGGTACTACGGCGTATATAGACTTTAGTGATGTTACGTGGTCTACTGCGACTATTACGGCTAGAGGCGCTCTGATTTATAACTCAAGCAATTCTAACGCGGCTGTTGCGGTGCTGGATTTTGGTGGGGATAAAACATCTACAGCAGGTGATTTCACTATTCAGTTCCCGGCAGCGGGCGCAACCACTGCTATCATCCGTATAGCTTAATAGGAGGGGCAAATGGCCCTGTCGCTCAAAGACCGCGTTCGTGAGTCCTCGTCCACGACGGGGACGGGCACTATTACGCTTTCCGGAGCCTATCCGGGGTACCAAAGTTTCACGTCGGCTGTGTCCGACGGGGATACGGTTTACTACACCATACACAATACCGCCAGTGCGTCTATTGGTGAGTGGGAAGTAGGTATTGGCACGTTTACGGCCAGTGGTACGACGCTTAGCCGGGACACTATCCTGTCCTCTAGTAATTCCGGTTCGGCAGTCAACTTTAGCGCTGGCACAAAAGAGGTATTTATCACTCAGCCGTCTGATAAGGCGGTCTTTGAAGATGCTTCCAACAACGTAACGGTTGGCGGCAAGATTACGGTTGGCGCTGCCCCAACTAATAATTTAGATGTTGCGACCAAAGAATACGTAGATAACGCCACGGCTGCTGCCCTGCACTACCATGACCCGGTGCGGGTTGAATCGCCTACGGCTTTGACGGCCACTTATAACAACGGCTCGTCCGGTGTTGGCGCTACCCTGACCAACTCGGGGACTCAGGCTGCGCTAGTAATCGACGGTATTACGATGGCTACCAGCGACAGGGTGCTAATTTACACCCAAGTCGATCAAACTCAGAACGGCGTTTACACGGTTACGGATATTGGCTCTGACTCGACAAACTGGGTGCTGACCCGAGCAACCGATGCCGACACCTACAACCCAAGCGACCCGGATGCTATGGGTCAGGGCGATGCGTTCTTTGTGCTTGAGGGTGATACCGGAGCCGGTGAGTCGTACGTACTGACCACGCAAGGCACCATTACGTTTGGTACCACGGACATAACGTATTCGCAGTTTGCTGCATCTCCACAACCCGGGGACGGTACGCTGACGATGAGTGTGTCTGGCACGGGCTTGTCAGGCTCCCAGACGTTTACTGCCAACCAGACCGGCAACGCGACTTTCACGGTTACGTCTAACGCAACCAATGCAGACACTGCTTCTACTATTGTTGCTCGTGATGCTTCTGGCAACTTCAGCGCTGGCACTATTACCGCTGATTTGAGTGGTACGGCCACAAACGCAACAAATGTTGCCTTAACAAACACATCCACATCATCTACCTTTTACATTCCATTTGCTAGTGGAAATACCACAGGGAATTATGCGTTAGGTGTTGATAGTGGTCTTTATTACAACCCCAGCCTTAACCAATTATTCACAAGTTATTTAACTGTTTCTGGTGTTGGTTATTTTACTACCGGCGTTAGATTATTTGGAGACGATGATTATGTAGTTTGGGGGGCTAGTGAAGACGCCAAGATGTTCTACGATGGTGTTAACAACACTATGGAGATGGAACTTGAGTCTGCTGCTAATAGTTTCATCATCACCGACAACGGCACAACAAGATTCACGTTTACCAAAGCTACAGGCGATTTAGCTGCCACCAGCTTTACGGGCGACCTAACGGGAAACGCCGACACGGCCACATCGCTTGAGACAGCCAGAACAATTGGTGGCGTTAGCTTCGATGGCACCGCAAATATAAACTTGTCCGGGGTCAATACTGCTGGTAACCAAGATACATCAGGTAATGCGGCAACGGCCACGGCACTTCAGACCGCTCGTAATATAGGTGGTGTATCGTTTGATGGTACCGCCGACATAAATTTGCCCGGGGTCAACGCGGCGGGCAATCAGGACACTACTGGTAACGCTGCCACAGCGACTTCGGCTACCTCAGCTGGCACAGCCACAAATGCCATAAATGTAAACGTAGCAACGTCTACAACCGCTAGTGCATTTAAAGTACCGTTTGCTAATACGACGGCTTCTACCACTGGCAATTACGCGCTTTTACAAGACAGCACCGCTACATTTACTTATAACCCCAACACCAATGTTTTAACTGTTGGCTCGGTAACGGGGGATTTAACCGGTAACGCAGACACTGCTACTACTGCTACTACTGCTACTACAGCAAACCAAGTATCTAATTCTGTTAGTTTTGGTACTGGCGGCGGCGATACAGCGCCTATATCGTTTGACGGTAGCGTTGCACGTTCTGTTAGCTACAACACTGTGGGCGCACCTAGCACCAGCGGAACCAACGCTACCGGCACGTGGGGCATCAGCATTACTGGCAACGCAGGCACCGCGACATCTGCCACCTCAGCAACAAACGCAACTAATGCAACCAATGCCGATAACGTTGCCCTTACAGCTACTGGGACATCAGCTAATTTTTATATTCCGTTTGCTAGTGGCAATACCACGGGAGATTATGCGTTAGGTATTGATTCAGGTCTTTATTACAACCCGAGTCTCAACAGTCTTACCACAAGTTATTACTATGGAAGTTATAGTTATATAAGTTATGTGTATCCTATTATTATTGACTTTGGTGATGGGACGAGTGGTACTGAGCATTTGCGTTTTGGCTCTTCAGATGATGCAAAGTTTTTCTACGATGGCACTGCCAACACGATGGAGATGGAGCTTGAGGCTTCGGCTGTAAGTTTCATCATCACCGACAACGGTACCACACGCTTTACCTTTGATAAGTCTAGTGGTGACTTCACTGCCACAGGCGACGTAAACGCAGATAACCTAGTAACTAGAACATCCTCTACTGGGTCGGCTGAACTGCCTAGCGGCACCACAGCGCAGCGCGATGGGTCACCGTCTGCTGGTTATATTCGGTTTAACTCGGACGATGGTAGTTTTGAGGGTTATGACGGCTCCGCTTGGGGTGCTATTGGTGGGGGTGGTGGAGCTACTGGCGGTGGTAGCGATGCAGTGTTCTATGAGAACGAACAAACTGTAACAACCAACTACACCATCAGCACCAACAAGAGTGCAATGTCAGCAGGGCCTATCACAATTAACAGTGGCATCACTGTAACGATTCCTACTGGTAGCCGTTGGGTAGTGGTTTAAGGGGAGAACATGGCAGTAACGATTGACGGAACAAACGGGGTAGGATTAGTCACAGCCGATGCCTTGCCTTTCTTGGCTGGTCAGGTGTGTTTCTTTGGTATGACCACAGCCCCTAATGGTTTCTTAAAGTGTAACGGTGCAGCGGTGTCGCGTACCACCTATGATGTTTTGTTTGCCGCTATCGGCACAACCTTTGGGTCAGGCGATGGGTCTACCACGTTTAACGTACCTGACCTACGTGGAGAGTTTCTACGTGCTTTGGATGATGGGGCTGGGGTTGATACTGGACGTAGTTTAGGAAGCACACAGAGTGCCGCAAACCAAGAGCACGGACACTACGTTGGCACTGGTTCGTTTACAAGCGGCGGTGGTGGCTATAGCGGTACAACGACAGCAGGTGACGCCTATCGTAAGATTAATGCTGAGGTTAGTTACTACCGATACGGCGGGGCAAACACCTATGTGTACCCAACTGACAGCGACGCATTTAAAGCACAAAACGAGGGCTCTGAAGCTCGTCCACGTAACGTAGCATTATTGGCTTGTATTAAGTATTGAGGTGAATGTGAAAACAGTAGTACAACTTGATTCTGATGGTTATTTTGTAGGAACGACCACGGCTGATGAATCTCCTAAAGAGCCGGGGGTTTACTTGATGCCAGCAGGTACTGTTGATACAGAAGCCCCTGCGGTTCCTGATGGTCAGAGGGCTAAGTGGGACAACGGGTGGGTGTTTGAAGACATTCCTGCTCCTGTTGTGGAAGAAGTAGAAGAGTGGGTTGACCCATTAGAGCCGTGGGAAAGAAACAGGGTTAACGAATATCCTCCACCTGATGATTACCTTGATGGTATTGTCAAAGGCGACCAAGCGCAGGTTGATAAATATATAGCTGATTGTTTGGCTGTTAAAGCAAAGTATCCAAAACCATGAGTAAGATTGCACTGTCCCCCAACGCAAGCGGTACGGCACTTTTTACGATTGCCTCGCCCGCCACGAACACCGACAGGACGCTGACGCTGCCTGATGAGGGCGGGACGCTGATGTCTACGGCGGCAAACATCAGTAGCAGTCAAATGCCTAACGGAACTATTTTGCAGGTGGTGCAGACAGTAAAGACCGACGTCTTTGCCACGCAGTCTCAAAGTTTTGTTGATGTGACTGGACTCAGTGTCACCATCACGCCGTCAACAAGCAGCAACAAGATTTTACTGACGCCTTACCTCACTATTGGTTATTCGGGGCACGTAGATATGCGCCTTGCGCGTTCTATCGGTGGAGGGGCTGACACGGTGCTTTTGATTGGCGACCAAGTAGGTAGCAACAGGACTCGGTCAACGTGGCACGGGTACGCGAGCACCTCGTTTAACACCACTTACGATATACAAGCGGTATCCCCGGTATATTTGGACTCACCGGCGACCACCAGTGCGGTGACTTATAAGATTCAGCTGGCGGTACCGTACTCGTCAGGCTATTGGGTTGGCGTCGGACGCCCATATTCAGAGACCGACCTTTCGTATTCAGGGTATACCGCGAATACGATTACCGCAATGGAGGTGGTGGCATGAATTTGAACGCCATTACCGCCCTGTACCCGAGCGTGGTCACCATCAACGGGTCAACTGCCTACGATGCCAACGGCGAGGTCGTTGACATGGATATGGCGGCGCTGCAATCGTGGGCTGATGCTGAAGCCTACAAAGAGCAACGCTCTCGCGCCTACCCGTCCATCCAAGACCAGCTAGACCAAATCTACCACGAGGGTATTGACGCTTGGAAGGCAACCATTGCTGCGGTTAAACAGGAGTACCCCAAGCCATGAGTACGTTAACAGCAAACGCGATTGAAACCAACAGTCTGCAAGCCGAGTCAGGCACTGGCGAGATTGCGTTACCCACGGGTCATAAGATAGTTGCCGCCGATGCTGGAGCGTTTGAGCAGCCGTACTCGCCGGGACAAATCATTGAGGTGTTGGCTGGTGTATGCGATGGGCGTAGTGTGACTGTGGGGTCAGGCACATACACGTTTCCAAACGTAACTGCCGTACTTCAACTGACCACAAGTTACCAAGATGTCACGGGCAGCGAAATGACATACACCCCGCCGAGTGGCACAACCACCGTGGTGTACAAATTCATTTGGCAGATTGACTGCACTGGTTATTCGGGTATCAGTCACTATCGTTTTTATATTGACACTGATGAAGTCATCCCTGCGTATCGGTCTATTGCTCCGGGCGAGTATGTATCCTCCGCCCAGCACAACGCACCAGAAGTGTTTGAGTGGATGATTCAGTGCAACGCCGCATCAAGCAGCCCGACTTACGGTAAGTTCACCTCTTGGACGTCGGCTAAAACTTTGAAGCTCCAAGCTCGTGAATATGACGGGTCTTCTTATCAACAAGCCTTGCACCAAAACGTGTGGAGAGACGGTGGAGGCGCTTCAGCACCTTACAACCTTGCGGTGCCTGTTTTAACAATTACGGCGATAGCGTAGATAGAACGTGTTCGGTACCTCACCCTTTGCTGTAGCCCCCTTCGCTGATGTAGGCGAAGAATCTGCTGCTGCTGTCGCAGTAGTAACGGGGGTTGCTGCTACGGGTGCTGTAGGCACCGTATCTATTACAACGGATCAAATACTGTCTGTCTCTGGGGTCTCGTCTACCGGGGGCGTAGGTACTGTTGTAGTAATAGCTGACGCAAATGTATCGCCCACTGGTGTAGCTGCTACCAGCGGGTTGGGTGTAGTTTCTGTAACAGGTACTGCCAATATATACCCGACTGGGGTGTCTGCTACTGGGGGTGTCGGGTCACCGGTTGTCAGTGGGGATGCCAACCTAACTGTAACTGGGGTAAGTGGCACAACCGCGCTAGGCTCTGTAACGGTTAAAGCTGATGCAAACGTATACCCATCTGGGCTGTCTGCTACCGGTGGCGTAGGCACGGTAATAGTAACTGGAACCGCTAACGTAGTATTGTCCGGGGCGCAGGCTACGGCAGAGTTAGGCACAGTAACCGCAAAAGGTGACGCAAATGTCTATCCGTCTGGGCTATCTGCTACTGGTAGCGTAGGCTCTGTAACGGTTAAAGCTGATGCAAACGTATACCCATCTGGGCTGGCCGCTACCGGTGGTGTAGGTACCGTAACAGTAACAGGTACTGCTAATGTAGTACCGTCTGGGGTAGAGGCTACGGCGGAGCTAGGGACGGTAGTTGCAAAAGGTGACGCAAATGTTTACCCGTCCGGGTTGTCTGCTACTGGTGTTCTAGCCAACGTAACCGTAACAGCGGATGCCAATGTACTTGTAACTGGGGTCGCTGGAACCGCAGAACTTGGTACAGCCACTGTCAAAATTGATATAACAGCGGTAGTTACTGGGCTTAAGGCTACCGGACGTACAGGCACTGTTGGGGTTACTGGCACGGCAAATGTGTTCCCGACAGGGGTGTACGGAATTGGTCTTACTAGCTACACTAACGTCTGGGGCATCATAGACACAGGTGCCGTTGGGGATTGGGCAAGTGTTAGTACGGGAGCCGCAGATGGTTGGACACCTGTAGTAACAGCAGAAACTACTGAATGGGAAGAAATTCCTACCTAAACGGGGTAAAAAATGGCATCAGATTATTCAACTAACCTCAAGATTGAGCTTATAGCCGATGGTGAACAAGCCGGTACTTGGGGCCAAACTACCAACACAAACCTTGGTACAGCGCTAGAAGAAGCGATTGTCGGATATGGCGCAGTGACGTTTCTTTCGGATGCCGATCTAACGCTTACGCTATCAAATTCAAACGCAACACAGGCAGCGCGTTGTTTAGTGCTTAATGTAACTTCTGTTGAGCTTAACGACACTCGTAACTTGGAGGTGCCGACCATTGAGAAGCCTTATGTGGTGCAGAACAACACTACGGGCGGTCAAAGCATTATTGTTAAGACGAGTGGTGGCTCTGGCGTCACAATTCCAAAT
>Ga0181570_10001389_pt1 | contig 20766 bp, 18 predicted proteins | sample 101ome_18_FD_148667 | JGI IMG/M metagenome (GOLD analysis project Ga0181570, IMG submission 148667) | Coastal salt marsh microbial communities from the Groves Creek Marsh, Skidaway Island, Georgia - 101406AT metaG (spades assembly) | ecosystem: Environmental > Aquatic > Marine > Intertidal zone...
TTAGTGGAAGAGATGGACAGTCTCAATATGGGATTTATGGTCAACCTCAGTGGTTTTAGAGGTTTGTATCTTGAACAGTCTTTAAAAAATATAAAAGAGAACGCCTCTACCCGCTTTGGTTTGTTTTTGAATATAGACTTCGAAAAGCTCGATGATCCAAATTTTGCAACGGAACAAGTGGATCTCATTAACAAGGCTGTAGCGCAAGGAGTAATAGGCCTTAAAGTATACAAATCCCTTGGACTAACAGACAAAGATAAAAAGGGAAATCGCATAGCAATAAACGATCCCCGACTGAATCCTATTTGGAAAGCGTGTGGAGATCAAAACATCCCAGTACTCATACACAGTGGCGAACCTTCTTCTTTTTGGGACCCAAAAGACAAATACAACGAGCGTTGGCTTGAATTGCGTCAAAAACCAGGTCGCTACCGTGATCCTGAAAAAAACCCTTCCTTTGAAGAAGTATTAGCAGAACAACACGCTGTATTTAAAAAACATCCCAATACTACTTTTATAAACGCCCATTTAGGATGGATGGGAAATGATTTGGACCGATTAGGGAAACATCTTGATCAATACCCTAATGTAATGACAGAAATTGGAGCCGTTTTAGCAGAACTGGGACGACAACCCAAAAGGGCACGTCAGTTTTTTATTGATTATCAAGACCGGATACTGTTTGGAAAAGATTCCTACAATGTTTCTGAATATTATACCTATTTCAGGGTACTAGAAACAGAAGACGAATATTTTGAATATTATCGAAAAAGACATGCCCACTGGAAAATATATGGTTTGTCCCTTCCAGATTCAGTTTTGCAAAAAGTATATTACAAAAATGCATTACATTTATTTCCTTCTATAGATCAATCACTTTTTAAACCCTAAGTAATGATACTCGTAAACACCCCTACCGTCCCAAACAAAGCCATTGTTGAAACCCTAGGTATAGCCCGTGGGAGTACGGTCCGAGCCAGAAATGTAGGTCAAGATATTTTTGCCGGTTTAAAAAATATTGTGGGTGGAGAAATATCAGAATACACCAAACTTCAAGCTCAGTCTCGAGAACAGGCCCTACAACGTATGGTTGAAGATGCAGAGCGTATGGGAGCCAATGCCATTGTCAATGTCCGTTTGACAACCTCAATGGTCATGCAAGGCTGCTCTGAAATATTGGCCTATGGTACCGCAGTAATCCTTAAATAAAATGGAGTTGTTTCTTTTCCTAGGAGGTGGAATTTTACTCCTCTACCTTATTTTCAAACGTATCGAAGAAAAAAAGGGCGAAAACTTCGAAGATCGAGAAAACTAAAGAGGCACTTAATTTTTTACACCCAAAAAAACATTGACACCTTTTGATATGGGATTTCCTGAGCTTCTTCGGAAACTTACTACTTGACCTGTGTGGTAAATGGCATCGGAAATAGGTCCGTTAATAAGGTTCCATAGTGGGAATCGTGTCTGCCCTCCTCCCCGCTCAAAAATCACCTGTAGTGCTTCCAATTCATTTGGATTCATTTTTTTGAGTTGTTCCGTGGCTATTTTTAAAAAAGCTAAAGTTTCTGATCTTAGCATTTTAAATTTTCGTGGAACCTCTAGAGGAGGACGAACGGTCGCTTTATTCTGAGTTGAATTTGCAATTACCTCTGCTAGTCCATGAATATGTTCTAAAGTTTCCCTACAAGTTTGTCCGCTTTCAGAAGGACTATACTCTAAATCTACCTCTCGGAGCCCCTCTGTTGCCCAGAAGTATCGAAACCCTAAGCCTTGAATCATTCGAATTATCAAATGTTCAGAAGAAAAAGTTTCTGGAGCTGGAGGTATCGATTGAAAAGGAAGGTCTTGAGCCATAAGCGAGGATGTTAAAAAGAAGAAGAGACTTGAATAGCAAACATTTTTCATTGTATTTTTGTGATTGGGTCCGTGATTCGAATTTATTAAAATACGTTCAATGTCTAACAAAAAAATCAACAGTTTTGAGGAACTCGCTAAAATCCAGTTTCAAAATTTAGCACCTGATCCCGATCCTCTTCCCAAATCAACAAAGACCTTTCAAAAACAAACACTAGAAGCACATTTCAGTAACAAAGGACGTGGGGGTAAAACGGTTACTTTGATTAAAGGCTTTGAAGGAGATGTCTCCGAGCTTAAAGCCCTTGCTAAAGAACTTAAAAATGAATTTAGAGTTGGAGGTACTGTAAAAAACGGAGACATTTTAATTCAGGGGAACTTTAGAGACCAAATTATAAGCTTTCTTCAGTCTCAAGGTCATAGTGTTAAACGGGTGGGAGGCTGATTCACCACATTACTTCTTCACTACCTGCTGCTTTTAAATACGCATTACATTTACTAAAGTGTTTGTTGCCAAACCAGTAGCCTCTATTCGCACTTAAAGGAGAAGGATGACCACTAGTCAACACCAAGTGTTTGGAAGCATCTATCAGCTTGATTTTTTGCTTGGCAAAACCGCCCCATAGCATAAAAACGACGCCTTCTTTTTGTTTTGAAATGGCTTTAATAACAGCGTCTGTAAACGTTTCCCAACCCTGCTTTTGGTGGCTACCTGCTTGTCCAGAAGCAACTGTTAGTGTTGTATTCAATAGAAAGACACCTTGCTGTGCCCAACGCGTTAAATCACCACTTTGAGGATAAGTCAAACCAAGGTCTTCTTTTATCTCTTTAAAAATATTGATTAATGAAGGAGGGTGCGAAACTCCCTCTGGTACAGAAAAACTTAATCCGTGCGCTTGACCAGTTCCATGATAGGGATCCTGTCCTAAAATAACTACCCTTACATTATCAAAAGGACAGCTTTCAAATGCATTAAATATTAAAGGTCCAGGTGGGTAGCAAACGCTGTTGGAATAAGCCTTTCTAACAAATTGTACTAAATTTGAAAAATAGGAGGCTCCAAATTCAGATTGCAATACCTTTTCCCAACTCGAATGTATTTGCACCTTCATGAATTTCATACATTTGCAGGGCTAAGTTAAGAAAATCTCATGGGGCAAATACCTTCAAAAACACTTGAAGATTTAGAATTTAAAGAAGTTTTAAAACAGTGTGCAAGTTTTGCTATCACGCCAATGGGAAAAGAAGCTTGTCACCATCTCAGCCCTGAGACAACTCCAGAAACGATACTCAATAAATTACATTCAGTTTCTGAATTTCTGGCTTCTTTTGAAAATGAAAATCGTATACCAAATCACGGTTTTGAAAGTTTAGAGCGAGTTTTTGGTTTGCTGAAAATTGAAAACAGCGTTTTAGAAATAGAAGATTTCAGGATTCTAGCTAGTAATACCGAAACGACTAACACTTTAGTTGCTTTCTTGAAAAAGTTTCAAGCCTACTACCCCACTCTATATCTAAGTAGTGAAGAACTCACGATTGAAAAGGAAATTAAGACAAATGTAGAGGCAGTAATCGATCGTTTTGGTGAAGTCCGGGATAACGCTTCTGAAAACTTATTTCAGGTACGAAAAAGAATCCAACAACTAAGAGGAAAAATAAGCAGCAGCTTCAACAAAGCTTTGAGTCAGTACCTCACAGCGGATTATTTAGATGATATTCGAGAATCGATTTTAGACAACAGAAGAGTACTCGCCGTAAAGTCAATGTACAGAAGGAAGGTAAAAGGGACCATTATGGGGAGCTCTAAAACAGGCAGTATTGTTTTTATTGAGCCTCAAGCCACACACCAACAAAATCAAGAGTTACAAAACCTACTGTACGAAGAGGATGAAGAAATCAAAAAAATATTGAGTACGCTGACTGATTTTTTCCGTCCCTATCTTCCCTATCTCATCAAACAGCATTCTTTTTTGCTGGAAATTGATGTAGTTTACGCAAAAGCTCATTACGCAAAAGAAATCAATGCCGTATTGCCAAAAATTAGTTTGGATGAACGTCGATTAGAATTTAAAAACGCCTACCATCCTTTGTTGCTGCAAACGCATAAACTGGAAGGTAAAATAACTCATCCACAAGATATTAGCTTAGATCCTAACCAGCGTATTATTGTCATCTCTGGACCCAATGCTGGGGGTAAAAGTATTACTCTAAAAACAGTAGGACTATTGCAACTCATGCTTCAAACGGGTATGTTGATTCCTGTGCATGAACGAAGTACAGCCTGTTTATTTGATTCTATTCTTAGCGATATTGGCGACAATCAATCCATTGAAAATCATTTGAGCACCTATTCCTACCGCTTAAAAAATATGCGGTACTTTTTAAAAAAATGCGACGCCAACACCCTTTTTCTTATCGATGAATTTGGAACAGGTTCTGACCCTGAGCTAGGAGGAGCTTTAGCTGAAGTTATTTTGGAAGATTTTTATGAAAGGAATGCCTTTGGATTGATTACAACCCACTATGCAAACCTTAAAGTGTTGGCAACAGAACTTCCAGCTATGAGTAATGCCAATATGCAGTTTAACAACCAAACATTAGAACCCATATTTAAACTCATAATGGGTGAAGCAGGGAGCTCCTTTACGTTTGAGGTTGCTCAAAAGAACGGATTACCTTTTAACTTAATCAATAGAGCTAAAAAGAAAATTGAACGCGGTAAAGTGCGCTTTGATGCCACCATTGCTAAACTGCAAAAAGAGCGTTCACAAATGCTAAAAACAGGTCAAAGTCTCAAAGAAAAAGAAAGTAAAGCAGAGGCTGAAAGCGATCGTATGGCAAAGATGAATGCTAAACTCAAATCAAAATTGGTGAGTTACCAAGAATTGTTTGATCACAACCAAAAGATGATTGTTTTGGGAAATAAACTCAATGAAATTGCTGAGCATTATTTTGAAAATAACAAAAAAAGGCCTCTAATTGCTGACTTACTAAAATTGGTTGAAAGTGAGAATGCTAAGAGAAAGCGAAAAACAGCAGCGGTTGTAAAAAAAGAACGCGAGTTAAAGAAACAATTAGATAAAGAAGTTCAAAAAGAACTTGTTACTGTTCGCAAAGAAAAAAAGAAAAATGCTAAAGTGACTCCTCCTACTCCACCTAAACCAAAGCTTCACTTAGGGGATCGAGTACGTCTTTTTGACGGTCGAGCTGTAGGAACAATTGATTCCATTGAAAAAAACAAAGCAGTAGTCAATTACGGCCTTTTTACAACACAAGTGAACTTAGATCTTTTAGAACTTGTAGAAGCTAAAAAAGCAAAATGAATTCCTTTATCGTTTTTTTTGACGGTTCATGTGTTTTCTGCAATTTTTGGGTAAAGAAACTGGTGCAATGGGACAAAAGTGATCGAATGCGCTTTTCTTCACTACAGAGCCCGTTTGCAACGCGCTTTTTTAAAGAACATTCCAGTCAACTCCTCGCCAAAGATGCTCTAATTACCTGGGAGCAAACTAAGGGGTGTCAATCTGAAGCTGATGCTGTTTTTGCCATTCTAGATCAATTAGGAGGTCTATTTGTCCTTTTTAAAGTCTTTCGGATTATTCCTATAAGCTTTTTAAATGTATTGTATCGTTTTATTGCAAAAAACCGATACAAATGGTTTGGAAATCAAAGCAACTGTGACTTACCCCCTAAAAACCAAAGTCATAAGTTCTTAAAATAAAGAATTCTTGTATTTTCACTTAAATACTTAATCTACCATCATGAAAGAATTTAAAAAATTTATCAGCCGCGGAAATGTAATTGACATGGCGGTAGGTCTGATTATGGCTACATATTTTGGTGCTATTGTCAAGTCATTAGTAAACGACGTTATTATGCCTCCAGTAGGACTCCTTTTAGGAGGAGTGGATTTTGCTGAATTGAAAGTGATCATCCAAGAAGCAGAAGGAGAAATTCCTGAGGTAGCGATTCTGTACGGAACGTTCCTCAATACAATCGTAACTTTTTTAATTGTATCCTTTGCTATTTTTATGGTGGTCAAAACCTACAACAAAGCACAAGAACGCTTCAAGAAAGAAGAGAAAACGACTCCTTCTACGCCTCCAAAACAGGAAGTTCTCCTTACAGAGATACGCGACTTACTTAAGAAGTAGGCGGATCCTTTAGTTTTCCAATAGATTTACCCACAATCATTGACACTGCTGCATCACCAGTTACATTGACGATGGTGCGGCACATGTCTAGGGGTCTGTCAATGGCAAAAATCAAAGCCAATCCTGCTTCTGGAATTCCTGCTTGAGCCAAAACAATTACAAGCATTACTATTCCAGCACTAGGAACAGCAGCAGTGCCTATTGAAGCGAGTGTAGCTGTGAAAACAATTCCAAGCTGTGCCGAAAGGCTCAAATCCAATCCAAATGCTTGGGCAATAAAGACTGCTGCTACACCTTGATAAACAGATGTTCCATCCATATTGATTGTAGCCCCTATAGGCAGTACAAAACTTGCTACTTCCTCATCTACTCCCAGATTGTCTTCTACACATTCCATGGTTACGGGGAGTGTTGCTGCACTAGAACTAGTAGAAAAAGCTAAGAGTTGTGCAGGAGCAATTCCTCGCATAAAAAAAGAAGTTTTTCTTTTTGTAACAAACCTTACAATAATGATATATACCACTATCATTGCTGCCAATCCCAACAAAAGCGTAATCGCATAAAGAGCAAGAGCTTGAAAAAGTTCTAAACTAGGAGCTTCTACCACTAAAGCAGCCAATAATGCAAAAACACCATAAGGTGCAGCTAGCATAATAAGATCTATAAGTTTGAGTATAATCAAATTAAAAGAATCAAAGAATTTTTTTACAGGCTTTACTTTCTTCTCAGGGAGCAGAATCATGCCAATTCCAAAAAATAAAGCGAAAAAAATGACCTGCAACATATTTCGATTGTTCGAAGCCGCAAGAAAAATATTTGAAGGAACCACATCAACAAGAGCTTGTAAGGGACCGGATTCTCTTTGTTTAGCCGCTGCGGCTTGTTTTTCTTGAGTGTCTGTTGCATAAGCTTCTACCAGTTCATTGCGCGTTTCTACACTTATGGATTTGCCCGGTTGTATAACATTGACTAAGATCAAACCAATAGTTACCGCTGTAAGTGTGGTCAACAAATACGTTATTATCGTTCGACCTCCCATCTGAGATAGTTTGGAAATGTCTTTTAAGTCTGAAATTCCCTTTATTAGAGAAGCCAAAATTAAGGGTACAGCTATCAGTTTTAGTAAGTTTATAAATATCGTTCCAAAAGGCTTGATGTAGTTTCCTACAAATTGAGTGCCCATCGGGACAAAAGATAGGAGTAGTCCAAAAAGAACTCCTAGTCCCATCCCAATTAAAATTTTCCAGTGTAAAGCGAGTTTTTTCATCTGTTCTTATTTATTTTTTTCAGATGTAACATTATTCAATTTACAAGCTGCTTTTAATGGGGTAAATTGACATAAATGTTTCATGGGTTAGATTTTGTTGGTGCGTTTGCGAAGGCTAAAATCAGCTAATACCATAGCAGCCATAGCCTCCACAATTGGTACTGCTCTAGGCACAACACAGGGATCATGTCTCCCCTTACCTTGCATTTCTACTTCTTCGCCTTTTGCGTTTATAGTGTTTTGGGATTGCATGATTGTTGCGACAGGTTTAAATGCAACGTTGAAATAGATATCCATCCCGTTTGAAATTCCACCTTGAATTCCTCCCGAGCGATTGGTTTGAGTTGTCCCGTCTGTATTGAATAAGTCGTTGTGTTCACTTCCTTTCATGCGAGTTCCTTCAAATCCACTTCCGTATTCAAAGCCTTTGACTGCGTTGATCGATAGCATGGCTTTGCCTAATTCTGCATGAAGCTTGTCAAAAGCAGGTTCTCCGAGACCCACAGGAACATTTTTAATAACACAACTCACTATACCTCCTACGGTATCTCCTTCTTTTCTTATTTGTTTGATTAGCTGTTCCATTTGACTTGCCATTTCAACGTTAGGGCATCTTACAGCATTGGTCTCTATCAACGAAAGATCAACTTCTGAAGGTGGTGTGTTTAAAGCTAATGAACCTACAGCAGAAACATATGCATTGATAGTGATCGGATTTAAAATTTGTTTCGCAATCGCACCAGCCACAACACGACTTGCGGTTTCACGAGCTGAACTTCTACCCCCTCCACGGTAATCTCGAATACCATATTTTTCATCATAAACATAATCTGCATGAGAAGGACGATAACTGTCTTTAATGTGCGAATAGTCGTGTGACTTTTGATTGGTGTTGTGAATAGCAAAGCCAATAGGGGTACCTATAGTTTTTCCTTCAAAAATACCTGAAAAAAAAGTGACCTCATCCGGCTCTTTCCGTTGAGTTACAATAGCGGATTGTCCTGGTTTTCTTCGATCTAAATCTCGTTGTATTGCATCCAAATCTAAAGAAATACCTGCTGGACATCCGTCGATAACACCTCCAATAGCTGGACCATGCGATTCTCCAAAGGTAGCGAGCTTAAAAAGTGTTCCAAAAGTGTTTCCTGACATACTTCCTTCTTTAACTTCAAAGATATAGTTTCTGTTTAGAAAGTCTTTTCGAGTTTTCTTTTTTTTAACGCTATGTCTCAGACATAAGATATCAGCTTGACTTTAAAGCCTGTCTCAATAGGGTAATGGGGTGATAGCTTTCTCGCTGAGTTCCATCGTAAATTTGATGCCTACAACTGGTTCCGTTTGCTGCAATTACTACTTCAGGAGCAGCTCTTCGTACAGCTGGAAAAAGACGTTCCTCCCCCACTTTCATACTCACCTCATAATGCTCTTTCTCATATCCAAAAGATCCTGCCATACCGCAACAGCCTGTATTTAAAAGACGTACTGTGTAATTTACAGGAAGGTTTAGTAGTTGAAAACTATCAGCTGGATTTCCTAAAGCTTTTTGGTAGCAATGTGCATGAATTTTAATTTCCTTTACTTCTTCATGAAACTGATCCGAACTTAGATTTCCTGATTTAATCTCATTTGCTAAAAAAGTTTCAACAGTATAACAATTTGCCGCTAAGACTTTTGCTGCTTTTTGATCTCTTGCAAGTTTGGGATATTCATCAATAAAAGTATAGATGGCTGACGGTTCAATACCCAAAAGAGGAACTTTAGGTGAAATAAGGGATTTATACAAATTTATGTTGTGATCTGCACAAGCTTTTGCTTGATTTAAAAAACCTTTAGAAATATAGGTTCTTCCACTTTCAGTGGGTGGTAAAAGTTGCACTTGGTAGCCCAAACCCTCAAGCAAATAAATTGCATCTCTACCTAATTCGGTATCGAGATAGTTGGTAAATTCATCCAAATATAAATAAACACTTCTATTTGATGTAGATAAAGCATTGTTTTTTAATGTTTTATATAGTGATTTTTTGAGTTTAGGCAATGTTCTTTCAGGGGCTATTCCTAAGTATTTTTTTATTAATCCAGAAAACCAAGGATCAGTAAGTAAGGTGTTTTGTACTCCTCTTACAGGTTGGGCGAAGTGATTCAGTTTTCCAAAATATGCAAACATTTTATCTCGTAAAGAAGCTCCGTTTGATTTGTAATATTGATACAAAAACTCTGCTTTATAGCTTGCTACATCTACACTACTTGGACATTCTGTAGCACAAGCTTTACAACTCAAACACAAATCCATGACCTCTTTTAGCGCTTTATTATCAAAAGCATTGGGATGTTGGTTTTGATTGAGGACTTCTCTGAGTACATTAGCCCTTCCTCTTGTGTTATGTTTTTCTTCACGTGTTGCTCGATAGCTAGGACAGAGTGTTCCCGAAGGCTGTAGTGAACGACATTTTCCAGCTCCATTACACTTTTCTGCGGCTCTGAGTAGACCCTGATCTTCAGAAAAATCAAAGGCTGTTTTAAAATCCGGTGTAGTCTGAATTGAAGTTCTTAAGTTCTGATCCATCGGAAAAGAATCTACTATTTTGCCTGGATTAAAAATATTATGCGGATCAAAAAGAGTTTTGATGGTTTTAAAAAGGCTGTAGTTCGGCTCTCCCAAAACTAGTGGGATAAACTCAGATCGAACAATCCCGTCACCGTGCTCTCCGCTCAATGAACCTTTGTATTTCTTTACCAACTTTGCTACTTCAAAAGTGATTTCTCTAAAATCCCGAACACCTTCTTGTGTTTTCAGATTGAGTATTGGTCGCAAATGCAATTCCCCAGCCCCAGCATGGGCATAATAGACAACCTCTTGACCGAAACGCTTCATTAACTGCTGAAATTCTTCGATATAACTTGCTAATTTATCCAAAGGAACAGCAGTGTCTTCTATACAAGCAACTGCCTTGTGATCACCGACCATGTTTCCCAGTAAACCTAGACCAGCATGTCTCAATTCGTTTGCCAGTTCAATTTCTTTTCCCCACAGCGGAACCGTGGCATAGGCTAATTTTTTTGAAGATATAGCTTCTTCCAAAGCCGCTAGCTCTTGTTTGAGTTTTATGGGACTTTCGTTGCGTAATTCCAATAAAAGTATGGCCTTTGGATTCCCTTTTATAAAAAAACGATTCTTCTCATAACCTGCATGCCCTTTTGTACAGTCAAGAATGGTTTTGTCCAACAATTCACATGTAAATAATGGGTGCTCCATTACAGGAACAACCGCTTGCATGGCCTCAGAGATACTATTGAAATGCAATGCTAAAAGCACCGTATTTTCAGGTGGTAGTGGGTCAAGTTTTAAAGTAATTGCGGTCGTAAACGCCAATGTACCTTCACTCCCCGCAAGTAACTTGCAAAGGTTAAATGCTTCTCCGTTTTCTTCAAAAGGATTCATTTTGATGAGTTCATCTACAGCATAACCCGTATTTCTTCTATGAATACTTTTGTCCGGAAAATCCTTTTTGATATTGTCTCGAACCGTATCAATCATCAATACATTGATCAATTCACGGTAAATACTTCCCTCAAAATTCTCAGCAATAGTCTTTTTTTTCAATTCTTGACTCGAACAAGACTCAATTTGACACAAGCTTCCATCAGAAAGAACTACTTGAAGCGATTTTACTTTATCCCGGGTAACACCATACCGAATAGAGGTTGTACCGGATGAATTGTTTCCAACCATACCCCCAAGTAAGCAATAGGGCGAGGTAGAGGTATTAGGACCAAAAAAGAGCCCTTCCTTGGCGAGATAACGATTTAGTGTATCCCTATTTACTCCAGGTTGTACAGTAACTGTTTTTTCTTCAGGATTAAAATCGAGAATCTCTGTAAAATAACGTGATACGTCTACAACTATACCTTTCCCCACACATTGTCCTGCAAGGGAAGTACCTGCAGCTCTTGGAATAAGACTCGTCTTGTGCTTTTGGGCAAAAACTACTAATGTTTGCAAATCTTGCACGTTCTTTGGAAAAGCTACAGCCTCTGGAAGCATTTTGTAAACGGAAGCGTCAGTAGCATACAGTACTTTGTGTAATTGATCCCATTCTAAACCTCCCTCTAGTTTCTTTTTTAAAGCTATTAAATGCTGCTTCACCAGTAATTACTTCTAATTAATAATTGTCCACAGGCTAAAATAAGCATAACTTTCTCATTTCCTCTCAATTGATTAATTTAGCGGAAAATCAATTGAATATGTTTCGAACTTTACTCGTTCTTTCCGTTGTTTCGCTTCTTCTTAGTAATTGCCAAAGCGATTCCAATACATTAAAAATAAAAGGTAGTTCTGATCTGTCGGATGGAAGCTTACTTTTCCTCATCGTAGCAGACAGTAACAACCAACCTAAAACACTTGACACACTAACAGTCAATAAGGGCACCTTTGATCTCAAAACACAAATCAGTGAACCTGAATTCCATTTTATACAAATCGAAGGACAGAATACCACCTTTCCATTCATAGCTGAAAACGGCACCGTATCTCTAGAAATTTATAAAGACAGCATAGGGCTTTCTAAAGCCACAGGAACTGTTTCTAATGATGATTTTATGAAATACAAGTCCGAAACTAAAGTTTATATCGAATCACTCAATGGAATAGGCAACGATCTGCAACAGGCTTTAATCTTAAAAGACAGTCTTCTTGCACAAGATCTTCAACAGCAATACCAAGAAGTTCGAGTACAAATTCAGGACTATGAGCTTGATTTCTTAAAAGCAGCTCCTAATTCCTTGCTTTCCATCTTGATTCTAGAACGATTTGTGGCCAACAAAGTACTCCCCAACGAGGAAGCAAAAGCATTGTTTGAAGGACTTTCTGATCGCATCAAAAATACAAAATCTGGAAGAGCAGTAAAGCAGCAGGTAGAAAAAGCACCGGAGGCAGAAGTGGGTCAATTGGCCCCGGAGTTTGAAGGTCCAAGTCCTGACGGAAATTCATTTGCCCTAAAAAGCAACTTAGGAAAAATTACAATCATTGACTTTTGGGCAAGCTGGTGTCGACCCTGTCGTGTAGAAAACCCTAACTTGGTTCAACTGTACAGAAAAAACAGAAACAAAGGCTTGAGCATCGTAGGAGTTTCTCTTGACAAAGACAAAAACAAGTGGATCAAAGCAATTGAGGACGACGGATTGACTTGGAGTCACGTTTCTAACCTTCAATTTTGGAATGATCCCATTGCCAAACTCTACAAAGTGACTGCAATTCCAGCTACTTTTGTGCTTGACGAAAATGGGGTTATCATAGCTAAAGATTTACGCGGAATTGAGTTGTACAATAAAGTTGAAGAGCTTCTAAACAAGATTTAATTTCGCTTTCTTACTTGTTTCTATACAAGAAAAAACCAGCTATAAGAACTGTAAGCGTAAGCACTCCCAACATTAATTGGGAGTTGAACACTGCTTCAAAATCAAAGAAAAGCGTAACTAGAATTCCTCCCACAGCACCACCAAAGTGAGCTGTGTGTCCAATGGAATCATTTTGAGCTTTCATTCCGTAAAGCGTATACAAGAGATAGCCTATTCCGAAAAGATAACCAGGAATGGGAATGGGAATAAAAAACAACATCAACTCCAAATTAGGATAAAGCAATAAAGCGCTGAAAAGCACGCCGGTTACAGCTCCACTTGCCCCGACTGCGGTATAGTACGGTTGTTTATAATGAAACAAATAGGCAAAGAAATTACCCATCAATAGGCTGATAAAATACAATAACAACAAAGAAAAGGAGCCTATAGCATCTACTACTATGGAAACAAAAAAGTAAAATGTTATCATGTTGAACAACAAGTGGGTCGTGTTCACATGAAGAAAGCCTGCACCTATAAAACGGCGGTATTCACCGTTCTTAATGCTTTCAATTTGAAATTTAAACCGGTCAAAAAAAAGATCGTCTTTAAATCCTTTCATGCTAGCCATTACATTAGCAGCAATAAGAAGGATTCCAACGGCAGGAAGTTGTTGTAACATCGTTTATTTAAGATCAAATACAATCCCTTGTGCAAGAGGCAATTCTGATGAAAAATTGAGTGTATTGGTTTGTCTTCTCATATAGGCTTTCCAGGCATCAGAACCACTTTCACGGCCTCCACCAGTTTCTTTTTCTCCTCCAAAAGCACCCCCTATTTCTGCACCCGAAGTACCGATATTGACATTGGCGATTCCACAATCACTTCCCCAATGAGATAAAAAGGTTTCTGTTTCTCTCATATTCAATGACATGATAGAAGAAGACAGCCCTTGTTTTACTTCATTTTGAATGGCTATAGCTTCTTCCAAAGGACCAGAATATTCCATTACGTAAAGTATGGGGGCAAAGGTTTCTTGATGCACTATGGGAGCATCATGCGCTATTATAGCCACCGCGGGTTTCACATAACACTTACTTCCATAAACTTTTTCAGACAGAACTCCTCCGGGAACCAGCCAGCTTCCACCCTGCTTCTCTACTTGAGCCAAAGCAGCTTCGTACATCTCTACAGCAGCAGTATCTATGAGAGGTCCTACGTGATTGTTTTGATCTAAAGGAGTTCCAATACGCAATTGCTGATATGCTTTTTTAAGCACTGATGTGAATTCAGAAAAAATGGACTGATGAACAATCAATCTTCGTGTAGAAGTGCAGCGTTGTCCACAGGTACCCACAGCTCCAAATACAGCCGCCCTCATAGCGGTATCGATATCAGCATTGGGTGTAACAATTATTGCATTATTGCCTCCCAATTCTAATAGTGTTTTCCCTAAACGGGCACCAACACGCTGCGCAACTTCTTTTCCCATTCGCGTAGAGCCTGTGGCAGAAAGCAAGGAAATCCTATGATCTTCTGACATCCATTTTCCTACTTCAGCACCACCGTTTAAAACACAAGAGACCCCCTCTGGAATCTGATTCTCTCTTAAAACTTCCACGATTAAATTTTGACAAGCAATACTACACAAGGGTGTTTTTTCACTGGGTTTCCAAATACAAACGTTCCCACACACCCATGCTAAAGCTACATTCCAACTCCAAACTGCAACTGGAAAATTAAATGCTGAGATGATCCCTACTACTCCTAGTGGATGATACTGTTCATATAATCTGTGCGATGGCCGTTCTGAAGTCATGGTAACACCGTGTAATTGTCTTGAAAGTCCAACAGCGAAATCACAGATATCAATCATTTCTTGAACTTCGCCCAGCCCTTCTTGCAAGGATTTTCCCATTTCCCAAGAAACCAACTGCCCCAATTCTTCCTTTTTTTCTCTTAGCTTGTTTCCAAACTGCCGAACCAATTCACCCCTTTGTGGTGCTGGTATTTTTCTAAAAGATAAAAAGGCATTTTCAGCACTTTCTATAACGGCTTCATAATCTTGAACAGAAGCGGAAATAACTTTACCTAAAAGAGACCCATCTACAGGGCTGTAAGACTCGATTAACTCACCCGAGCCCATCCAATTCCCTCCAGCGCTGCAGGCATTTTGTTGTGATTCTATTCCTAAATTTTTTAAAATCTTTTTAATATCCATTTTTTATCTTTTCAATTGTGAGCTAAAAGTGCTTTCAAAAATTCGATCTGCATTAGACGTTTCAAACCCTTCTCTTCTGTGATTTCTTTTAATTTCATATTGTTTGAGCTGTTTGAATTCAGGTAGTACTCCTCTTTCCGCAAATTCAACATAACTCCCAGCTATTTTTCTTGTTTCCTTGTTAGCAAAAAGAGCTTCAACTTCATTTGCAACAGAACTACTTTGTCGCAACAGTTGATCAGCGCTTGTTTTAATTTCACCTCCAGAGGTATTTAATCGAATGCCTATGTCCTTCAAAAAAAGATTAAAATCCTCGAGTTGATTGTAAGGCTCAGGCAGATCGTGAACACTGATTGTATAGTGGTTGAGATAATACCTATTGTAAATTACCCAAGCTGCGTATTCGCTTTCCTTTAGGAGGGTTTCGTAATCTTCTAGCGTAGGCAACTTCCATAAAGGGGTTTGAAAATAATGCGCAACCGCTCGAGCATCATTTAAATCTAAAGCATCTACAGGATCGGATTTAACTGAATCTGTGTAAGAATAAATGATTTTTTGAACTGCTTCGGAGAGTGTTGGGACTTTCAGTTCACTGATGAATATCCGAGGTAAATCTGGAGAAGGCGGAGCATACCAATACGCATCCAGTTTTTTTGCCTCAAAATGATAAAAGTCCATTCTTTCATACCCGTGCGCTAAAAATATTTTCTCAAAAGAAGCGATTCCTAAATGAGGTACACCCATAGTACGAAAAGCAATGTGGTCATTGATGATTTCATTTTGACTTGCTACCATTTTTTTTTGAACCATTGCTGCTGTGATTTTCTTTACGTCGGGAACACGATTGGCATAGACTTCAAAAAGTGCATCCAATATCTGGGTCATTGAGGTAGTCGTTTCAAATTTCATGGTGCTGAGATTAGATTGTTTTATAAAAATAAGGCTCCTGTTGGAGTTTCCAAGAATTTTTCAAAAGGAATTTCCTCTTGTTTTAAAAAGCCTTTTTGTGGCAAACTTCCAGAAGCAACCATTTCCACAACAGCAACGAGCGAAGCAGCAGTAGTCCAAGAAATGGCACGCCATTTTTTGCCTGCTATTGTTATGGGATGGAATGCTTTGTAGTACTCTTTCCGAGATAGCGTCTTGTTTTGCCAGCCCTCTACAACGGCATAAACATAAACAACATCCTCCTCAACAGGAGGCTTTGCATTGCTCAATATGCGTTCTAACTGGTCTTTGTCTTCTTTTAAAATGAGTTCATATATTAAAAAACGCATAAGCTTTCCATGCCCAGGATAACGTATGGTCTTATAATTTAATGTATCCACCTTTCCTTCGAATGTATCACAAAGGGTTCCCAATCCTCCAGAAGTAGTAAACGCTTCAAATTCCTGTCCTTCAATATTGATGTATTCAAATCCCTCTAATGAAGATACTAACTTCTTTTTTCCGTTGTGTATAGCTTCTGCATCATTGATGTATTCATTGATTACTCCATGAGGAGACCAGGTAAAAGAATAAGCCAACTGCCCGTTTGGATAACGAGGCAACGCACCAACTCGTAATTCGATATCGCGTAATTGATCGAAATTCTTAGTCAAATCCATCCCAATAATTCCAATTAAGCCAGGTGCTAAACCGCATTGGGGAGCTAGAACAGACTCTGATGTCTTACTTAAAGATTGAATAAATTTTGTAGTAGGGACATCTTCAGTTAAATCAAAATAATGCACACGAGAATCATGTGCTATTTGTGCAATAGGTTTGTTTAAAAAGTATGGAAGTGCAGAAACAACAGCGTCGTACTTCTCGATTTCTTTTTTCATAAAATCAAGATCAGCTACATCACCTTGTTGACAAACAAAAGGAAGCTTATAATCATAGTGTGGTTCTTTTTTATCCAAGGCAGTGACATTAAAACGTTCGCTAAGCAAGACCCCAACAAGACTCCCAACTTTTCCCATACCTAGGACTAAAACATTTTTTATTTGTAACATTATTTGTGTATTTTGTTATATATGTAACAATATTACTTTCTTTTTATTTTTAATTCAACACTTAAGGCGTAGAATAGAACTTGAGTTATTAACAAAATAAAAAGCGAAAGCTGTATTTTTGAAAAAAAATCGGTGCAGGCTTTACTTTATTATTCCTTACTTCCACTCCTTTACATTATTGCGTTTCTGCCTTTCCCCCTTTTTTATAAACTTTCAGATGGTGTTTGTTTTGTATTGTATCGTCTATTTGGTTATAGAAAAGAAGTAGTACGTTCAAATTTAAAACGCGCTTTTCCATATAAGACAACTAAAGAATTGAATCAAATTGAAAAACGCTTTTACAGTCATTTATGTGATTTGTTTTTAGAAATGATCAAATCTATGGGTATGAACAAAAAAGAAATGCTCTTGCGCTTTAAAGTAAAAAACATAGATGTTCTTCAAAATTACGAAAGTCAAAAGCGTTCTGTTTTTTTAATGTGTGGCCATTATGCTTCCTGGGAATGGATGATGTCATTAGGTTACCATATTGACCATCGCGGCATAGGCATTTATAGACCCTTGAGCAATCCTTATTTTGATCGATTGCTTAAAAAAATTAGAAGCAGACATAATGCAGGTATGATTTCGATGAAAACCGCAGCAGCAACCATCAAAGAGAATGAGGACAATAAAATTTTAGGAGTTTACGGTTTTGCAAGTGATCAGTCGCCTCGACCTAAACCTTTAACGTATTGGCGAGATTTTCTGGGTGTTCGCGTACCAGTCTACACGGGTGCTGAACGTTTGGCTAGAGAATTGAACATTCCTGTCGTTTTTGGTAAAATTACACGTGTTAAACGGGGTTACTACGAGGTTGAATTTAAACCCATTTCGGATCAACCTAAAGCCACTCAGGAAAATGAAATTACCGATATATTTACGGAATACTTGGAAGCCCAAATCAAGGAAGATCCAAGTCAGTATTTCTGGACCCACAAACGATTTAAATTTGCTAAAGCAACTGTTTGATTTCTTCAATAAATCGATCTGCTAGAGAGCTTGCATCTGATTCACTTTTAGCTTCGGTATAAACTCTTATTATGGGCTCAGTATTTGATTTTCTCAAATGTACCCAAGCGTCTTGAAAGTCAATTTTTACACCGTCTAGAGTTGATATTTTTTCATTCTTATATGCTTCGCTCATGCGTTCCAGAAGTGCATCAACATCCATTCCCTTTTGAAGTGTGATTTTTTTCTTACTCATAAAATATGATGGATAACTCGATCGCAATTCTGAAACTTTGACCTTGCGCTCCACCAAAAGAGATAAAAACAAAGCAACTCCAACAAGGGCATCACGACCGTAATGCAAGGCTGGATAGATCACTCCACCATTACCCTCCCCGCCGATTAAAGCTCCAACACGTTTCATCTCGGTCACAACATTAAGCTCTCCTACAGCACTCGCGGTATAGGTTCCTCCTAGTATATTTGTAAGATCTGCAAGGGCACGTGTAGAAGATAGATTTGAAACTGTAGGACCAGATTCTTTTGAAAGGAGATAGTCTGCACAGGCAACTAGGGTATACTCTTCTCCAAACAACTCTCCTTTTTCATCCACAAAAACCAAACGATCCACATCCGGATCAACAGCAATACCTAAGTCCGCTTTCTGATCGATTACTGCTTGACACAAGTCTCCCAAATGTTCTTTTAGTGGCTCAGGATTGTGGGGGAACATCCCGTTTGGGGTGCAATGTATTTTCACAGATGTGAGCTGTAATTTATCTAATAGTTTTGGTATTGCAATACCTCCAGAAGAATTGACTCCGTCGACAACTATAGTAAAATCTGATTTTTTGATTTCAGTTGCATTCACTCTTTCAAGAGCTAAAACCGCGTCGATGTGTCTGTCTATGTAATCGTCCTTTATTTGAATCATACCCAGGTTTTCAACAGCTGCGTATTGAAAAGCCTCTTCTTTTGCAAATTCTAGTATAGTAGCTCCTGCATCTGAGTTGATAAACTCCCCATCTCCATTTAAAAGTTTTAATGCATTCCATTGTTTGGGGTTATGACTCGCGGTTAAAATTATCCCACCTTGTGCCTGCTCTAACGGAACTGCTACTGCAACTGTAGGTGTAGTGGACAATCCCAAATCAATAACATTCACCCCCATACCAACCAGTGTTTGATTGACTAAACTATGGACCATAGAGCCAGAAATTCGAGCATCTCGCCCTGTTACTACAGTCAATAAGCCTTTGTTTTCATGCTGTAACCATTGCGCATACGCTGAAGTAAAACGCACAATATCTAAAGGGGTAAGGTTTTCGCTTGGAATTCCTCCTAGGGTTCCTCGAATTCCAGAAATCGATTTTATTAGGGTCATTTGAATTTCAATTTATTTGATGCAAGTTAACTTATTATAAAAAAACAGTTGAGAGGGTCTCATAAATTAATTGGTAAGGCATTTAATATTTTTCACTCTTTGCCGCATTGAATTAGCAGCAATTAAAAACTATGGGGTTTAAAATGAATTGCAATTAATTACTTTAGCAGGATGAATTTTTTAGCTCATGTCTTTTTATCCGGAAACAACACTCCCCTAGCTATTGGAAATTTGATTGCAGATCGGATTAAAGGCAATCAGGTAAAAAAGCTTCCCTCAGAAATTCAAAAAGGAGTTTATTTGCATCGAGAGATTGATGAATTTACTGATAAACATCCAATATTCAAGGAATGTGTCCGTGAACTTTTTCCAAAATATCGACATTACAGTCGGGTGCTTGTAGATATGTATTTTGATCATTTTCTAGCTGCAAATTGGCAGCGTTATAACCCTGTTCCCTTAGCTGATTTTTCAGAGGATTTTTATGACAAACTAGAAGTAGAGTCTACTCAATTTTCGGATTCCATACAAAAATTTATACGTGCACTGATCCAGTACAATTGGTTTGATGAGTACCGAACCTTGGAGGGTCTTCGCAAAATATTAAGTCAAATGGAGCGGCGCACAAAATTTCCATCAAATTTGGCTGCCGCTACTGAAGATTTACTTCAAAAATATCCTTATTTTGAGGATCGTTTTTTTGAATTCATGATAGAATTAATCTCTTTTACAAAAAACAAATTAGCATGATTACAACTACATTTAGAAATACCCGTATTCTTTTTTTAGGTATTAGTTTATTGATTTTAGGATGTAGCAATCCAAAACCCATCAAAGGGGCTGTAGTAAGTGCCCGTGAAGAAGCCTCAGCAATAGGTGTAGCTATAATGAAACAGGGAGGCACAGCCTTTGACGCTATGATTGCAACTGATCTAGCTCTTACCGTATGTTATCCCAATGCAGGAAATATCTCTGGAGGAGGTTTTGCTGTTTACAGGACAAATGAGGGAGAAATAGGCAGTTTGGATTTTCGTGAAAAAGCCCCTTTGGGAGCTTCTTCAGATATGTACCTTGACGCAGAGGGCAATGTCATTCCAAATAAAAGCACTTTAGGAGGACTGGCTGTGGGGGTGCCTGGAACAGTGGCTGGTTTAGTTGCTCTTCATGAAAAATTCGGGACATTGCCTTGGGAAACACTTGTTCAGCCTGCTATAGACTTGGCGAGGAAGGGTTATGTTGTCACACCAAAACAAGAGCAAAGTTTTAAGAGTAAAAAAGATGATTTTATAGCTGTTAACGGTCCAGAAACATTTTATGCTCAAGATTTTGAAGCTGGTGATCGAGTACAAAACCTGGCGCTAGCAGAAACCCTTGAACGAATTGCTAAATTCGGAAAAGCTGGTTTTTACGAGGGTCCTGTAGCAGACGATTTGGTAGCGCGTGTACAAGAAACCGGCGGTATCATTACACATGAAGACCTGCTGACCTATGAGCCCGTATGGAGGAACCCCATCCAATTTAAATACAAGGATTTAATGCTTTACGCAATGGGACCGCCTTCCAGT
>Ga0181570_10001394_pt1 | contig 20741 bp, 15 predicted proteins | sample 101ome_18_FD_148667 | JGI IMG/M metagenome (GOLD analysis project Ga0181570, IMG submission 148667) | Coastal salt marsh microbial communities from the Groves Creek Marsh, Skidaway Island, Georgia - 101406AT metaG (spades assembly) | ecosystem: Environmental > Aquatic > Marine > Intertidal zone...
TCGGATTTCACGAAAAGCCTTGTATTCATGCTCTTTGGTGATCCGGTAGTTACCCCACTGATTCTTCGTGAACGATAACCGCGACTCACCTTCCCCATCGAAGGTTTGAAAGTAAGCCATTAAATCGGATTCACAGGCATCGCGTGTTTCGAAGACTCCAGCGCCGAGATGATCAGAAAGCGGTGAAGCTGTTCCCTGGAACACAGGGTCTAGACCTAAGACCACAATAATTGTCATCCACATTTGGCCATCTCCCATCAATGATCCGTGGTGTGAATAGACCATAAAGAGAACCAACAAAAAAGGCCAATCCTTTTGAGATCAGCCTTTTCGCGAGTCGTCGAATCCGTTGTGAATGGTTCGATGTCAGTTCCTATCAGAGAACCAAATGGCGGAGCGGACGGGACTCGAACCCGCGACCCCCGGCGTGACAGGCCGGTATTCTAACCAACTGAACTACCGCTCCAGCGGATCGTTGCCAAAAATTTTGGTGGGTGGAGAGGGGCTCGAACCCCCGACCCTCGCCTTGTAAGGGCGATGCTCTTCCAACTGAGCTATCCACCCGAGAGCAACGATGGGGGCGGATAATACTGCCTGTGAAATTTGTGTCAACAGATTTTCTTGCTTCTCGACTGATCGCCTCTACAATGATCGGCCTAATTCATTACCAATGATGACAAATTACTATGCGCTTATCAGATCTCAATACGGCCTAATCCATTACCAATGATGACAAATTACTATGCGCTTATCAGATCTCAATATCGATGACTATCAGGTTGTAGTTACACCGACGGAGTTAAAAAAGGAGTTACCACTTCCCGAGTCAGTGCGTGAGTTGGTTACGAATTCGCGCCAGACCGTCAAAGATATTTTAGATGGAAAAGATGATCGCTTATTTGCTGTTGTTGGTCCTTGTTCCATCCATGATACAGAGCTGGCCCTTGAATATGGGAAACGCTTAAAGGCACTCGCCGATGCAGTCAGCGAACAGATTTTTATTATCATGCGCGTGTACTTTGAGAAGCCAAGAACAACTGTTGGATGGAAAGGGCTCATCAATGACCCGCACTTGAATGGCAGCTTTGAAATCGAAGACGGCTTAAGAAAAGCGCGTAAGTTGTTGATTGATTTATCAGAAATAGGGCTTCCTCTCGCCACGGAGGCCTTAGACCCAATCTCTCCTCAGTACCTCCAGGATACGATCACTTGGACTGCCATCGGCGCGCGGACCACAGAATCTCAAACGCACCGTGAAATGAGCTCAGGACTATCATCACCCGTTGGATTCAAAAATGGCACCGACGGGTCACTTGATGTCGCCGTCAATGCCATGAAGTCGGTGGTCAGTGGACATGCGTTCCTAGGCATTAACCCTCAGGGGCAAGTGGCTATTACGAAAACCAAGGGGAACCAGTACGGCCACGTCGTCCTTCGCGGCGGTGGCGGTAAGCCCAACTATGATTCGGTCAGTATTGCACTCTGCGAACAAGCACTAGAAAAGGCAAAATTACCCACAAACATCGTGGTTGATTGCTCTCATGCCAACTCCAACAAAGACCATAACGTGCAGCCCCTGGTGCTAGATGACATCGCCCATCAGATTAAAGACGGAAACCGCTCCATTTGCGGTGTCATGATTGAGTCTAATATCAATGAAGGAAACCAAAGCATTCCGAATGACCTATCACAACTCAAATACGGCGTGTCCGTCACCGATGCTTGTATCAGTTGGGAATCGACTGTGAAATCACTGAACAAGATGGCCTCTACCCTGACTGGACACCTCACAGGTCGGAGAGGTTAGTTCAGAGCGCAGAGTTCGCCCCTGGCATCAGGAACTCCACATCCGAGGTATGCGCCGCTTGCATCATTTGCAACGCGGTCTGCCTGACCGGCTTACCACCAAAGATCACTTCGTAAAGGGCTGTGAGAATCGGCATTGCAATGTCGTCCCGTTGGCACTGCTCATAGACCACTCGCAACGTATTCACACCCTCTGCCACTTGTCCTAGATTCGATTCAGCGGATTCGAGGGAATGCCCTTGCGCAAGTGCCTGACCAATCCGAAAATTCCGCGATAACGGTGAGACACTCGTGACGTAGAGATCCCCGACTCCAGCCAAACCCAAAAAACTCAGTGGGTTACCCCCCATATGAGCGGACAACCGCGACATCTCTGCGAGCGCTCGGGTAATCAACAGTGCTTTGGTGTTTTGTCCCACTCCCAAGCCATCGGCAAGGCCTGCTGCAATCGCGTAAATATTCTTCAATGCACCACCGAGCTCAACGCTGATCAAATCTTCCGAGCTATAGAGTCTAAAATATTTCGTCGCGAAGGCCTCGCGGGCCAGTTGACGTACCTGCGGTGACTGACTTGCAACCACAGAGGCTGTTAAATGACGCGTTGCAATTTCATGCGCCAAGTTCGGCCCAGACAATACCCCAACAGGATGCGATGGTAATCGCTGACCGATGATCTGACTCATCAGCTGAAAACCCTCAGACCGAATCCCCTTCGTGGTCGAAAGCAGTGCCACATTAGGCGCAAGAACTTTCGCCAATGCCTGACAGATCGCATCCATTGCCCGTGACGGGACAGAAAGGAGCACCAAATCTGCACCCCTAACAACCTCAGCAAGATCGCTTGAAGCCGTGATCGATGCATGCAATTGAAGATCTGGGTGATATTGTGGATTGCGATGAAAGGCATTGATGGCATGAACCATTTCTGGCCGACGGGCAAACATCATGACCTGACATTGGTTATGAGCCGCAATGTCGGCGAGAACGGTGCCAAAGCTTCCGGCGCCGATAATGGCTACTTGCATACTAATTCCTTACGAACTGCAACTGAGATGATACGAGGAATTCGGGTCTGGAGGCGAGCCGCCAAGCGCGGCGGCCATCTCACTTGGATTCATGAGACCATCGCTTATTGACTGGCGGAGTGATCGAATCGGTTCATAATCGCCTCGCTCGGCGTCTTGAATCACACGATCCAATAACCAGTGGCTCAACATCCAACTAGGCGACTGGCTCCGCGCAAGATTCAGCAGACTAGAACTTGTTTCTTTGCTCCACCAACGACGTAACTCATCCAAGGACTGATCGACTCCAGAGGCCTCTGACAGACCAACAAAACTGTCATCTAATAGATGTGCAAATACCTCTGGATAATGCATTCCTGCATTCCCCCAAAGCCTCTGAATCGCCTCAATCAGGCTAGGTAACTGTTCATTTTCTGGTTCGATCGCTAATCGCCTGGCCATTTCAGATCGAAATGCTTGATGATACTGTGCTGGGAAATCATTCAAAATCAGTCCGAGCGTCTCCACGTCCACAAAGGGAGTCAAGGTTTCAGCCAGACAGGCCAGATTCCAATGCATCACTCTTACAGGCCAGGTTCCAATGCATCACTCTTGGCTGCTGCCCAAAAGCATATCGACCTGTCTGATCGGTGTGATTGATGACATAGTCCTGACGATAGGCCATGACAAATCCGTAAGGACCGTAGTCGAGAGTTTCGCCCGACAAAGCGGTGTTGTCCGTATTCATCACACCATGGACAAAGCCAATCGCCATCCAGCCCGCGACAAGCTTTGCTGAGCGCTCAACGTAGCGTGTAAAAGCTACCTCCATCCGATTGGGAGCGCCTGACAGATCAGGGTCTAATTGCTCAATGGCGAACTCAGCGATCTCACGCAGATGTTGATGCGAATGACGGTGATAAAAATGTTCAAAATGTCCGATGCGCAGGTGACTCTTGGCTAATCGCATCAGAGTTGCACCCGTCTCGGTTGTCTCCCTTTGAACAGGGGTATCGGATGCGACAACGGCAAGTGCACGCGTTGTTGGAATACCAAGGGCATGAATGTACTCAGAACCGAGATACTCGCGGATCGCACTACGCAACACCGACCGCCCGTCTCCAAATCGCGAGTACGGCGTGTGACCAGCCCCTTTCAAGTGCCACTCATAACCACCAGAAACCCCTAAGTAGAGGCCACGGCCATCACCTAACTGCCCAGCCCATTGGCCAAATTGATGACCGCTATACACCTGTGCCAATGGTTGCCAATCATGGAGGGGATGCCCGCCAGAGAATGCCCTTAAGGTGTCTTGCTGATCGAAGTCAATCAGGCTGTCGAGTTCGGAAACCAGCGCTTGGTTGACATCCACCCAACGCGGATTGAGCAGCGGTTGAGGAGACACCCTCGCATAAAAGATGTCTTCACTTAGTGACGCGTAAGGAGTTCGCCATTCAGGCGACGGATTCGCCATGAGAACCCTCTAATAGCGACTCAGGTGCTTGCTCACAGGGTAATTTTCGTCCGATGAATTCTTCGATTTCTGGCAATAGGAATGAATCATCCTCACAGGCAAAACTAATCGATGTTCCTTCAGCTCCTGCGCGCCCAGTACGGCCGATTCGGTGCACATAATCTTCTGCATCTTCCGGCAGCGTGTAATTGATGACATGACCGACACCGTCAATGTGAATACCACGACCGGCGACATCTGTCGCCACCAAAATTCGAGTCTTCCCTTCTTTAAAGCGATCTAATGTCTGAATCCGCTTACGCTGAGGAACCTCACCACTCAAGAGCGCCGCATCAATGCCGTCCTTGGTCAATCGATCAACGAGATCGCGACACAGATCACGTCGATTCGCAAACACCATGACCTTGTGCAAATCACGCGTATGGATCACGTTTTTCAGAAGCTGATACTTGGTATCTGCAGTTGTAATGTAGACGATCTGCTCGACGGTCTCGGTGGTCACATGCTCAGGTTCAATTTCGATACGAACTGGCTCGAACGTCCAGCGCTCGGATAACTCAACAATCTGCGGTGTAAAGGTTGCTGAAAACAGCAGTGTCTGCCTCAATTCCCTTCGTGGACAAGCCCGAACAATCCGACGCACATCAGGCATAAAGCCCATGTCCAGCATGCGGTCTGCCTCATCAAGAACCAGTACCTCAATTTTTCGTAGATTGATTTCATTTTGGCCCAAGAAATCAATCAATCGGCCAGGTGTCGCCACCATGATATCGCAAGGCGACTGTCGTAAATCATCTCGCTGTTTTTGATAGTCCATCCCACCAACAATGGAAACAACCGACAAACGCGTATATTTGCAGAGATCCTCTGCATCTTTGGCGATTTGCACGACGAGTTCGCGGGTGGGAGCGAGGATTAACGCTCGAGGCGTGCCGGTGCGTCGTTTACCATCTATCGGTTCACGCAAAAAGGTATCGATCATCGAAATCAGGAACGCTGCTGTTTTGCCAGTACCTGTCTGCGCTTTAGCAACAATATCATCCCCATCGAGGACCACAGGCAATGACTCGCTTTGGATCGGACTTGCATAACGGAAACCCAAATCCGCAATCGCATGCATTAGCGCTTTCGGCAGCTCTAGGTCGTGAAATCGTGTCTTGCCCTCTTCTGGCGCAACAACAAACTCATTCACATCCCAGGCGGTAGTCGTATCAATCATGATCCCTCGCAACTTGTTGTCTAAACGACAAGTTTACACGAGGGATTCAAACCAGTGTGAATTAACGTTCGATCGCCAGCGCAACACCCTGGCCGCCTCCAATACACAAGGTGGCCAATCCTTTGTGTGCGTCGCGCTTGATCATTTCGTGAATCAGACTCACGAATACTCGACATCCAGAAGCGCCAATGGGGTGACCAATCGCAATTGCTCCACCATTCACATTCACCTTTGAGGTATCCCAACCAAGGCCCTTATTGACACCGATGGCCTGAGCAGCAAAGGCCTCATTGGCTTCTACAAGATCCAGATCTTCGTGGGTCCAGCCGGCTTTTTTCAAGCAATGCTGTGTTGCTGGGATCGGGCCTGTTCCCATAATTTCGGGATCAACACCGGCCGATGCATAGGCTTTCACTTTTGCTAAAATCGGTAAACCCAGTGCCTCAGCTCGATCAACAGACATCAGCATCACGGCAGCTGCCCCGTCGTTAATTCCTGATGCATTTCCCGCGGTCACAGTGCCTTCTTTGTCAAATGCTGGACGAATTTTTCCCAGTGCTTCTGCAGTCACACCGTCACGAATAAACTCATCGACCTTAAATTCAATGGGATCTTTCTTTCGTTGTGGAACCAACACCGGAACGATCTCGTTGTCAAACCGCCCTTCGGCACGTGCTTTGGACGCTTTTTGTTGCGATTCAGCGGCAAATGCATCTTGCTCCTCACGAGTAATCGCGTACTTTTTCGCCACATTCTCAGCAGTCGTTCCCATATGATAGCCACCAAAGGTATCGGTTAAACCATCCTTCAACATGGTGTCGATCAACGATGCATTGCCCATGCGGAATCCATCTCGGGAACCCAGTAGGACGTGTCCTGACTGACTCATATTTTCTTGTCCGCCGGCAATCACAATCTCTGCATCTCCCAACAAAATCGCCTGCACACCCAAACTGACGGCTTTGAGCCCTGACCCACACACTTTGTTGATCGTCATTGCGGGGCAAGTCTCGGGAAGACCTGCGTTGATCGTGGCTTTACGGGCGGGGTTTTGACCTTGCCCTGCGGTCAATACCTGACCCAAAATCACCTCAGAGACCTGATCCGCAGCGACTCCTGTGTCAGCCAGTAATTGACGAATGACTGTCGCCCCTAATTCATCCGCAGACACGGACGCCAGCGCACCGGCGAAACTTCCAACAGCTGTCCGCTTGGCAGCGACAATGGCAACTTGTGACATAAACCTTATTCCTCAACAAATTCAAAAGCAGGCAATTCTTTTAACAGGGTTTGACCCCAACGGGTATTCACCAAACGGCGATCCAGCATTGTAACTTGACCTGTGTCTGATTCCGAGCGGATCAATCGGCCCACCGCCTGACGCAATCTGATGGTGGCTGCAGGCAATGATAATTCGCGAAATGGATCGCGACCTTGATTCTTCAAATATTCAGCAAGTGTTGCTTCTCTCGGATCGTCAGGTGGCTGAAATGGGAGACGGGTAATGACCACTTCGTTCGCCAAATCTCCAGGTAAATCCAGTCCCTCAGCCATACTCTGAAGTCCAAAAATAATGGATATCTGGCATTGTTTGCGTCGTAACTCATGATCATTTAATAGCGCAGCCATTGGCTTTTGACCTTGAACCAAAGTCACCTCACGGACAGCTACATCGAGTAATTCCTCAACCTGAAAACACAAGCGCCAACTGGTAAATAACACCAACATGCCAATGTTCTGATCGATACGTGTCGCTAAATAATCGGCAATCCGCTGGGCATGTGCGCGATCATCCCGAGGATCACCTGCAAATCGCGAAATCACCAATCGCCCTTGAGACTGATAATGAAACGCTCCTGCAACGACAAGGCCAGAATTCACTGGCAACCCGAGTGTTCCGGCTGGAATCACAAACTCACCATGATGTGCAAGTGTCGCTGACGTTAAAATACAAGCCCCAATGCGACCCCAAAGCGAATCAGATAGCGCGCCTGCTGGCTCCATGGGACTGACCCAAAATTCGAGATCTGTTGGATCATCTGGTGTGGCATATCGAACGTCCTGCCCAATTCTCAGCCAACGCGCATCGCCACTGTCCATTGCATCGTTGGAAAATGCCACCACGAGTTCGGGAATGGACTCCAATCGCCCAAGAGCCATTGAAATTTGTTCAGAGAGTAACTCGGCATCTGTTTCAGGCATCAATTCCTGATCTCCCTGTGAGACCAACGATTTCAGCCAATCACGAACTTTTTGGATGCGTCCTAGGGTGGTTGTCATAGGTTCAAACCCATCAGTCTCCACAGAAAAGCATTCCGCGAGTGTCAGCCGATACCTGGAACCACCGTTTTGAAACACGTAGGCGGTGTCTGGATACGCCTTCAACCGTTCCAAGCTCGCCTTGCCCCAATTCGCCAGAAGATGACCAAATCCCTCCAATGGCTGATTCAGGCGCTCGAGATCATTTGATAGACGATGCTCGGTCGGCAATAGCCCCTTCAATGTGTTGATGACCCGATCTATGGTTTTAATGGCGCCCAAGCTTTGAGCAATCCGACAATGAGCGGTAAATTGATCCGAGGCCACTCGCGCGAGCTGATGAGCCTCATCGATGATTAAAATCATTCGCTCCAGTGGTGGAAGAATGACGCCGCCACCAAGTTTTAAATCGGACATCAATAAATCATGATTGATCACTAAAAGGTCCGCGTCCAACCAAGATTCCCGTTCATTGAAATAAGGACAGACATGAAAATGGCGGCAAGACCTTCCCTGACAACGCCGATGATCTGTGGTGATGGCTGTTTTGACAGACTCTGAAATCACTTGTGGAATTTGATCCATATCACCAGCCCACTGTCCCTGCGCCCAGGCCTTGGCTAAGTCAGACACCACATCTCGATCATCTGAATCGAGAACCAAGGTCAGTTCATCAGGATAGATCGCCTGATTCTCAGTCAAAGTCTCAAGTGCGGCCTCAAGCCGAATGGGGCACAAATATCGTCGCCGACCTTTCGCCAGGGCTACGGTTAACATGAGATCCGTTGCTTCAATGAGGTCGGGAATATCTTTTTCGATTAATTGCGTTTGCAATGACACGGTTGCCGTGGAGATGACCAACGGCATTTCGCGAGCCATGGCATAAGGCAATGCTCCCACCAGATAAGCAAGCGTTTTCCCAGTTCCTGTCCCTGCTTCGATAAAGCCAATCGGTGCGGACTCAGTGTCGCCGATTCTTGTTAGAATACGCGTTGTCGCCGATTCTTGTTAGAATACGCGCGACTTCCGCAATCATCTGCTTCTGACCTAGCCGCGGCTTGAGACCTTTGGCCTTTAAAAAATCAGTGTAGAGCGCTTGAATGCTTTGTTTGCTGTTATCTGAGATTGCTGTCACGAAAATTCTTTGTTGTGTGAAAAGCTGAGTGTAGGGGATTTTAATGAATACGTCTGATATCGCGAGAGACGCATGCCGTATTGGAGGCCTGAAAGCGCTCGAGTTTTTTCATCAGAGAGACCAGTTAACCATTGATCTTAAGGGCCCGCAGGACTACGTGAGCGAAGCCGACCGAACCGTCGAAACCGTGATGATTGACTATCTCAAGCAACATTTTCCGAACGACGGCTTTTTAGGTGAGGAATCCGTCGAGGTCAAAAAGAACCGTCGAAACCGTGATGATTGACTATCTCAAGCGACATTTTCCGAACGACGGCTTTTTAGGTGAAGAATCCGTCGAGGTCAAAAATGAGCGCCAATGGGTCATTGATCCGATTGATGGCACCACCAATTTCATTCGTGGTCTTCCGTATTTTTGCACGACCTTAGCCTTGGTCGAACAGGAAACCGTCGTGGGAGGCTGGATTTATGACCCAACACGCGATGAGTTATACGAGGCTAGCCAAGGCAAAGGCGCGTTTTGCAACGGGGAAAAACTCAATCCGTCCTGGCGTGAGAGCTTTGCAACGGGTCTTGTGGGCATTTGCCATAGTTCCAAACTGACGGCTGACAAACTCGCTGGGCGAATCACCGTTGCACTGAAACGAGGCGCCATTCTGAGGCAACCAGGCGCTGCGGCATTGATGCTTTGTGACTTGGCTTGCGGTCGTCTCGATGTCCTATTTGATCAACATCTGAAGCCTTGGGATTCGATTGCTGGGCTTTTGATCGCACATGAGGCAGGAGCAGTCGCCAGTGACTACCTTGCCAGCCCGCAATGGCGGCAGACGCCTCAAATCACCTTTGCATCAGGTCCTGAGATTTACCAAGAAGTGTTGGAGCTTTGGCCAGAAGCACGGGAGATGGTACTGCTCTATTAGGTGATTGACCTCAGAATCCAACTGGCAGAAAGACGAAAGAGGCGGCTCCTCGCGCCACAGCATTGAGGGTTCTTTGATCTTTCTTGGCAAGCGCCGTCGCCAACGCATCCTGAAGGCCGATCATTTCACCCATGAGCTGTGAGTAAGACGCGTTAAGAATCTCATCTTGGATGCCGTCGGCGAACAAATAGGGTTGTCCACCTGCATTCCGCTGTGTTCTTAACAAATAGGCTGCCGTTTCGAGATTACGCGCCGAGTTATAGATAAACTGAGGCGTCGGTAAATCATCAAGCAGCAGATATTCTCGCCGATGATCGAATGCATGATTGACCATCGACTGCAGGCCAGCAACGAACGCATAGACGCGATCGCCTGCGAAGTCCTCGCGAAAGGCCTTGCGAACCAACTCATCAGGCTTTGGATTTGCAAATTCCTGCAAGTTCAGTCGCGGCGCCTTCAGTTGTTCCACCCGCACGTCGATACTCAAGCTTTTCGGTAATTGAACGGGATTTCGTCGGTACAGTTTAATCAACAGTAGGCTGAGGTTCTGGTCGAGCTCAGAGCGAACCGCCTCCACAAAGAAGGCAGTATCACTCTTCGCCAGATTTTTCACCTCTGGCGGTGCTTTAATCGGCACCGCACAGGCAGTTAGCGACAGGCTGAAAACAAACCCAATCGCTAGAACCGTTAGACTGATAACTCGGTTAATAATGCATTCACCCGTTTGAGGTAACCAGGCGCATCATCAAGCTTTCCTTCGGCTCCAAGCTGCGCATGATCAAAGACCAGTCGAGCCAACTCCTTAAAGCGGCCTTCATCTGCCTCTGATTCTAACCGTATTAACAGACTATGGTCAGTGTTGATCTCAAGAATCGGCTTTGAAACAGGCATGGCCTGTCCGGCAGCCTCCATGATCTGACGCATTTGTGGCCCCATATCATGTTCGGTGAGGACTAAAACGGCCGCAGAATCGGTCAGACGAACCGAGGGTTTAACGTCTTCAACTTGCTCCGTGAGAGCCTCTTTCATCCGTTTAATCAGCGCCTTATGCTCTTTCGATTCTTTCTTCTGCTCTTTCTTCTCGTCCTTCCCTTCACCCGGAAGTTCGAGCCCGTCTCGAGTCACATCCACAAATTGATGATCTTTGTATTCCTGCAGATGCCCCATCAACCATTCATCGATGCGATCTGAAAGAACCAAGACTTCAATCCCGCGCTTTTTGAAGGCCTCAAGGTAGGGTGAACCCAACGCATTGGTATGAGATTCAGCGACTAAGTAATAAATATCTTTCTGCCCATCGACCATTCGTGCGATGTAATCTTCAACACCAACATTTTGCGCAGGCATGCTGGCGTGAGTCGATGCAAATCGCAGCAGCTTGATTATCCGCTCCTTGTTTTGATGATCCTCAGCCGGACCTTCTTTCAGGCACTCACCGAACATTTCCCAGAACTTCTGATACTTTTCCGAATCGTCTTTCGCAAGCTTTGCCAGCATATCGAGAGCACGACGAGTCACCGCCGACTTCATCGCTTCAACCCGAGCGTCTTTCTGCAGAATTTCGCGAGAAACATTGAGACTTAGGTCTGAGGAATCGACAACCCCACGAATGAATCGCAAATACAGCGGCAAAAATTCCTCGGCCCGATCCATGATGAAAACGCGTTGTACATATAACTTCAGCCCACGTGGGCTCTCGCGATTCCACAGATCATAGGGGGCACGCGCAGGAACGTATAACAAACCTGTATATTCGCTCTTACCCTCGACCTTGTGGTGGCTCCAGGTCATTGGATCTTCGAAGTCATGAGCGACGTGCTTATAAAACTCCGTATATTCTTCATCGGTAATCTCAGTCCGTGGACGTGTCCAGAGCGCTGTCGCCTGATTGACCTGGTCCCATTCAGACTTTGCCTCAGACTCATCATCCTTCTCGACGTCGTTTTTCAGATACACAGGAATCGAAACATGATCCGAGTATTTGGTCACCAAATGACGGATCCGATAGGTCTCGCCGAACTCGCTGGCATCTTCTTTCAGAGTGAGGCGGATCTCAGTACCACGCTCGGCTTTCTCGATGGTTTTAATCGTGTATTGACCGTCGCCATCAGAAGACCACTCCACCGCATCTGCCGCGTCATTACCGGCCCGGCGCGTCCTAACGACAACACGATCAGCAACAATAAACGCTGAATAGAATCCAACACCAAATTGCCCAATTAAGTTAGCGTCCTGTTTTGAGTCACCGGATAAATTCTTGATGAACTCGGCAGTTCCCGATTTTGCAATGGTTCCAAGATTCGAAATCACATCATCACGTGTCATTCCGATTCCGTTATCGCTAATCACCAGCTCTTTACTTTCTGGGTCAACCGAAATACGGACACTCATTTCGGCATCGGCTTCCATGAGATCTGGAGCATCCAACGCTAAAAATCGTAGCTTATCGCAGGCATCGTTGGCGTTCGAAATCAACTCTCGCAAAAAGATTTCGCGGTTTGAATATAGGGAATGCACCATCAGGTGCAGCAGTTGTTTGACTTCCGTTTGGAATCCTAAGGTTTCTTCGTTTGCAGTCATCTTCCTAATCACTGTTTGGGTCATGAATAAGTGTTGATTAGATTGGGACGTTTTTCAAAAATCCAAGATCAAAAAAGCCCCGAGGGGTCCTCCCGCGGGGCTTTTCGTGTTCACCGATCAATGATCGGAATCACAGCTTACCAACCAGTCGCTTCTTTCAACGTCGAACCGATTTCAGCAAGATTGCGAGTCACTTTCACACCGGCGGCTTCGAGTGCTGCAAATTTCTCAGCAGCCGTACCCTTACCTCCAGAAATGATTGCTCCGGCATGGCCCATTCGCTTGCCAGCAGGTGCCGTGACGCCTGCGATGTAGCTCACGACAGGCTTGCTGACATGATGCTTGATGAATTCAGCGGCCTCTTCTTCTGCTGTTCCACCAATTTCGCCGATCATCACGATTGCTTCAGTTTCAGGATCTTCTTGGAAACGCGCCAGAATATCGATGAAATTCGATCCTGGGATCGGATCGCCGCCAATACCAACGCAAGTCGACTGACCAAAGCCCATGTCCGTTGTTTGTTTCACGGCTTCATAGGTAAGGGTGCCTGACCGAGAGACGATCCCCACCCGACCCTTCTTGTGAATGTGGCCGGGCATAATCCCAATCTTACATTCGTCTGGCGTAATCACGCCTGGGCAATTCGGTCCAATCAGAACCACACCCGCGCTATCGCATGCGACTTTGCACTTCAACATATCCAACGTCGGTACGCCTTCAGTGATGCACACGATGATTTGGATTCCCGCATCCAGCGCTTCCATAATGGAATCCATGACAAAAGGCGCAGGAACATAGATCACAGAGGCATCAGCTCCTGTTGCTTGCACGGCGTCAGCCACGGTATTGAATACCGGCAGTCCCAAACACGGCGTCAGCCACGGTATTGAATACCGGCAGTCCCAAATGTTCAGTACCACCTTTTCCAGGCGTCACACCGCCGACCATTTTGGTCCCGTAGGAGATGGCCTGTTCGGAGTGGAAGGTTCCATTTTTTCCAGTAAAGCCCTGGCAAATCACTTTGGTGTTTTTGTTAATCAGGATGCTCATGCGACACCTCCTGCTGCTGCAACAACTTTTTGGGCCGCATCAGTCAGACTTTCACCCGCAATAATATTCAGATCCGATTGACTTAAAATTTCCGCGCCTTTATCTGCACTGTTCCCTTCCAGGCGAACGACGACCGGGACTTCAACACCGACCTCTTCCACAGCACCAATGATGCCTTCAGCAATCATGTCGCAACGGACGATCCCACCAAAGATATTCACGAATACGGCTTTCACATTGGCGTCAGACAGAATGATCTTGAAGGCTTCAGCAACACGTTCTTTCGTTGCACCACCACCCACATCAAGGAAATTCGCAGGCGATCCACCGTGTAGCTTCACGGTGTCCATGGTGCCCATTGCTAGACCGGCACCATTGACCATGCAACCAATGTTGCCATCGAGCGCGACATAGTTCAGTTCCCATTTCGCGGCCTGTGCTTCGCGCTCATCTTCCTGTGAAGGATCATGCATCGCACCCAGTTCGGGATGACGGTACATCGCATTGGAATCAACCACGACCTTGGCATCCAAGCAATGCAAATTCCCTTCATCAGTAATGACCAGTGGATTGACTTCGATCAACGCCACATCTTTTTCATCAAATAGCTTCGCTAAGCCCATGAAAATTTGGGTAAATTGCTTCAGCTGCGTTGCGTTTAAACCTAATTTGAAGCCCATCTGGCGCGCCTGATAAGGCTGCGGACCTACCAAGGGATCAATCGCTGCTTTCAGGATTTTTTCAGGAGTCTCTTCAGCGACTTTTTCAATCTCAACGCCGCCTTCTGTTGACGCCATAAACACGATCCGACGCGTCGACCGGTCAACAACAGCGCCCAAATACAGTTCGTTTGCGATATCTGTACAAGACTCAATTAAAATTTTTGAAACAGGCTGTCCATGCGCGTCTGTTTGATAGGTTACCAAGCGAGTGCCAATCAGACGATCACAGAACTCGCGGATTTCCGCCTCTGTTTTCACTAATTTCACACCACCTGCCTTACCACGGCCACCTGCGTGCACCTGGGCTTTCACAACCCACATGTCACCACCAATTTGTTTTGCTGCGGCAAGAACTTCATCCGTGGTATCACACGCTACGCCAGATGAAACTGGCAAACCGTACTCACGGAATAAAGCTTTACCCTGATATTCGTGAAGATTCATACCCTTTACGTCACTTATTTCTCAGGTCAATAGAAAGCCGACTTGTGGTCGGCCGCTTAGCAATACAGAGCATCAGCGGTACTAATGCCCTGCTCACGATCAAGCGCGCTTGCGCTTGTTCGCAATATGGATCGCGTGCCCATGCACAGCCAGGGCTGCCTCATGCAGGGCTTCTGACACCGTTGGATGGGCAAACATGGTCATCGCGATATCTTCAGCAGAAGAACCAAATTCCATGGCAATCACGGCTTGCGCCACCATGTCACCTGCCGTCGGTCCAACAATATGAACACCCAAGATGCGGTCTGTTTCCTTGTCCGCGATCATCTTGACCATTCCGGCTGTCTCATTCGCAGCCATCGCTCGGCCAGAGGCCGCGAATGGGAAGACGCCGACGTTATAACTCACACCTTCTTGTTTCAATTGTTCTTCCGTTTGACCAACCCAGGACACCTCTGGATGGGTGTAGATCACTGAGGGCACGGTGTCATAGTTGACCTGGGCGTGCTTCCCTGCGATCCGCTCGGCAACCATCACCCCTTCCTCGGACCCTTTGTGGGCCAACATCGGTCCTCGAACGACATCGCCGATTGCATAAACGCCAGGGACTGCGGTCTCACACACATCATTGACTTCGATAAAGCCACGCTCATCTTGTGTCACGCCGCAACCATCAGCAAGCAGCCCGTCGGTGTAGGGCTTCCGGCCGACAGCAACGATTAACTTGTCAAAGGTATCGGTCTGCGATCCCTCTTTAGTGTCGAAGGTCACAGTGATCTTCTTACCTTTGACCTCTGTGCCCTTGACTAAGGTGCTGGTTAAGATGTTGAGGCCCTGCTTTGCGAAGATCTTTCGTGATTCTTTCGCGATCTGTTGATCGGCGACCGCCAGAAAATCATCCAAGGCTTCAAAAATTGTGACTTCAGATCCCAACCGGTTCCAGACAGAACCCAATTCAAGACCAATCACACCACCACCGATTACACCCAATTTTTTCGGGACACTGGTAAATTCTAGGGCACCTGTGGAATCAACGATCAAATCGTCGGTCAATGGTGCCGGAGGGATATTCACCGGGACAGAACCGGTTGCAATGATGACATGCGTTGCGTCAAGGACCTCTGTCTTGCCATCGTGATCCGTAAATTCGACCTGCTTGTTGGGGAGTAATTTTCCGGTCCCCGCGAGGTGTGTGACCCCATTAGTTTTGAAAAGCCCACCGATTCCGCCGGTCAAATTCCCCACAATCGTGTCTTTTCGCTTGAGCATTGCACCGACATCAAGCTTCGGCTTACCAACGTTCACTCCATGCAATTCGAGATCGTGCGAGGCTTCTTCAAACTTGTGAGACGATTCAAGTAGTGCTTTTGACGGGATACAACCTACATTCAGGCAGGTTCCACCGAGTGATGGCTTGCCGTCTTTACCAATCCACTTTTCGATACAGACGGTCTTAAAACCCAGTTGGGCTGCACGAATCGCAGCGACATAACCTCCTGGACCTGCACCAATCACTACAACATCATATTGTTGACTCATAAATATCTCCGATTACACGTCCAGTAGCATACGAGCTGGATCTTCCAGCATGTCTTTGATGGCCACCAAGAATTGAACAGCGTCTTTACCGTCAATCATGCGGTGGTCATACGAAAGCGCCAAATACATCATCGGCAAGATCACCACTTGACCCTTGACCGCCATAGGGCGCTCCTGAATCTTGTGCATGCCTAGGATTGCGGTTTGTGGTGGGTTTAAAATTGGTGTCGACAGCAATGAACCAAAGACACCACCGTTAGTGATCGTAAAAGTACCACCGGTCATGTCTTCGATCGCAAGCTTTCCGTTTTTCGCAGCGACGGCATAATCTTTGATACCGCCTTCGACTTCCGCAATCGACATCCGATCACAATCGCGAAGCACAGGAACCACGAGTCCTCGCTCAGTCGATACCGCGACACCGATATCGTAATAGCCGTGATACACCATGTCATTACCATCGATGGATGCATTGACCGCTGGGAACCGCTTCAAAGCCTCGGCTGCCGCCTTGACAAAGAATCCCATAAATCCAAGACGAGTCCCATTGTGCGTCTTCTCAAACAAGTCTTTGTATTGTTGACGAAGCTCCATCAATGGACCCATATTGACTTCATTAAAGGTGGTCAACATGGCTGAATTATGTTGTGCATCGAGCAAACGCTTAGCGATGGTGGCGCGAAGGCGCGTCATTGGAACACGCTTCTCAATCCGCTCACCCGTAAGCACTGAAGCAGCAGGTTTCGCCGGTGCTGATGGAACGGCTACAGCGGTATTCGCAGCAGTCGACGCACTCAGAGCATTCTGAACATCTTCCTTCAGAATCCGTCCATCCTTCCCGGTTCCTTTGACGTTCGAAAGATCGATGTTGTTTTCTTCAGCCAACTTCTTAGCGGCAGGATTTGCTGCTAATGCGGTATCGGTTGCAGTCGCGGCAGGTGTCGATTCAATCTGTACCGTTGATGTCGGGGCGCTAGCAACAGCACTAGCTTCAATTTTACCAATCAGCTCCTGTGACAAAACGATATCACCTTCCTGCTTCATCACTTCTGTCAACACACCATCTGCGGCGGCGACGACTTCCAAAACAGTCTTATCCGTTTCAATATCAACGATCAGCTCGTCCCGGCTCACTGATTCACCAACCTGCTTGTGCCAAGTTGCGATCGAACCTTCTTCGACTGATTCTGGGAATTGGGGAGCTTTAATTTCAATTGCCATTGTGTTTCCTTAACGAGTCACTTGTGGTGACGATTACCCTTCCAGTGCGTCCTGTATTAATGCTTGTTGTTGAGAGACATGCAAAGCCATGTAGCCGGCTGCAGGCGTTGCCGCAGCTGGACGTCCTGCGTAGCGCAGGAATTTATTCGGTAGATGCCTCCACATGGCATTGAGCATGTGGTGTTGGCTCTGGAACCAAGCGCCCTGATTCATTGGTTCTTCCTGACACCAAACCATCTCTTCCATGTTGACGTAGGGTGCCAGAGCCTCGACTAAGTCATCTTCGGGGAACGGATAGAGTTGTTCGACGCGCAAAATGGCGCGATCTTCGATGCCCTGTTCGATCCGATAGGCTTCTAAATCGTAGTAGACCTTTCCGGAGCACAGAATGACCTTCTTCACATTCTCTGGATCCAGGCCGCCGACATCTGGCATCACCGTTTGGAATTGTCCATTGGCCAGCTCCTCGAGTGTTGAGACCGCTTCCTTCTTACGGAGGAGAGATTTTGGACTCATCACGATCAATGGCTTACGCAATGGACGGATTGCCTGACGCCTTAACATGTGGAACACCTGCGCTGGTGTCGACGGCACACACACTTGAACATTGTTTTCCGCGCACAGTTGCAGGAAGCGTTCCAATCGTGCTGAGCTATGCTCCGGCCCCTGACCCTCATAACCATGCGGTAGTAGCATGGTCAAACCACACAAACGTCCCCATTTGAGTTCGCCCGAGGTAATGAACTGATCAATCACCACCTGAGCACCGTTCGCAAAATCACCAAACTGCGCTTCCCAAATCGTCAAGCGTCGTGGCTCTGTGGTTGCATAACCGTATTCAAACGCCAGAACCGCTTCTTCGGACAGAAACGAATCGTAGAGTTCAAAACGCGGTTGCTCGTCTGCGATATGCTGAAGTGGTGTGTAGGATTCGCCAGTTTTCTGGTCGTGCAGGGTGGCCTGTCGATGCGAGAAGGTCCCGCGTCCCACATCTTGTCCTGTAAAGCGGACGCCAACGTTTTGATCAAGCAACGTCGCGTACGCCAGGGTTTCCGCAAACCCCCAGTTACAAGGCAATGCGCCTGCAGCCATCTTCCGTCGGTCGTCATAGGTTTTCTCAACCTGCTTTTGCATCACAAAGCCTGTCGGCACTGTGTTGATTTGCTGTCCAAGCTCTTGAAGGCGCTTCATCGGGAAGCTCGTATCGTGATCAGCCGTCCATTCATGCCCCAAATACGGAGTCCAATCCACAAACAGCTTGCTGTCGGGCTCACGGACTAAGCTTTTCACGACTGGCTCACCCGCTTCTAGCGCAGACCGGTAACCTTCTTCCATGGCTTTGACTTCGGCATCCGAGAGGACGCCTTCAGAGACCAGCTGAGCCGCATATAGCGAACGCGTAGTCTTCTGCTGCTTGATTTGAGCGTACATTAAGGGTTGTGTTGCACTAGGCTCATCCGCCTCGTTGTGACCACGACGACGGTAGCAAATCAGATCGATCACGATGTCCTTTTTGAACTCATACCGATAGTCCATTGCTAATTGCGTCACAAAATTGACCGCTTCGATGTCATCCGCATTGACGTGAAAAATCGGTGCCTGAACCATTTTCGCGACATCGGTATGGTACTCGGTTGAGCGAGAGTCCTCACGGCGAGAGGTGGTAAAACCAACCTGGTTGTTCACGACAATGTGGATCGTTCCGCCAGTCTTGTACGCCCGTGTCTGAGACATCTGGAATGTCTCCATCACGACACCTTGCCCTGCGAAGGCCGCATCGCCGTGAATGGAAATTGGAACGACTCGGTCACCCGACGGATCACTCCGCCGATCTTGGCGCGCTCGCACGCTACCCTCGACAACGGGAGAAACGATCTCGAGATGCGACGGATTAAATGCCATAGCGAGGTGGACTTCGCCGCCTGGCGTCGCAATATTCGAACTAAACCCCTGATGATATTTGACATCACCGTGATGATCGAAGGTTGCTTTACCGTCAAATTCATCAAACAAGTCTTGAGGATTTTTACCCAGCGTATTGACCAACAGATTGAGACGACCGCGATGTGCCATCCCGATCACGACTTCCTTGGCACCATGTGATCCAGCACGCTGGATCAGTTCATCGACGCAAGGCACCAAGGACTCACCACCTTCAAGGCCGAAACGCTTCGTTCCTGGGTACCGGGACTGTAAATACTTTTCCAAGCCTTCGGCTGCTGTGAGTCGCTCTAGAAGGTGGGTTTTGATTTCCGTCGGAAACTCAGGCTTACCCATCACGCCTTCTAAGCGATTTTGTAACCACAGGCGCTCTTCCGTATCGACGATATGCATGTACTCGGCGCCGACTGATCCACAATAGGTTTTCTCTAAGGCGCTGATAATGTCGGACAGCTGACCTTCAGGCATGCTGAAATTCTGTATCCCAATCTGAAAGACGGTATCCAAATCAGCCGCTGATAGATCATGAAACCCGAGTTCCAAATCTGGAACATGCGCGCGCTCCATCAATCCAAGTGGATCCAGAGTTGCTCGTTGATGCCCACGAATCCGATAGGCGTTAATGAGCCGCTGTACGTGAACTTGTTTCCGATCGAAATCCGATGATACTGAACCGTTCCCAGCAGATACCGCGCGATTCCGATCCTTGCCTAGGAGTAAAAACTGTTCCTGGATGGTCGAATGCGGCACGTCACCGGCGATCGATCCTTCCACGCGGGGCAGAGAGTCAAAGTATTGCCGCCATTCGTTAGGAACGCTATTGGGATTGGATAAGTATTGCTCGTAAAGTTCGTCGAGATAATAAAGATTGCCACCCGCAAGATGCGAGGACTTCAGGCTTTGCTCCATTGAGCCTTCAGACATTGATGTACTCCTCTACACCGAAGCTCGTCTCAACGTCGTCTTGGCGTGACCTTCAGGCCATTCTTTTCCATTTCGGCGTAAGCCTCGGTCATCATCATTATGACCTTCCAAATCAACATACTCAGAGGATTGTGACTGAGCGTGTTAAAACGGCACTTCCTGGGTCACAGAAAGTGCCGCTATTGTGCGCGTCTCGCGCACACAAGCCAACCTAGACTTAGGTTGCCCGTGACAACAACATATCTCGGATGTGACCAATCGCCTTGGTTGGATTCAAGCCTTTCGGACACACCGAAACGCAGTTCATGATTCCACGACAACGAAAGACGCTGAAGGGGTCATCCAAATCAGCCAATCGTTCTTCAGTGGCTTCATCACGCGTGTCGGCAAGGAACCGATAGGCTTGCAGGAGGCCTGATGGCCCAACAAACTTTTCAGGGTTCCACCAAAACGAGGGACAACTGGTCGAGCAGCACGCGCAGAGAATGCATTCATATAACCCG
>Ga0181570_10001407_pt1 | contig 20630 bp, 20 predicted proteins | sample 101ome_18_FD_148667 | JGI IMG/M metagenome (GOLD analysis project Ga0181570, IMG submission 148667) | Coastal salt marsh microbial communities from the Groves Creek Marsh, Skidaway Island, Georgia - 101406AT metaG (spades assembly) | ecosystem: Environmental > Aquatic > Marine > Intertidal zone...
TATACCTTACCAACACAACCAGAATAATTTTCGTTAAATAAAAAAAGTATATACTTATATATGAATATATAAAGTGGATTTTAATATGGAACAAAAAACAGAACAATTAGACAAGGAATTAATTGACAAATTAAAAGGAATTCAAGATGAACAAAATAATCTTGTAATTGCTTTAGGTCAAGTTGCAGTTCAAAGAAGACAATTTGAAAAAAGTCTTGATGAGTTGGATTCAAAAGAAGAAGAATTTGGACTAAGATTAGATAAGTCAATTAATGAGATGAACATCGAACTTGGTGAAATTGATAAGAAATATCCTAACGGGCAGATTGATTTAGAAAAGGGAATAATTATTTTCTAAAATATTTGGTATTCAAATAATTTTTTCGTATATTTGTATTGTGGTGTATTCACACTATAAATAAATTTGTTATGGATAAAAAAAGGTTATTATATGTAGCACCTCACCTTTCTACGGGAGGAATGCCACAATATCTTCTTACACAAATACAAGAATTTATAAAAGACTTTGATATACAAGTAATCGAAGTCAATAACCATTCAGGTCATGCTTTTGTAGTACAAAAAAATCAAATAAATGATTTAGTCAAACTACATACTTTAGGTGATGATAAATCTGAAATAGAATCTATTATAGAAACTGAAAAACCAGATATTATTCATTTCCAAGAAATACCTGAACATTTTTTACCACACCCATCTTTAGAAAGAATATTTGGAAAAGAAGATAGGAACTATAAACTTGTAGTAACTACTCATGGTTCAAAAACTGACCCAAACGAAATAAGATTTCATGCTGACAAATATATTTTAGTATCAGAATGGAGTAGAAGAAAGTTTGAACATTTGGGTATTGATACTGATGTGTGGGAATATCCAATCATAAAAAAGACTACAAACCAAAATGAAGCAAGAGAATCTTTGGGATTTGAAAAAGATTGGAAGCATGTAATTATGGTTGGTCTATTCACACCAGGAAAAAACCAAGGAGAAATTTTTAGAATTGCAAGACAATTAGAAAAATATAAAATAAAATTTCACTTCATTGGTAATCAAGCAGGAAACTTTGAAAATTATTGGAAACCTCTAATGGATAACAAACCAAATAATTGTATTGTTTGGGGAGAACGAAATGATGTTAATACTTTCTACGAAGCAGCAGACTTATTTTATTTTAGTTCAAACTTAGAACTAAACCCTTTATCAGTAAAAGAAGCATTGAGTTATGGGTTACCATCTATATTTAGAAAGTTAGAAACTTACTTAGATACATACGATGATAACTCATTGGTTACTTACATAGATGATGATTTATTAAAAACAAAAAAGATAATAATTGAATTACTTAAACCAGAATTCAATGAAATACCTGGTTGGTTTTCTTATGAGAAAACTTATAAAAGAATGGTTAAGGAATTTGATGATAATTCTACATTTGTAGAACTTGGTTCTTGGATGGGTAAATCATCAAATAAAATGGCAGAGTTAATTAAAGAATCTAAAAAGAATATTAACTTTACTACTATTGATACCTTTTCAGAATCTAAAGAAATTTCAAAACAAAATATTATAAAAGATTTTGATGGTGATGTTTATTGTGATTTTATAGATAATACATTAATTTCTAATAATAAAGATTCATTCAATGTTATAAAAGATACATCAGAAAATTCTGTAAAATTATTTGAAAACGATTCTATTGATTTTATGATGATAGATTCTGATTATCAATCTACAAAACAAAATTTAGATTTGTGGTATCACAAAGTAAAACCAGGTGGTATCATCGCAGGTGATGACTTTAATGTATTTAGTGAAGTAAACAAATCAGTTGAACAGTTTTTTTATAATCAAATTGCTATTGATGGTCATACATACTTGAGAAGAAAACCAAGGATTCAAGTTAAACACTTATTAACAAGACCTGATGATTTAAGGGAAACTATATCACAAAATTCCTTAAAACAATTGGAACGATATGGAATGGTTTACGAACCTATTATCAACGAGGTTTATGATGGGTTTCCACCAAAAGAACATTGTAGAAGACCCGAACATCTAAGTAAAGATAATAAACCCGGTGAACTTTATCCGGGTGCGGGATTGGGTTGGATTACTGGTAGACATTATGGTTGTTATCTTGCTCATAGAACTGCATTAGAAACAATTGATACTGATAACTTTGATTATACTTTGGTGTTTGAAGCAGATGGTTATTTGAGTGTAGGACTTGAAGAGTTTGTATCTATTGTACATAAAGCATGTTTTATTTCGGAGAGAGATAATGTTCCATTTATATCTTTCGCAAACAATGGTTCTCAATATAAAGAAACCATAGATGAGTTATTTACTAAGACTGGTCATAATCAAAATCTTGCTCATTGTTACCTAATACCAAATAGAGAAAAAGGTTGGTGGATGGACAGAATCAAAGATTGTGAATGGGATGTTGGTGACCTTTGGTTAAATCATGTTTTCTATACACACCCAAGACCAAGATACACTACAAATAAAGTTTACTCACTTCAAGCAGATGGGTTTTCTCTTTTAGATTTATATGATAAAAAATGGTCATAAATGATTTACGATAACATAAAAATAAACAAAAATAATATCAAAGAAATTCCAAGTGTAGATGGTGATACATTTAACATTCATTTTGTTAATGGTCCATACGCAGAAGTTGTTGGTAGTAGTGATAACGAATACTTGGTAAAATTTGTAAACCAAAAAACTGAACAAGTTTTATATGAAAACAAACTAAAACCTGGTCATTGGGCAAAATCAAATTTTGAATATTTTATAGATTGGAGAATTGATGTTTATAAAGAAGATGAATTAGTTTATACTCATAACTTAAATTTAGAAAATAAAAGAGTATTCATTGCCTTTGATTCAAAAGCACTTGGTGATACTTTAGCATGGTTTCCATATATAGAAACTTTCAGACAAAAACATAATTGTAAGTTAACAGTATCTACTTTTCATAATCATATGTTTGAGGAATACTATCCTGAACTTGAATTTGTAAATCCTGGTTCAACCGTACATAATTTATATGCTATGTACAAGTTAGGAATTTATTATACCGAACATAATAATCCAAACCCCTTATTAAATCCAAATAACTTTTTAGAACAACCACTACAAAAAATGGGTAGTGATATTTTGGGATTAGATTATGTAGAATTAAAACCTAAAATCTCAAGTGGTGATGTGGTTAAAGATGATAAGTTAATTACAATCGCACTTCATGGAACTGCTCAACCAAAATATTGGAATAATCCAACAGGTTGGCAAGATGTGGTTGATTGGTTGAATGGTAGAGGTTATCGAGTAAAATTACTTTCAAGAGAAGAAAGTGGATACATGGGTAATTCTCATCCAAATGGTATAGAGAAACACCCACAAGGAACTTTACAATCGGTAATGAATCAAATGGAAAAGTCTAAAGCATTTATTGGTATTGGTAGTGGACTTTCTTGGTTATCTTGGGCATTGGGAACGAAGACTGTTTTAATTAGTGGTTTCTCTGAAAAATGGGCAGAGATGCAAGATTGTGTTAGAATCGGTGCTCCTCAAGGAAAATGTTCGGGTTGTTTTAATAGATATCGATTAGACGCAGGTGATTGGAATTGGTGTCCTGACCACAAGGGAACTGAAAGACAATTTGAGTGTACCAAATCAATAACTTCAGAAATAGTAATTAAAGAATTAGAAAAGTTCTTATGAAAAAAGTTTGGGTAAATGGTTGTTTTGATGTTTTACATCATGCTCATTTTAAGTTATTAGAACACGCAGCATCATTTGGTGAATTACTTATTGTGGGTATAGATTCCGATAAACGAGTTAAAGAACTTAAAGGTGATGATAGACCCTTTCATACTCAAGAAGAAAGAAAGTATAACTTAGAAAGAGTAAAGGGTGTTAAACGAGTTGTAATTTTTGATTCACCTGAAATGTTAGAAGAATTGATAAAAACATTTGAACCTGATGTATTTGTAATTGGTTCTGATTATAAAGATAAACCAATCGTTGGTGGTCAATATGCTAAGTCAATTGTGTACTTTAATAGAATAGAAAATTTTAGTACTACAAAGATATTAAGTAATGAGTAGAATATTATTAATAGGAGAACAATGTGATGATATCTTCATTTATGGAGATACACCAAGACTTTCACCCGAAGGTCCTGCTCCTGTATTTATTCCAACGAGAGAAGTTTACAATGGTGGAATGGGAATGAATGTAATGGGTAATTTAACAGCATTAGGAGTTGATGTAGATTTTGAACATCAACAATCTCCAATCACAAAGACAAGACACATTCACGAACCATCAAACACTTTACTTCTAAGAATTGATGAAGAAAAAAATATTGATAACATAGGTGATAGATTACCTAAGTTAGATTTTTGGGAATATCAAATGGTTGTAGTTTCAGATTACAACAAAGGATTTCTGACCGAAGAAGATATAGCATATATTGGATTCAAACACCCAAATGTAATTTGTGATACAAAGAAAAAGTTGGGTGATTGGTGTAAGGATTTACGATTCATAAAACTCAATCGAACTGAATTTGAAAATAATAAAAAATTTATTGAAGAAAACGATTGGATTTTAGAAAAGTTAATAATTACATTAGATAAAGATGGGTGTATGTACAAGGGTACATCATATCCAACTGAAAAAGTAGAGATAATGGACATCTCAGGAGCAGGTGATACTTTTGTAGCAGGATTTGTGAAAGAGTTCTTAGATTCCGAAGATGTTTCAAAATCAATACAGTTTGGTAATCGTTGTTCAACACAAGTTGTACAAAGGAGAGGTGTAACAACAATAGATTACGAAAATTTATAGTTTATATATTTATATATGAATATTCAAAAACAATTAATTAATTTATAGTCATATGGCACAAGAAACAAAACAAATTGAATTGGTAACGGTAACCTTAGATGAGGGTGTTGTTAATCCTATTGTAGAAAAGAACAATACACTAAATCAAATGGTTAGTTCTTTTGGTCAATTGTATATTCGTGAGAAGGAATTAAATGAAGAATTGGAATTGTTACATAGTGATAGAGAAAAACTTGAGAGTGACTTCAAATCAGAAAACGAAGAAATGAGAAAAATGGTTGCAGTCCTTGAGAAGGAATACCCAAGAGGTCAATTAGACTTACAGAAAGGTACTATTACTTATAATCCTGCTATTTTAGAGCAGATTAAAAATCAACAATCTCAACAAGAGATTCCTGCAGAAGAATTACCAAAAGAATAAAATCGTATATTTATATAGTACAAACACAATAGTACTATTATAATGAACGAACTATCTCAATTCTTAGTAGAGAGTATATTAGGGGAAGCGGACAGTGTAGACAACAAAGTTGTGGTTTACTCTGGTCGCTTTCAACCTTTTCATAAGGGTCATTATGCAACCTACCAACATTTAGTAAAAAAGTTCGGAAAGGACAATGTTTATATCGGTACATCTAATAAAACCGATAATGATAAATCACCTTTCAACTTCAAAGAGAAGGTGATGATTATTACTAAGATGTTTGGAATTCCACAAAACAAAATCGTTCAAGTTAAAAATCCTTACGCACCAAAAGAAGTACTAAATAAGTTTGACAAAGATACAACGGCATTCATTACTGTTGTAGGTAAAAAAGATGCAAGTAGATTGGGTGGTAAATACTTTACACCTTATAAAGATAACTTAGATTTTGAAGGATATGAAGGTAAGGGGTATGTTTATATTGCACCTCAACAATCTAATCCAATTAGTGGAACCGAAGTTCGTAAAGGATTATCATCAGGTTCAGATGAAGATAAAAAGGATTTCTTTACCAAACGAGCATATCCAAAGTTTGATAAAAAAGTATTTGATTTTATAACCAATACATTAAATGAAGAATTTACTATTCCAAAAGAGGTGGTAGAAAATTGGTTAGTTCAAAATCTTGATTTAATCAAAGAAGCATCATCAACTATGGGTAAAACCGCAGTAGATGATGGTCCAAACTTTTTATTCCCATCATATTCAACATTTGATAAAGTTTCTCAAAAGAGAGCAGAAGAAATAGGATATAGTGTTTTATCTCAAATTATGAGTGATGAACTTACCGATATTGACCCACATCCAATTTATCCTGATGGACCTGTAAAGGCAGTAACCCCATACCCCGCAGGTGTTGCAGGTAAAACAACTGCAACTAACCAAAAAGATTTCTATGGTTCTAACGCATACAATAAATGGTTCAAGCATGTAACACGAGTTGCTGGATTAGTTGGTTATTCACTTGTTGACTTTATTGAATTAGAAGATGATAGAGAAGAATCATTAAAAGATTTGAATAAAGAAAAGGGGGAAGTTGGGAAATCACTACATGAAACATATAAGACCACAAATATAGATACAACTATTAATTGTGAAAAATGCAGTCATAGTTGGGAAATTGATATTAATGATACCGAAAAATATCTATGCCACAATTGTGGATTTGATAACCAATCAAAACAATATAATCTACCAGCATTAGAACAATGGAAAAAATCTCAAAACATAAATGAGGATATCAATCTTCCAGTAAATGTAGGTGATACAATTCTAACAGGTAGATTCAAAAACAAAAAGACGGTTGTTAAATCAATTGGTAAAGATGAGTATGGTATGCCAACAATTAATGGTAGAAAGGTTGTAAACTTTAGAATCTTAAAAGAGGGAACAATCAATGAAATCCCAATGGCAGATTTGGTTAAGATTGACCAATACGCAGATAAACAACTTAATCCAGTTGATGTGGTTTTAACTGATAAACATTTCTTCGATAGATTAACCGACCCAAGAAATAAGAAACCAATATCATCAGCAGAACTAATCGGATTTTTCAAAAGATTGGGAAAGAAGAAAAAAGAATTTGTTAATTTCCTTAACTTATATGGACAAATTGTAGCAAAAGATAATAGAAGTAAAATCAATATTCCGTTTATGAAGCAGGCAAATAAAGTAATTGCTAAAACGGTAATGAGAAAAGATGATTTCAAAACTTCTTCTCCTGAATATAAATTCGAACAATTAGCAAAGGGAATGGATATTTACGATATTGCAAATATGCACAAGGTAGATATTGATGATTTAGATAAGGAATTACAAATGGGTATTAATGTAGAAATGGAACACACTTCTGATAAGAGTGTTGCAGAAAAAATCGCATTAGACCATCTTTATGAAGACCCAAAATACTATACCAAACTTGCTACTATTGAAGAAGAAGTAAATAGTTTTTTCTATATGGATTTCAAAAAGTGGGCATATAAAAATAGAGCAAAAATCAATAAAATGGATTATGAAGATAAGATTGAATTCTTATCAGATAAATATATGAAAGACCATGGAAAGTGGCATAGAGGAGAAAGTCCTGATTATATTGGTGCTGAGTTAGTTCACTTATTGGCAAAAGATAAAATTATTAAAGAAAATATTGATTCAAGTAAGTTCAATAATTTTGCAGATGGTAGAGGTGATGGTGCTGAAAAAATATCTAATACTGCAAAAGAAAAGGGGGGTGATTCATTATTGACACATCATCACTTTAATGTAAAACTTCCATACTATGAAAAGGCTGCAAATGGAAACTTTGATTTAGAGTCTGCCAAAAAAGAATTTGAAGAAACTCACTCAAAGATTAATTTCAATATGGATGATATTGAATTTCAAGAAGAGATGGGTAGATTGGAAGTGTTAGGTGAGTTAATTATTAAATATGGTTCACTTTCTGAATATGTGATGTTTAAGAGTAACATACAATCAACACCAGATAGAGAAAGTTTAGGAGATGATGAATTGGATGAAATTGCACCACATGGATATCCAGACCAAAAATGGATAGATGACCATGAAAAAGAATTAAAGAAATTAAGAAAAAAATTTAATAAAGAACCAAAAGAGAAATACTACGAACCTGCATTAGGTGGTGGTATTACTGAATCATTGATTTTGGAAGGAGGTGCGTATGGACATATGAATCACCCATTCGATACCGAAATCAATTTAACTTTTGGACAATTAAAAGATATTGTAAATCGTGCTTTAGAAGGGAACTTGGAATTAGCAAGAGAAAAGACCGATGGACAAGCATTAGCAGTTAGTTGGAGAGATGGAAGATTAGTTGCAGCAAGAAACAAAGGACATTTGAAAAACAAAGGGGAAAATGCTTTAGATATCAATGGTGTAGCAATGAAGTTTGCGGGTAGAGGAGAATTGGAAAAGGCATACAACTTCGCAATGAAAGATTTAACCCAAGCTATTTCAAAACTTTCGGAGAAACAAAGAGAGAAAATCTTCAAAGGTGGAGCATGTTTTATGAATTTAGAAGTTATCTATCCAACTTCTGTTAATGTAATACCTTATGGTCAAGCACTACTTGTATTTCATGGGACTATGGAATATAACGAGGAAGGAATCGCCATTGGAGAAAATCAGGAAGCGGCAAAAATACTCGCAGGAATGATTAAACAAGTAAACGCAGATGTACAATCGGCATACACAATCCAAGGACCTCCAATCAATGAATTACCTAAATCGAAAGATTTAGCAAAATTAAAAGGAAAGTATAACTCACAGATATCAAAACTTCAATCTAAGTTTAAGTTGAAGGATACTGATGGAATAGCAGATTATCATCAGGCATTTTGGATGGATTTCGTAACTAAAAAATCACCATCTAAATTAGATAATAGAACTCTAATGGGATTGGTGAAGAGATGGGCATTCTATGATAAATCATTCCGTTTGGATAAGAAGAATTTACCTGATGAAAAAACCTTAGAGTGGGCAAAGGGAATTGATAAGAATGACCATGCTAAGATGGCTAAGGATAACATCAGACCATTCGAAGATATCTTCTTAGGTATCGGTGCAGACATCTTATCCTTTATGAGTTCAGTACTTGCAGCAAATCCTGATAAAGCAGTTAGGGATATGAAGAAAAGGTTAGACCAAACTATTAAAGATGTAAGAAAATCAGGTGACCCAAAAAAGATTACTAAACTTAAATTAGAGTTAGAACGATTAAACGCAATTGGTGGGAAAGATAAAATTGTACCAAATGAGGGAATTGTATTCGTATATGGTGGAAAAACTTTCAAACTAACTGGAACCTTCGCACCTCTTAATCAGATTCTTGGGTTATTTTACGAATAGTAAAAAACTTAATACTTATATATATGGATATATAAGTTACGATTTATGAGTGAGAAAAAATTCAATAAAAAATTCATGCACCCAACTCGTAGGAAGTTGGTAGATATGGTTCACAATGGTGAATACCAAAAAGATACTCAAATTTCTCTTTCTGATGTAAAAGAACAAACTAAACGAAATGTTGGTGATGTTTGGGAAGAAAATGGTGTGATTTGGGAACAAAAGTCTTATGGTAGGGTAAAACAATCAAGAGCATCATCTGAGTTATCAAAAGTAAGACAATACTTAGAAGAAAAGTCTAAGTGTAGGGCAACTGATTGTGATTCCAAAAAATACTCTAACTCTGATAAAACTTTAATAAGTAAAACAGGATTTTGTTCTGTTTGTTTATCTAAACGAGAACAAATTATAAAATTAGATGGTTTGTGGAAAGAGTATGAGGAATATAAGATATACTCAAATATGGTAGCACATGGAACGGATGTTTTACAAAAATGGAATCAAGCATTGAATGAAGTCAAAAATATTCATGAATATGTAAATGATGATGGCTCACTTGAAAAGTGGTCATCAAACGAAGATGTTCAGACATTACGAGAACAAATCGAAAAAGACATTGAAAATGGTAAGAAAGAACTTACCGAAGTTATTGAAAAGAGAAACTCGGCATACGAACTCTTAAAAGACAAAAATTACGAATTAGTACAACCTTTGTAAAATGAATAATAGTAATACAAAAATATATTTAATATTGATTGTAATCTTAGGATTTGTAGGTTATAATCTAATGGTAATGCACGATATCCAAACGGATGTTGCTGCATTCGATGAAAAGATTGAAGAGATTCAAAGTGATATTGATTCAATCGCAGTTGCCAACGATGAGTTGGATATGAAAATAGAATCGTTACATTCAGAGATAGAACTAATCGATAGTGATATTGATAAAGTACAAAATAATATTACTACGATAAAAAACAAAACGAATGAAAAAGTTAATAATGTTGATGTTCTTACTTTCAACGAGCTTGTCAAGTTTTTCACAGACCGTTACGGAGAGGGACTCGGTAGTGAAACTGGAGGTTCCGATAGTAAGACTGGTAATTAAGGATTTAGTAACTTTTGATGGTGTTAAACTTCAATTAGTTGAAACCAAAGAGTTGTTAAAATTATCTAATGATAAAATTGTATTAAAGGATAGTGTAATTACTAATCTGAATGGTAAGGTACTAAACTTAGAGGGTATCATTCAGAAAAAAGATGAACAATTTGGTTTAGAAAGTCAAAAGTCTAAAGAATTAGAAAAAGAATTAAAAAGACAAAAGAGAAATACCTTCCTATGGAAGTTGGGAACTTTAGCAGGAGGATTACTTAGTTTATTTTTCGCAGCAGGTGGATAATTGATTTATGGCACAGAAAAAAACATTAAAAGAAATTATAAAGGAAGAGTACCAGAAGTGTGCATCAGACCCTATATACTTTATGAAAAAGTATTGTATGATACAACACCCAGTTCGTGGTAAAATTCCTTTTCACTTATACCCATTCCAAGAAGAAACTTTAGACCAATTCACAGAACACAGATATAATATCATTCTTAAATCAAGACAAACTGGTATATCTACTTTAACTGCAGGATTCTCCTTATGGAAGATGTTATTCAATCAAGATTTTAATGTTCTTGTAATTGCAACTAAACAAGAGGTTGCTAAAAACTTGGTAACAAAGGTTCGAGTAATGAATCAATATTTACCAAGTTGGTTAAAATTAACAACCATAGAAGATAACAAACTATCCCTACGATATGCAAATGGTTCTCAGATAAAAGCAACTTCAGCAGCAGGAGATGCAGGTCGTTCTGAAGCACTATCCCTACTTGTATTTGATGAGGCAGCATTCATCGATAAGATTGAAGAGATTTGGGTATCAGCACAATCTACCCTTTCAACTGGTGGTAACGCAATTATCCTTTCAACACCAAATGGTGTGGGTAACTTTTTCCACAAAACTTGGGTAGGTTCTGAAGAGGGAACAAATGGATTTAATCATATTAGACTACATTGGTCAGTTCATCCTGAAAGAGACCAAAGTTGGAGAGATGAGCAAGAAACATTATTAGGACCAAAAGGAGCAGCACAAGAATGTGATTGTGATTTTGTATCTTCTGGAGATTCCGTAATCGAACCACAAATACTTCAGTTCTATAAAGAAACTTATGTACAAGAACCTTTAGAGAAAACTGGATTTGATGGTAACTTATGGAAATGGCAGTTTCCAGATTATACAAAATCTTATATGGTAGTTGCCGATGTTGCGAGAGGTGATTCATCGGATTACTCTGCTGCTCATGTCATTGATGTAGAAGATTCGGAACAAGTTGCAGAATATAGAGGTAAGTTAGATACGAAAGATTTTGGAAACTTCTTAGTAGCATTAGCAACTGAATATAATAACGCACTATTAGTAATTGAAAACGCAAATATTGGTTGGGCATGTATTCAACAAGTTATTGATAGAAACTATCCTAACTTATACTACATGAGTAAAGATTTGAAATATGTAGATGTTGAAAATCAACTTTCAAATAAATATAGAGCACAGGATAGGGGTATGGTTGCTGGATTCTCAACAACAGCAAGAACTCGACCTCTAATTATTTCTAAGTTAGAAGAGTATGTAAGGGAAAAATCAATCATCATTCGTTCAATCAGAACTATTGAAGAACTATTTACATTTATATGGTTAAATGGTAGAGCAGAGGCAATGAGAGGATATAACGATGACCTTACAATGTCTCTTGCTATTTCACTATGGGTAAGAGATACCGCACTTCGTTTAAGACAGGAGGGTATTGACCTAACTAAACAAGCAATTAACAGTATTTCATCTTATACTTATAGTGGGGTATATGGTGGAAATGATAACGATGAAAACCCTTGGCAAATGCAAATCGGAGATGACTCTGAAGATTTAACTAAATGGTTATAAAATAAAAATTTTATATTTATATAGTATAGGTTAATTATAGGAACTAAGCATGGAAAATTATTCTGAAGAACTTTACAAAGAATTCAAGTCATTTTTAGATGAAGGTATCGAAGAGTATGATGTAGAAAACTACCACGATTTGAAAGAGTTTATCCAATTTCTAAAAAACATGAAAGAGGATGTTAATGAAGCAGAATATCAAGGTAGGGAAGTAAAACTTAATAAACCAATGCAGGGTGATGTTAAGAAGTTCAAAGTATATGTTAAGAATCCAAAGGGAAATGTTGTAAAGGTTAACTTCGGACATGGTGGTTCATCTGCAAAAAAGGCAGGTGAGGAAACCATGAAGATAAAGAAGGACAATCCTGAAAGAAAAAAAGCATTTAGAGCAAGACACAACTGTGATAGTCCTGGTCCAAGACATAAGGCAAGGTATTGGAGTTGTAAAGCATGGTAAATAAATAAAGGTTATAAAATAAGGAAACAAAATGGCAGAACAAAACAATAGTTCATTTTTTAATCGATTAACGAAACTCTTTTCTACCCAAGCAATCGTAAAGGTTGACAAGGATGGAAAGAGAAAAGTTGTTGATATAGATGATAGGCAACAAGGTGGTACTAACCTTATGAACATAAGAGATAGGTACACCAAACTACAAAGGTCTTTTTATGGAGACCAGATGGCAGCTCAATCGATGGCATACCATCAAGTTCGTAGAGAACTATTCAGAGATTATGATGCAATGGATAATGACCCAATTATCTCATCGGCATTAGATATATACGCAGATGAATGTACACTTAAAAACGAATTCGGTGAAGTTGTACAAATCAAATCAAAAAACGAAAAAATAAAAGAAATTTTAGAAAACCTTTTCTATGATATTCTTAATATTGAGTTCAACCTTTGGTCTTGGACTCGTAATATGGTTAAGTATGGTGATTTCTTTTTACTACAAGAAATACAACCAGGTGTTGGTATTATAAATGTAAGACCACTTCCAGTTTATGAATTGGAAAGAATAGAAAATACTGACCCAAATAATTCAAATTATGTAAAGTTCAAATTAAACCATGACCCCGCAGGAAAAGGTGAATATGAAAACTATGAAGTAGTACATTTTAGATTATTATCTGATACTAACTTCTTACCATATGGAAAGGCAATGATTGAAAATGGTAGAAGAATTTGGAAACAAGTTTCTCTTATGGAAGATGCTATGTTAATTCATAGAATTATGAGAGCACCCGATAAGAGAGTTTTCAAAATTGATATTGGGAACATTCCACCACAAGAAGTTGATAACTATATGCAGAAGATTATCACCAAAATGAAGAAAACTCCATTTGTGGACAAAAAGACTGGTGATTATAACTTAAAGTATAATATCCAAAACCTAACTGAAGATTTCTTCTTACCTGTTAGGGGTGGTGATAGTGGTACTGAAATTGATTCATTGGGTGGATTGGAATACACAGCAATTGATGATATCGATTACTTAAAAAACAAACTATTTGCGGCTCTTAAAATTCCAAAAGCATATTTGGGATATGATGAGAATGTAAATGGTAAAGCAACTCTTGCTGCAGAAGATGTAAGATTCGCAAGAACAATCGAAAGAATCCAAAGAACTCTTATTTCAGAATTAACTAAGATTGCAGTAACTCACTTAGCTGCTCAAGGTATTGACGGACCTGAAATGGTGGACTTTGAATTAGACTTAGTAAACCCATCTACGATTTATGAACAAGAAAAAGTAAATCTTTGGAGTGAGAAAGTTAGATTGGTTTCCGATATTCAACAATTAAATATGGTATCTAAAGATTGGGCATACAAAAATATATTTAACTTTAGTGAAGATGAGGTTGATTTCCAAAAAGAGCAACTTATCAATGACCTTAAAGATAGATTTAGATATCGTTCAATTGAAGATGAAGGTAATGACCCAGCAATGGAACAAGACCCAACTGATGTTGAAGATGAATTAGAAGAATTAAAAACTGAACTAAAAAACAAAGGTGGTAGACCAAGAGAGGGAAACACCTATGGAAAAGATAAACATCCTTATGGTAGAGACCCTTTAGGTAAAAAGGAAAATCAAAAAGCATTATCAAAGACCGAATCAAAAATTAGTAAAAGAACACAAAAAGTTGCACGGGAATATGTTAATGGGGTTTCTTCAAAACGAAAGTTGATGAGTGAAAACGGAGACTTTTTAGATGACACAAATTTGATTGATGAATAAAAAATCAGGAAATAAAAATTAACTTATATTTATATACGATGTAAAGTATCGTATATTGATATATTATTATAGGATAAAAACACAATGAAGAGGGTAAAACATTCAAAATTTAAGAATACAGGTATTCTATTTGAACTTCTCGTAAGACAAATTACGTTAGAAGTTCTTAATGGTGATACTACCGAAAAAGCTAAAAAAATCGTAAGTGAATTTTTTAGTCCAAAAACAGAGTTAAACAAGGAGTTAAGATTGTACGAACTTCTTATGAAAGAAAAGTACAATTCTGAGTCAAGAGCAGAAAAGTTCATTGATACTGTTAATGAAGCACATAATCGTATTGACCAAAAACAACTTCATAGAGAAAAATATAATCTTATTAAAAAGATTAACGAATCATTCAATATGGATGAGTTCCTTTCTTCTCCTATTTCTAATTATAGAGTTTTAGCATCCATCTATAAGATTTTTGAATCTAAAAAGATGAATAACTATGATATTAAAGATGTATTCAATTCAAAAATTACCCTCATTGAATCAATCACATCAAATCCAGCAGTTAAAACTCAATCTAAAAAAGATAAATTAGTTGAATCCTATAAAAAACAAGATAAAGATTTAAGATTACTTACTTATAAAATTTTAGTAGAACAATTTAATAAAAAGTATTCTAACTTAAATGAATCTCAAAAATCTTTATTAAAAGAGTATATAAACAACTTAACAAACACAACTGGATTCAAATCTTATGTAGAGAATGAAATTCCAAATATTGTAAAAGAATTAAAATCAATCCAATCTAAAGTTAAAGATAAGGTAACTAAAATTAAGTTAGCAGAAACTGCATCGGTTTTATCTAAAACAAAAATTGGTAAATCGGTTTCTGATAATCATGTATCATCACTAATGATGTCTTATGAACTAATTAAAGAGTTGAAAAGTAAATTATGAACTTAAAGGAGTTAATTGAAGATTTAATTGCAGAAATAGAGCAAGAAGAATTAGAAGTTGATGAAGCAACCACTACTGGTAATGTAGCAGGTTATAATACTCCTAATGCTTTCGCAGACACCGATGGAACTGATGATGAGGCAGAAGCAGATGTAGACCATATTATTAAGGTGAGTGGTTATAGTAAAGTTAATGAAAATCGTTGGCATGAGTTGAGAAAATCTGAAGGAACTCCAAAACAAAAAATAGGAGTAGGAATCAGAAACATAAACAAACAACTTAGTGAAATGGAATCTTTCTTAAACTGGTATGGAAAAATCAAGAAAGAAAGTGGACTGAGTTCAGACCAACAATGGAAACGAACTAAAAGTCATTTATTCAAAATAAGAGAAAGACTAAGAAGGATGGCAACATCTATATCCGAACTATAATTAGGAAGTAAAATTATGAGTATTACCAGAGAGCAATTAAAAAACATAGTTAAAGAGACTTTGAAAGAAGAATCCGAATATCAGGTATTTTTTAGAAAAGCTTTAGAAAAAGCAGGAAAATCTATTCCATCAATGTCTGATGAAGAAAAGAAAGAGTTCTTTAATAAGATTGATAAAGCATGGAATGGAAAAGGTGAAAAGAATGAAGGTAATGCTTTCGGAGCAGCAGTAGTTGATGCAAAAGAAAAGGGTGAAGATGAATTCGAAGTTGATGGTAAAACTTATAAAGTTGAATCAGTAGTAAACGAAGATGCTAATATGAACAAAAAGGTTAAACAACTTTTAGATAAAAATCTAAAAGAGTTAACTAAAGGTAAACCAAATCATCAGTTTGCAGTAATGCATATTTTGATGGGAGCATTGAGTGATGCTAATTTCCATTCGGAAGCTAAGAAAGTTGCAAAACTATTCCCAAGAGCAAAATATGAGGGTGACCCGATGGCAGCTAAGGATGTTGAAGAATACTACCACTATGAGTTAGGACCGGATGTTGCAAATATTTGTAAATGGGATGGCAAGGATATAGTGATGGCTATGGGATTCTATGTATCAATGACTATCGGCAGACCCGTTGGTGAAAAAGTTGAAAAATTAGTTGAATCAGTAAACGAATCAGCTAGTTGTAGTTGTGGATGTGGTGGTTGTTCTGAATCAGTAAACGAAGCAAGAACTGTATCTAAACCTATCAAAGTAGATGATGATACTATGGTTCAAATCGTTGGTGATAATAAAGGATTTAGAGAACTAACGGCGGCTCTTAACCCTAAAACAGGTAAACCTATTCAAAAGTTTGGATATGAAAGAGGTAATGAAATTGCTGATAGTAAAGAAGAATTGATAAAAAAATTACAAAAAAAATATGGTAAATCAATCAAGTTTGAATCAGTAAACGAAGCAAAGAACGATGACAAATATGTAGTAATTGATTTCCATGAAAAGGGTGGTGGATTTGTAATGACTAAACCTGGTTCAAAAAAAGATGCAGAGGATAGTGCTCGTAGTATTAGAAAAGGTAGTGATATATCAAAACGAGAAGTATTAAAGGTTTCCGATGCAAGAAAGATTCGTGGATTGGCAGGTAAAAACTACTTAAACGAAGAATTCAAATCAAAAGATTCTACCTTTGAAAAAGTATATGGTACTTTTGATAAAAGAGATTACTTCAATGCTAAAGGTTTGGCAAAAGTACAAATCGGAAACTTTGAAAGAGCATTACAAAGAAACGATAAAGGTGCACAACAAATCTTAGATAAATTCAAAGGTGATATGGGTAAGGCAAAAGATTATATTACTCAAGTTATCACAGATAGAAGAAAAGAACAAGCATTTAACGATTATAAAGCATTAAAAGCAGCAGTTGATTCAATCCAAAAGGGAAATCCTATTACTGGTGCAGTTGATTTAGTAAAATCAAGAGCTCACAATAATACTCAAAAATATACAATGGCTCTTTATAGTGCATTAAGAGGTAAAAAGTTTAATAACTATAAAGATATCCATGCTGATGTAGATTCTTTAATTGGAGAATCAGTAAACGAAGCAAGATTGGGTAAGGTATCTTTGTTAAAGAGTGTTGAAAATGGTGAAACTTCAAGAGTTGAAGGAGTAAACATTAGTCCAGAGTTAGCATTTGAATTAAGAATGTTTTTACAAAGACCATTAATGGCAAGAAGTAGAACTGGTATTCAAATTGATAATTCACAAATGAAAGATGCAATTCCTATGTTAGCAAAAGTTGGTGTACACAAAAGATTATCTTCTGGTGTAAAGAAGGAATTTACAAATTTGTTAAAAAAATATAAATAAGGATAACCGATATGAAAAACCTATTGATAGAAACAAACTTATTTGAAGGAAGAGTGAATGAAGATTCATCGGGAAGAACTATGGTTAAAGGTATCCTTCAAAGAGCAGGTGCAGAAAACCAAAATGGTAGAGTGTACCCAAAAGAAATATTAGAAAGAGAGATTGGTAAATATCAAACTCTAATCAAAGAAAGAAGAGCATTGGGTGAATTAGACCACCCAGATTCTTCAGTTATCAACCTAAAGAATGTATCACATAATATTAAAGAGGTACATTGGGAAGGTAACGATGTAGTAGGTACAGTGGAAATCTTACCTACTCCTTCTGGAAACATATTAAAAGAATTATTAAGAGCCGGAATCCTTTTAGGTATCTCATCAAGAGGTATGGGTTCTACTCAACCAATGAAAAATAACAAACTTTTAGTTGGTGAAGATTTTGAACTAATCGGTTGGGACTTTGTATCCAACCCATCTACACATGGTGCATTTATGACTCCAATGAACGAATCGGTAATCAAAAGTATTGGTACTGATGTTTGTGGTGATTTTTGTAAAGCACAAGATTTAATGAGAGAAATTATAACGGAGTTAGCATAATGAGTAAAAAGAATTTTGACATATACGATTATGTTCACAACAACAAATTTACTTTGAAAGTTGAGAACAAAGGAGGTACTAAAGTAGCTAAAGGATACAATGATATTAGAAAAACTAACATCAACGAAGTAAAAATCGTAGATGGTAAATTTTCATTATCTGAATCACTAAAAGCAAATGATAGACCTTTGGCAACTGAAGTTAAAAAACACTTCTTGGAAATCATTTCAACCTATAAAGGTTTTAAAGAGCAGATGAATAGACAATCTGATATTGTTGAAACTGCAGAAACTTTAGGTGGTGTTGTTGAGGCAGCAAAAACCCTAACTCTTTCTGAAGCTGGTGATTGGTTTGATAAAGTAACCATCAAAAGAAATATGAGTGAGTTAGAAAAAATGGATAAAGCATTTGATAAAGTTGCATCTGAAGCAAGAGCATTAGATGAAAGGTTACATTCATTGTATGAAGATATGGGACATATTTTAGGTAGATATTATGAAATCTCTGATATTGACCCAGATACTATGAAACAAAGACTTGGAGAAAAAAAGTAATATCATGATTAAATTAAAAGACTTATTATCAGAAAACTTAATCAACGAGGGAACTCGTTCACAAATTGGATATATTGATAGAAGTGGAAATATTGTATCTACTTATGTACATTGGGATGGTTATCCTGATTGGGTAGGTAAAATTGCTAAAAATCACTATGGTGGTGGAAAGGTAAAAAAATTACTTGCTATCGATAAAGGTGTTGGTATTTCTTCATTAAATAAAAAAATGGATGGTGGTGCAGACCACTCATTCAACAATCCTGGTAAAGACCAAACTATTTTCTATGGTAGAGATAGAGGTGAAAAGGGAGGAAAATTTATGAAAGGTAAATTTGATAAAGTTTCTAACTATATTAAGGATGCTGGTAATAGTGCTGGTGCCGAATATGTCTACCTTTACAATGAAAAGGATAAAAAATGGTATTACGCCGATGTTTACTCTGATAAAGAATTAAAACTATTATAAGACTATGCCTGCTCAATCACAACAACAACAAAAATTATTCGGACTTGCACTTTCAGTAAAGAGAGGTGAAACACCTCGTTCTGATGCATCTGCAGATGTATTAGGAATTGTAGACTCAATGACTGAAAAGGAAATCGAAGATTTCGCTTCAACATCTCATAAGGGATTACCTAAAAAGGTAGAACAACAAATTAGAGAAATGGTTAGAGAGATTATGAGAGAAAGAGCAATATCTGAAATGACTGAAGGTAAGAAAAGATTCAGACAGCAAGATGGTGTTGGTAAAGCTAAATACACAATCTCTTACCACGATGGAAAACAAAAACACAAAGATGGTAGTGATTTCTTTGGAATCCAAATCTTCAAAAACAAAAAGGATTTAGAAACTTTCAGAAATGCACTTTTGAAAAAAGGATATATTGAAGAATCAGTAAACGAAGCTAAAATATACAAAGTAATTTTTGCTGGAATGCAAGAAAAAGATGCAAAAGACTTTTTTACGATGGTTGATAGGAGCCCTAAAATAAAGGCAATGACTAAAGATAGTGGTGTTTTCAAAGTTGGTAATGAAGTTACTATTAGATTTGGAGTGAGTTCTAAACAGGAATTAGAAATTATTAAAAAAGTAGCAAAATTAGAAGGGTTAAAGATAGTTAAAATAGATGAATCAGTAAACGAAGGTATTGAACCACAAATCAAAAAGATTGCATATTTTACAGGTACAAGACCTGAGGCAGTTGAGGATTTTGTTTCTAAGCACGCATTGAATATTACTAAACTTCTTAAATATGTTGAGAAGGGTGGATTACCTCAAAGAATGGAATTAGTTTCTGCTCTTGCTGGTAGACCAAATAATCCTACTCAAAAGAAAATAATTAAAATGTTTAACGAATCAATCAACGAAGGATACTCTACCGAAGAGAAAAGAATTGTAATGATGGCAGTTAAAAAACTTGCTAAGTATAGAAATGTACCATTAGATTATGCAATTAATGATTTATTAGGTGCAGGACAAGAACTCGAAAGAGATATCAAAAAAGGAAAAATTAAATAAAAAGAAAAGGTGGTTAATCCACCTTTTTTTATGTCTTATCAATAAAACTAAAGAAAATATTATATTTTTTTTAGGTTTTATAAATTTTTATATATTTATTCGTATAATAACCCACGTCTATGTGGGTTCTGTTGGTTAATGAATACTCACCCTTTAATGTGAAGTGACCGAACAACCAAATTACACTAATCTATATTGAGGTTCCTCAAAATAACTTCAGCAAATTAAAAAAGGTAAAAAGTA
>Ga0181570_10001413_pt1 | contig 20575 bp, 21 predicted proteins | sample 101ome_18_FD_148667 | JGI IMG/M metagenome (GOLD analysis project Ga0181570, IMG submission 148667) | Coastal salt marsh microbial communities from the Groves Creek Marsh, Skidaway Island, Georgia - 101406AT metaG (spades assembly) | ecosystem: Environmental > Aquatic > Marine > Intertidal zone...
GGCCAACTCCCGAACGTTCAGCACCTGCCAGCCTTCGTGTGCGAACCGCTCGCTGAGCGTGGTTTTCCCCGTCCCGGGCGTGCCGGTCAAGGCCACGACAACGTCGTCGGTCATGCCGCTGAGGTGGGATGGACCCCATTTAATCGGGTGGGTCCGGCGTGCAAAGGCTCCATAGGCCGGGAACCGCGGTCAACGGCCATGTTCGGGATGTCGGACCCCTCACAAACCCTCATCCAAATCGAACGCTACATCGAAGGGGGGCGAATGGAACTCGCCGAGGTCATGGCCACCCAATTTTGCGACCACATGATGGCCAAGAAGAAACGCGACCCACAGGACCAAATTTTCCTGCTGAAGGGCCTTCGCCTGCTGTGCGACGTGTGCTTGGTGCGCGACAAACCCGCCCAAGGACTGCCCGCCGCCAAACGCATGCACAAAGAGCGCAAGAAACTCGTTGGCATGCTCACCAAGCACGCTCCAAATCTGCTCGCATCCATGCAACCTGAGCACGAGGACCACCTCCGCACGGGTCGCTTGATGGCAGCTGCAGGAAAGGTCGGACCAGCCAAAAAGGCGTTCGCTCGTTGTGAACGACTGGCCTCCGGCCACCTGCTCGCCGCCGTTCACGCGGTGAACACAGCACCCCAAAGCACGCACGTGAAGCGCTTGCTGGCGTGCATTGAGACGGCCGGTCCCCTCAACCGTGTCGGCGAGGCGTTTGTGCTGGCCCCGTCCTCAACGCCATCGGTTGGGCTGGATTTGATCGAAGCCGCGTTGCAAACAGGGGGTGATGCCGTGGCCGATCTCAGCGAAGCCTGTCGATCCGCCATCGATGAACTGAGACGCCAAAAGGAGGCCATTCTCGCAGGCGAACAGGCGGCCAATGCACAATTGCAATCGGCGCTCGATCGCCTGCAACCCAAGCACGACTACTACCAGTACGGTTGATGGTAGCGAGGGATGGATTTGAACCATCGATCTCCGGGTTATGAGCCCGACGGGATATCCAGACTACCCCACCTCGCTAAATCAACCCCCAAGGTTCACGGTTTTCAACCCACCGCCTGCACTTTCATGTTGAAAACGGCGCCGAGTGAGGGGGAATCGATGAAGAAGGAGGGTCACCTTCCATGAGCCATGTCGGGAGGCGCCAAGGGGGCTGTGTTGGTCACGCTCGCCTTCCTCGTTCCCCTTCTGTCGGGTTGTTTGGGCGCGACGGACGGCGACGATGGTGCGGGCGCAGTCACCATGAACGTCCACTACGATGCGACCAGCGGCACGGTGTTTGAACGCGTTCAAAACGATCAAACATTGACCCTGGACGGGGTGGACCTCACCTTTGACTTCGCCAGGGTCACGTCAACCGCCGGGACCATCACCCTCATCTCCCTGGACCCGGGTGACGACGACGACGGAGCCAATGCGGTCACGGTCAGCACCAACGACCAAGCCCAAATCACCTACGAGTACCAAACGCACGGTTTGTTCACCGTGACCCTGACGGCAACGGATGAACAGAACAACACGGGCACGTTGACGTTGGTGGTCCGCATCGACAAAACCGTTGAATGGGTGCAAACCAACACCAACGAAGCCTCGACCATGAGGATCAACACCAACCCCGATTGCGACTGCGGAACACCGCAACACGTTGACGTGAATTCAACCGTGACCAACCGCAACAACATCGTTCCTCCCGGAACACCTGTGACGGTCACGTGGACGTTGTCGGACGCCGATGAGAGCGTGCGTGCTTCGCACAACGAGCAAATCGGCGAAGGGCAGAGCGCTGAATGGAACCACCGCGAGCGCAACGTGAACCTTGGTTTGTGGTCGCTCGAGGTCGAACAGGGCCAAAATGAAGCCGAAAATCTGGACATCAGCCACACCGTTCACATCACCTATGAAACGACAGAATCGGCCCCCAACCCCTTGGATTCATCCGATGCGGCCGCACCATGATGTTCACTTTCGAACGACGAAAAGTGAAACGAAAAGTGATCGAAACGCATCGCTGCTCTCCAAGGAACCGGATCTCATGGCCATCGACGATCATGTCGTGGTCCGAGCCGTGTTTCGGCTTTTCATATAGGCGAGCCGGACGAGCATGGGGTGGAAGGAATGAACCATGCCAGCAAAATCGAAGAAAAAAGCAAACATTGTTGTTGAAAAGAATGAAGCACCAAGCGAAGAAGTGGTGCAACCCATGGAGGAAGCCGAGGAGCCCCAAGTCACCATCGAGGACTTGCCTGGCGTGGGTCCTGCGACGGCCGAAAAACTCCGTGAAGCTGGCTTTGACGAACTTCTGGCACTCGCCGTGATGTCCCCGGCTGACCTTGCAGAGGAAGCTGAACTCGGCGAGGCTGTTTCAGCCAAGATCATCGCTGCTGCCAAGAAAATGGCCAACATCGGTGGCTTCGTCTCCGGCGATGCCTTGCTTGAGCGCCGTCGCGAAGTGCAGAAACTCTCCTCGAAAGTCCAATCCATTGACGATCTCCTCGGCGGCGGCTTTGAAACTCAGGCGCTGGTGGAGGTGTACGGTGAATTCGGCAGCGGGAAGACCCAAATCGGCCACCAGTTGGCCGTGAACTGCACGCTTCCCGTCGATCAGGGCGGCTTGGATGGCGATGTGTTTTACATCGATACGGAGGACACGTTCCGCCCCGAGCGCATCACTCAGATGGCTCGAGGCCACGGTTTGGACCCCGAGTATGTGCTGTCGCGCATCCACGTGGCTCGTGCATACAACTCGGCTCACCAGATGCTCCTCGCCGACGAGATCAAGCGAATGAGCAAGGGACTGAACGTCAAGATGATCATCGTCGACTCACTGACCAGCCACTTCCGAGCCGAATTCATCGGCCGTGGCATGCTTGCACGACGTCAACAAAAGCTCAACAGTCATCTCAAGGACCTCAAGAAGTTGGCCGATGTGAACAATGCACTCGTCCTCGTGACCAATCAAGTTCACTCGAAGCCTGACGCCATGTGGGGCGACCCCACCAAGCCCATCGGTGGCCACATCCTCGCTCACGCCAGCACGTTCCGACTGTACCTCCGAAAGGCCAAGGGAGGCCGCCGAATCGCACGGTTGGTGGACTCTCCCAACCTTCCCGACGGCGAGTGTGTTTACCAGGTCACCGAAGAAGGCCTGCGCGATTGACGGTTGACGAAGCGCACATCGAAAACCTCACTGTGAATGGGGCGACGAATCAACACATTCAAATTGGCTTGAACGGTTTTCCTACCATGCGTCATTTGATCGAACGTGTGCTTGAACAGTCCGACGCCGAACTCCGGGAGCGGCCAGCGGCCGCTGAACACGCCGAAGGCTCTGACGAGGAGTTACGAGCGTTGCTGGAGTCACTCCAGCCCCGAATCCGAGTGTACGGTGTTGGGGGCGCAGGATGCAACGCTATTGGACGGTTGTTCGACGAACAGTTGTTCGAATCGTCCTACGTGACGGGATACGCCATCAACACAGACGCACAAGCCTTGCTGCAGTCCCCCATCGAGGAGAAGGTCCTCATCGGTCGAACCGCACGGGGGCGTGGCGCTGGCGGTGATCCCACCAAAGGCGAAGCCGCTGCATTGGAGTCCGAGGGCATTCTCAGGCGCATCACCGATGACACCCAGCTGGCCATCATCACCGCCGGCATGGGCGGTGGGTCAGGGACGGGCGCTGCCGGTCATTTGGCCCGCTTGGCCAAGGCCCAGGGTGCCATGACCATCGCCGTGGTGACCTACCCGTTCAAATCCGAAGGATCGCTTCGAAAGCAAAACGCAGAATGGGGGCTGGAACGGCTCAGGGAACATTGCGACACCATCCTCGTCATCCCCAACGAACGGTTGCTTGAGATTGAGGGCGTGAAGGACCTCCCCATCGCCAGCGCCTTTCGCGTCGGCGACGAATTGTTGGTTCGCTCCATCACCGGCTTGACCGAATTGCTCACGACCGACGGCATGGTGAACCTCGACTTCGAAGATCTGCGAGCCGTCATTCACCAGGGCGCTGGCGTCGCCATGATCGGCCTGGGCGCAGCCAAAGGCCCAGGACGTGCAGATGCCGCTACGATGGAGGCGCTGCATTCACCCTTGTTGGACCTAGACATCAGCGATGCCCGCGGTGCGCTCATCAACGTGGTCGGCGGCAACAGCATGACGTTGGGCGAGGCCGAGCGCTGTGCACAACTGATCAGCGACCGAGTTTCGCCGCATGCCCGTGTAATTTGGGGCGCTGCTGTTGACGAAGACAAGTACGGGGATGAGTTGCGCGTCATGCTGGTGCTCACCGGTGTCAAAAGCGACCAAATTCACGGCGCCTCAGAAAACCGACAACTCCGGGCCCTGCGCCACCGTCACATCGAATTTGTGAACTGATCAGGGACGCAGGCTGGTCCAAAGCAGCCCTGCGATGGTCAGCAGCGCTACGCCAAGGAACACGCGCTCCTGAACGCTCAAACCATCGATGCCACGACCGACGTCCAAATCACCGGTGAACGATGCCCCCGCCACCACCCATGTCGAAGCGGCCCAACCATCGCCCGTGGGAGCCTGGTTCCCGTTCACCGCATTGCCCCACACGCGGAATTCCGTGCGACTGTTGTTGTCGGACGGCGAGGTCCACGCAAACGTCCACTCACGCTGTTCAGTACCGGCTGCACGATGGGTCCAACCACCATCAAGCGGCTGCGCCTCCTCAGCATCAAACGAGAGGGTCCCGTTGGTGACCACCATCCGAAACCCGCCCTGCGATGCGTTGGAGGCGGGTTCAATGCCGCTGGCCAACGTCAACGTGAGGACGTAGGTGGTGTTGGCTTCGTACACCTCTGGAAGTCCCAAGATGGCGATGTTGAGCCCTGTGTCCTCAGCATGGCACTGGCAACCTTGGTTTCCTTCCTGACCCACGCCCTCAGGGGACGCCGGCGAGTTCGGCACGAACCCCATGCACAGCAGCAGTCCGATGACCACCGTCATCCTGCGAAGGGAGGCCATGTTGGTGGCTGAACGAGGTGAGGTTTGAGGGTTCGCACGGACCGGGACCGTGATGCACGGGCGAGCGCTCCAAACGATGCTTTATGTGGGAATGCTGGACGTTGGTTTCTCATGAACGATGCACTGGATGACCACGATGAGGTGGACATGTACACCTTGCTGGGCGTCGAAGCGAACCCAACACCGAACACCGGTGGAGAAGTCATTCTTCACGACGCCTTGTCGGCGTTCATGGACGAGGAGGAGGAGGAGACGGTTGCGCCCAACGGTGCATTTCCAGCCACGCCCCACGTGGATGTGGCATCCCTGCTCACCACCTTGGTCCGTGACCTGTTGGACGAAGAACGGCTCGACCACGCTGCGCCCGGTGCTCGCGCAGACATCGGAACCGTGCACGTTCACAAGGACCGTGAAGCGTACCATCTCTCCCTGATCGTCGACATGGGCGGGACGCCCATACGGCCGTTTGCTACGGTCCTTGAGACCGCACAAGGCGTCCTTCCCTTGAACGCTCCCAGCGGCTTGCACCACCGATGGAAGCCGCTGTACGACACCTTGCAAAGCACCCTGGTGCAGGCCCTTCGTCAACATCGGTTGTCCGTCGCTTGAGCGCTTCACGACTCTTCGAGGGGGTGGACTTCGACCTTCCAAGTGGTCATGATGTCCTTGGCCATGGAATGCGAAACAGAACAGTATTTTTCGTGGCTCTTCGCCACGATGCGCTCCGCGAGCTTGAGCGGAACATCCCCACGAATGTGGTACGTCATCGAGAACCCGATGAACCGACGCGGGGTCGTTTCGGCCCGTGTCGAATCCAGTTCAACCCAAGCCGCTTCAAGCGGTCGGTCCTTCATTCCGATGACGACGTCCACCAATGAGCATGCACCAACGGCCTGCAAGGCGATTTGCATGGGGGAGGGTCCTTCTTTCCAATCGAGGTCAATCGGTTGCCCCGCTTCGTTCGTCGCCACCATGGACGTGCCGCCGGTCCACTCCACCTTGCTTCGCATGGAAGGACCATGAGCGGTTCATTCTTGAAGGAGCGGTCGGTCGCCAACGATGAGCATCATGTCAGGCACACCCGTCACCATGAACAACGGCGCCCTGGTCGTTCCCAACGACCCGGTGATTCACTACATCGAAGGCGACGGCATCGGGGTGGACATCACCCCCGTGATGACCGCCGTCGTTGATGCAGCTGTGGGCAAGGCCTACGGTGGTGAGAAATCCATCGTGTGGCGAGAGGTGCTCGCCGGTGAAAAAGCGTTCAACGCGACCGGCGAATGGTTGCCGCAAGCCACGCTTGACGCCATGAAGTCCGGACTTGTGTCCATCAAAGGGCCGTTGACGACCCCCGTCGGTGGCGGCATTCGCTCGCTCAACGTGGCGCTTCGGCAGAAGTTGGACCTGTACGCTTGCGTGCGCCCCGTGCGTTGGTACGACGGGACGCCTTCGCCCGTCAAGGCGCCAGGCGATGTCGACATGATCATCTTCCGAGAGAACAGCGAAGACGTGTACGCCGGCATCGAGTGGGAAGCAGGCTCGGAAGGCGTGAAGCGCGTCATTGAATTCCTTCAGAACGAGATGGGTGTCGACAAGATTCGCTTCCCCAACACCTCGGGCATTGGCATCAAACCCGTTTCCCAAGAAGGCACCGCCCGCATTGTGCGAGCGGCCATTCAATACGCCATTGACAACGACAAGCCAAGCGTGACCCTCGTCCACAAAGGCAACATCATGAAGTTCACCGAAGGCGGTTTCCGCGATTGGGGTTACGCCCTCGCACAGGATGAATTTGGCGCCGAACCGCTGGATGGCGGGCCATGGTGCACCTTGACCAACCCGAAGAGCGGGAACTCGATCGTGATCAAGGACGTGATCGCCGACGCCATGCTGCAGCAAATCATCACCCGACCAGCCGAGTACAGCGTGTTGGCCACGATGAACCTCAACGGCGATTACATCTCGGACGCACTGGCTGCTCAAGTGGGCGGCATTGGCATTGCACCCGGTGCCAACATCAACTACGACACGGGCATTTCCATCTTCGAAGCCACCCACGGAACGGCACCCAAATACGCCGGCCAAGACAAGGTCAACCCCGGTTCGCTCATCCTTTCTGCCGAAATGATGTTGCGTCACATGGGCTGGACCGAAGCCGCTGACCTCATTGTCAAAGGCATGGAAGGCGCCATCTCCAGCAAAACCGTCACGTACGATTTTGAACGACTGATGGACGACGCAACGCTCCTGTCCTGCAGCGCGTTTGGCGAAGCGATGATCGCCCACATGTAAGCCACCGAGGCGGTGTGCACATGGCGGCATCCTACGACGCCCGCTGGGTCAGCGTGAGAGGTGCTGAACCGCGGAAGTGGTGGGTCCGCATCAAGGCCAAGGTCGACACGGGAGCCAAGCGGTGCTCCATCGACGCTGGACTGGCTGAAGCGCTGGGCTTGGAACAGGTCGGGAGCGTCAGCGTCCGCAACGCCATGGGCCAGCAGGAACGCACCCTCGTCGCAGCCAAGGTACGCATCGGGCGCACCACGCACGAGGTCGAAATGACCGTGGCCGACCGCAGCCACCTCAAGTGCCCCATGTTGCTGGGCAAGACCTTCCTCGACCAGGTGGATCTTCAAGCACCAAAACTGCCGAAGAACAAAGATTTTCCTCAATTCGTTTAGAGGCGCAACCACGACTTCAGCGTGCGGTGGTTCTTGGTCACACTGAAACCGAACCGTTCCTCGATGGCACGGTCTAGGAGCGTGAAGTCACCGTCCATGGTGGCCACCAAAATGCAACCAATGTTGGGCAAGGCTTGCTCGGAGAGGTGCATGGCCAGACGGTAGATGTCCAGGTCGGTTTCCTCAGGATAGATGGCCCGCTCGTCAATCGTCGTTCGGTAGGTGATGCCACGGGCGTTCTTGACTTCGGTGAGGTCGTCAAAGACATCTTCGTGGCGCTTCAGGAACGCATGCAACTCCTCCGACACGTCCCGCATGTTCGCGAGCATGTCTGGGGAAGCCTCCCATGTGGTGTACTCATCGAGCACCTGCTTCACCAAAGACAGCATGACCTCTTCAGACAGCGCATGGTCGAGGGCTGCTTGGTCCACCATCGCACCGTGGAAGCGATAGCGCAGGCGTTGGTCCTTGGCAAATTGTTTGAGTTCTCCCCGGACATCGTCGGGGATCATCAAATGGAGTTGGTCGGCTTTGGCGTGATGGAGCAGAATACGGTGGAATCGGTTCATGCTCATGACGTCGGTGTTGGTTCCCGACACCAACTTCAGCTGCTGGTGCACCTTATCCACGAGGGCATCCACCAGAACGTTCGTGTCCACAATGACCAGCGGATACAACGGCAAGTTGCGCAAGAAACGGCGTTTTTTGGTGGGGATGTCGTCCTTGTGTTGTGCGAACAGGGTGGATTCAACACCCGCCAGTCGCCGGCGATCGGGCAGCGTGAATTTCGTGGTGTTCTGTGCACGTTCGAGGTACATCAGACCCTCAAAGGGCGAGGTTTCGGCGGCGTTCTTGGCGATCTCGTAGATTTCCGACATCGACGGGGAACTGCCGTGCATGGCTTGCCGGAAGTGTTGTTCATGCTCCTTTCGAGACCGGCGCAAATCCCGGCTGATGCGCGTGGCGGCGGCCGTCACACGGCCAAGGAAGGGCTCGGGTGGAAGAAGGTGGGCCTTGTCGAACGGGTAATTCTTGAGCAGGTCCAGTTCTTCCTCGTTGTAGACCGTCCGGTGTTTGACCACAACGTTGCCCTCGTCGTCTTCGTCTTCGTACGGGACACGGGTTTGGAGATGGTTCCGGATGAGCAACATGGCCTTGTCCGTGTCTGAACCCACCGTGTGGCACACCTTGAGGTAGAGTTTGAAACGCTCCGTGATGGCGGTTTTCAGCGCCGGCACCCGCTCCATGAGGTCCACCGCTTCCGACCAGTGCTGGGCGTGCGCGAAATGGATGAGCGATTTGCGGTACAGTGTCAGCGGAAGCGCAAGCGCCGAATCGTCGTCTTCGGTGTTGTCTTCACTCTCACCGACACCAGCCTTGCTGAACGCTTCGGCAGCGCGCATGTACTCCCTCGCCGAGTTCAGTTCGTCACCCTCCGCGGCAAACAGCGCAGCGCGGGCCAACGGCGCCCACGACGACAGGGGAGCATGGTGCTGGTACCATTCAACCAGGTGCGGCAACCCCAAATCGTGTTCAAGCACAAGGAAAGAAAACGAGTCGATGAGACGAAGCGGAAGTGCAGGGTGCTGGACGGTGTTGTTGATTTGAACCACAAGGTCCCCATTCGCCCTGCCGATCTGGTGTTCTTGGATGAATCCGTTCATGCGGAGGGTCAGCAAAATGACCTCAAACAACCGATGTTCAATGGCGTCAAGGTTGAGTTCATCGAGTTGCTTTTCGAGGTTGCGCAAAGCCGTGGTGTTCACCACCCCATCGCCCGTGAGGGCTCGGCTGATGGGGGAAAACGCTCGGAGAGCAGGCAGGTTCAGTACTTCAGCGAGTTCCGGCGTTTCCTTGTAGATGCCTTCCATCAACAGCAAAAGGTGTTCTGACAACGGCGAGAAGGCGTCCGGCAAATCAGCACCGTGAATCGCTTGAATGGCTTGCCGTCGAACGATGCCGAGGGGCCCTGACCAGGCGGCGTGCATGGAGGCGGGTGCAAGATGGGCCACCAAGAGGGCAAAGTGGGGTTCAGCGGCGGCCAAGGACGCGTTGGCGATGAAGACCTGCGCCAAACGCTCCAAATCCAGCGCATTGGCCAACAACGGTAGCGCAACAGTCACGCCCGACAACCATGCGTCACCGCCCGAGTCAGACAACCGTTGAGCCGCTGTCAATCTCAGTGTGGGATTGAGGGTATCGTGAAGCAACACCGACAGGCAGGCTTCGTCTTCCAGGGTGCTGAGGTGATGGTGCAGCCACGCGTCGGCCTTTTCGTCGTTGAGGTCAACGATCACCGGTAACAACGCTTCCACGTCGGAACCGCCATCGAGGGTCAGGGACAGCAGCACCTCAATCGCTTCGGTGGTGGCACCCTCCCTGCGGAAGGCATTCAGCCGCCACCACACCAAACGGTCGTCCTGAAGCGCAACATCGGCTGCTGACAAGCGTTCGAGTCCTTTGGTCAACGCCTCAGACGACAGCTGCTCGGCTTCGTCCGGAGCGTGTTGCCAGGCGAGCAACAAACGAGCGGCATTCAGGCTGTCGCTGTCGTCCAGGGCGAGCAGTCCGTCCCAGTCAGCCACCTCACCCGTCAAGAGTCGAGCATAGTCCAGCAGATCGCCGTGCAACGCAGCATCGCTGGCTTGTGCGGCGTTCCAGACCGCCTCTGGCACCGAATCACCACCGTGCAACAACAGGTGGAGCGGGACAAACGACAAGGCGCCCTCGAGGTTCAACAGGCCCTCGTCCACCACCACTTTTCGCCCTGCTGTCACTTGGGAGGCCACGCGTTGCAGGGCTACCTTCGCATCAGCGGAGGGGGAGGCGTCAACGGCCGCATTCAGCAAACGCCCCAAGGCATCCGCATCGGTGGGATCGAAACGGAGCAGGGTAGGATCGAGGGCGGCAGCGGCCGTGGCTTTGGCACGCTTGGCTTTCGGGAAGGCGAGGAATTGGGCGAGCAGAGGCGTCTTTTCGCCGATGAGGTGCCATACCGGGTCGACACCATCGGCGAGGCACGAAGCGCGCAACGATTGTTCGGTGACATTCCAGGCTTCGTCCCAGTTGTCAGCGTCGAGTTGTTTGTGGACAAGCAAGGTCGCCAGTTGGAACGCCACGCTGTACGGGGCCTCCTCGATGACCTCTGCGGGGGAGGGCAACCAACTCATGTGGGGTGGGCCTGCGTTTCGTCCGCTGCGCCGGGTACGTCCCCGAGGGCGGGCCAGCGCGGGGCGAGCGGGACCGTCATCGTCCTCAGCGGCGGGAGGTTCTTCCTCACGAACGGCGATGATGACCATGGCTCGAAGCGGTTTGTGCTTGCTGAGAAGGTCCCACTCGGCCGTTTTGCTCATCCGTGCCTGGCGCACGTTGGGGGAGGCAGGCCGTTCAAAGGCGGCGTTGAGGCACGATTCCATGTATGCTTCCACCGTCTTCACCCCCTCCGCATGTCGTGGCCCCCATCCTGTTGATTTCAACCCACCGATGCGAGGTGTTGGACGATGAAGCCGACACATAGTTCCTTGAACTCCAGCCCTCTATACGGTCTGCTGGTCCCATGGAACTCGTGCCCACCGTTGCTATGCTCCTTCACCCCGTTCTGGCCACAGGGCTGGTGGTCTGGGTGTGGTGGCAGTACACCTGGCGACGAACATCCAAGGAACTCAAGGGCGAGGAGCGGGTGGCATACCGAACCCGGCACGAAGCCAACGGCGAGCGGTTGTTGATCGCTACCGGTGTTGTCATCCTCATCGCCTTCCTCGGTCGCATGGTCAACGGGTGGTACACCGAAGGGAGCGTTTGGGCTGACATTTGGCCGCAATCCCTGCACGGATACATGGGGCCGCTCGGTTTTGCGCTCCTGGTGGCGCTGTCCAGGTTTGGTCGAGAAGCGAAAACACTTCGGGAAGAAGGGGCTTCGTATGCGCTGGCAAAAACCAAGCACGGGCGAGCCGCGGACCTCGTGATTTACTTGGTGTTCATTCACGCCTTCATGGGCTTCATCTACACGTTCGACGTGCTCATGTGACTCCCTCGCCACGAGTCGTGGGTGATATATCATGAAAGCATTGAATATGAACCGAGCCAAGGGTCCGACGAAGGCACGGTGATGTTGGCGGACCTCGGGGAAAACGACTCCGATGGCATCAGAAGCTGGGGCCTCGTCCAGGGCGTCTTGGACGGTGCCGATCCGACCCTGCTGTTCATGGCCCAAGACGACAACCTCTGGCGGTCAAATGGAACCCCAGAGGGCACCGAGGCTGTCACCAATTGGTCGGGCCGTTATTCCAATTTCTACATCGTCGGCACCGTTGCCTCACCCACGCCTGGATTGATTTACCATGCGAGCGATGAACACGACCAGCTCAGGGAGTTGTGGTTTACCGACGGAACCGAAAACGGCACGCAGATGCTCGTGAACCAAACAGACTTCGCATTCTCCGGTTACTTCGGACCATGGGACGATGCCGAGGCCAACGACGGTGGTACCCACGTTGTCTTTAACGTGCGCAACGACACGGGTGGTTGGACCAGCTGGCGAAGCGACGGCACCGTGAACGGCACAGCCCCCTTGCCGGTGATGGAAGGACTCATGCGAGATACCATCAGTTACGGCACCTCAACCCTGTTCATGGTCTACAACGGAAGCCAGTCGGCCGTGTACACCACGGACGGAACCGACAACGGCACCACGATGTTGATGGAGACAGACACCCTTGCTACGAGTCTATGGCAAGACCCTGCGGTGCGTAACAACCTCGTGTACTTCGCCTCAGCGGCTTACGAGCAGGGGGGCATGGAATTGTGGTCCACGGACGGGACCGCCTCGGGAACGGCGATGGTGGTTGACCTCTACCCCGGCGCCGACGGTTCCTACCCCGAAACGTGGTACTCCGTCGTGTGCGACGGGGCCCTGTTCTTCGAGGCAGGAACCTCGTTGAACGATGAAGAAAACGCCATCTACGAACTCGATTTGAGTACAGGGGGCGTGCAACCCGTGTTTGGACAAACGTGGGCTGAAAACCAATATTATTACAGCGACGGCTACAGCATACAGTGCGTTGACGATGTGCCGGTGTGGGTGGGCTACGCCGAAGGCACCGGTTACGAAATTCATTCAGCTCAGTTCGTGTGGCACACAACCACCGAAATTGTGGCTTGATCGCGGTTCCATCGCCGTCCTTCCGAACGGTGGACGGACGATGGTGAAGGCGAGACGGGAGAGCGTCTGCGGCCCCTGAAGCTCAGGGCCGTCAGGGCTGCCTCAGGTCAAGGCGGGTGCGACCATCCAAGACAGCGATATAAAAACAGGAAATTTTTCGGTCGCCGCATGGAAGGTGCCACGGACCCCAAAATGCTCGAAGGACGAGCCTTTTACCGCCTTGGTGAGCTCATCCACGACCGGAAGAACGTCATGATGGCCTTCGGCCTTGTGTCGTGCGTTCTCATGGCCAGCCTCATGACCATCGGCGCCGATTGGGCCGAAGGGTTCGGCGAGGACGATGTGGAATCCGTGGAAGCGTTTTCACTCATCAACGAACGCTTCGCCACCTCGGAAAACGACTCTGGGCAATCCTTCCGCTACGTCGTTCACCATCCCAGCCTCAACGACACCACGGATGCGTGGCAGGTCGCCGTGCGCGACGCGCTGGCAACACTGGAAGCGCATGAGGACGTCAACATCGTCTATTCGTGGGACGTGGACGAGGTGGACCGCGAGGACGTTGCCGCCACCACCGAGGACGGCCACTACGCCATCAACGTGGTTGAATTCCAAACCAACCGAAAGGACGCCAAAGTCATCCTCGCCGACCTTCACGAGACGATCGCGATCGAGAACGGGTTCGACGGCTATGCGACCGACGGCATCGCCATCGACTGGACTTTTGACGACCGGATCAAAAACGACCTCATCAAGGCCGAATTGATCTCAGGGCCGCTGTCGCTGTTCATCCTCGGTCTGGTGTTCGGCTCCATCGTTGCGGCGTTGTTGCCCGTCGGCGTCGGCATCGGTACGGTCATCGCCGCGATCGGCATGACCGTGTGGTTGTCCAACGTCACGGACGTCACGGTGTATGCGACCAACATCATCTCGCTCATCGGCATCGGTGTGTCCATCGATTACTCGCTCTTCCTTGTCAACCGGTTCCGAGAGGAATTGGACCGAGGCCGAGACGTCCGGACCGCCACCGCTATGAGTTGCGCCACAGCCGGAAAGGCGGTGTTCTACTCGGGCATCACGGTCGCCATCGGCTTGATGGGGATGCTGTTCTTCACCAACACGTCCCTGCCCTCCTTGGGCATCGGCGGCACCATCGCCGTGTCCATCGCCATGGTGTACTCCACCATCGTTCTCCCGGCGGTCATGGCTCATCTGGGCCATCGCGTCAACAAGTGGAAGATCCCGTTTGCGCTCGACATGAGCGCCAAAGACGACGGGGTCTGGGCCCGAATCGCCAAGAGCGTCATGGACCGGCCTTGGGCCGTACTCATCCCGACCTTGGTGCTGCTCATCGGTGCCGGTGTGCCGTTCGCTTACGCTGAATTTTCGCTTTCTTCGTGGAAAGCGCTTCCGCCAGAGGACGAATCTCGCATGGGCATGGAGATCATCGACGAGGTGTGGCCCGACCAGGCCGCCAACTCGGTGTTTTTGGTCATCGACACCGACGGCGCCGACCCCCTCAACGAGACCAACCTCCGCCTCCAACACGCCTACATCACCGATCTGTTGGGTGACGAACGGGTGAGCGGGGGCATCGGAGTCGGCTTACCCGACCCGAGCATGAACGCGACGCAGGTGGTGCAATTCTGGCAGGCGCCGGACGAGTTCTTGCCGCCAGAACAGGTGGCCGTCCGCGAGAGCTTGCGCACGGCACTGGTGGGCAACAACGCCACGATGATCTCGTTGCAACTTGAAGGCGCTCAGACGAGCGTGGATTCACGCGAAACCGTCGAAGACATCCGGGACGAACGCGACGAATTCCTTGCGTCGTTGACCGGTGACGACGACCGGTTGTTGGTGGCAGGGTTCGCTGCCTACAACGCCGACAACCTCGACGCCATCGCCGACAACCTGCCGCGGGCGCTGGCATTCATCCTGATCGCCACCATGCTGCTCATCTTCATCCAAGTTCGCTCGGTCGTGATCCCTGTGAAGGCCATCGCCATGAACATCCTGTCGATCTCCGCATCCTTCGGTATGCTGGTCTGGGTGTTCCAGTGGGGGTACGGCGCCGACCTGCTCAACTTCACGCCTCAACCCATCGATTCGGGCAACCCCGTCATCATGTTCTGCATCGTGTTCGGTCTGTCCATGGACTACGAGGTGCTGATGTTGTCGCGCATCCACGAGGAATGGGAACGAACCGGGGACAACACCGCAGCGGTGGCGCAGGGTCTGCAAAAAACCGGTGGCCTCATCACGGGAGCAGCGGCGATCATGGTGGTGGTCTTCAGCGCCTTTGGCCTCTCGTCCATCATCATCCTCAAGCAAATCGGTCTGGGGCTTGCCCTTGCCATCTTCATCGATGCCACGTTGGTCCGTGCTCTGGTGGTCCCCTCCACGATGCGGCTGATGGGCAAGTGGAACTGGTGGTCACCGGCCTTCCTCGGCGGGTCATCGCCTCCCCAACCGTTACACGACACCACCGGCGACGAATGAGCATCGGTGAAGACCGAACACTCAAAAGGAAACGGCACGAGGATGATTCATGTCCGATGCTCGAACGCTCAAGAAGATGAAGAAGCTTCTTGCTCGCGTTGAAAAGCACATCGAGACCTCTCGGGACGCCCTCGAGGACCTCGAAATCGAGTTTGAAGTCCTCAAGGCGACCGTGAACCGCCTCAAACCGAAGAACGTCACCGTTCAACCCGAAGCCGAGGCCGACGAAGAAGCCGGCGACATCGAAACGGTGGAGGCCGAGGAAATGACGATTGAACACTCGTCGTCCAACACCACGTCGGTGACCAAGTTCTGAGCAACACCCTAGCGCAGCATCCGGTCGCGATCGCTCCACATGCCCAACCAGTGTTCGAGGTTGGCCTCCAAACCCGGTTGTTGAACCCTGCACCCGCATGCGTTTCGATGACCGCCTCCGGTGGGGTCCAAAGACGTGGCCAATCGTGACAAGTCGTAGGTGCCTTGGGCGCCGGGTAGAAACGAATTGGCATAGAAACTGGCACCCAGCGGCGGCCGCTCGCGGTTGGAGGCGTCGCCGTCGGTGTACCCGTGCACCACGCAGCATGCGTCGGCTCGCTCGCCGGCCCAGGCCGTCACAATGTAGCCGTTGATGCGCAAATCGGTGTCCTCCAAACGGCACACAGCGAGGCGGTCGTGCAGCGTGGTGTGTGCGGCAACCGCCGCTTCGGCCACCCGCCGTTCATCCACCTTGACCGCAACGAGGGACGCCACCTCAGGATCGGCCATGACAGCATCGAAATCGGCACCTTGCGCAAACATGTTCACAATGCGTTGCATGGTGGTTTCGTGACGCAAGGAACAACACCGGGAAAACTGGAGCGCAGGGCCGTCGGCGCGAAAATCATCCAGTGAAATGCCGCCGGAATCGAGCGCGTCGACCCACGGCATGAGATCGGTAAGGTGGTCCACCGGTGTGACGTTCTGAAGCAGGTCATGAACCACGCGAGCGGCGGAGGGAGCCGGGGCCCAATCCACTGCGCCACCGGCTTGGACAAACGCTGTTTCCTCTTCCTTTGTTGGACGGTTGGTAGCATGGTGATCGATGTACCAACCGCATGCAGGGTCAAACGGCAGGTCCACCATGACGGTGGAGGCGTTGATGTACGCCGATTCAAAGCCTCCGCGAACCGCAGCAGCGTGTGAAAATTTGACGGTGGCTTCAGGACGAAACGCCTTGAGCAGGGCGGCGCCCATCAACCCGTCGAGGTCGGCGTCGGCGAGGATCCGCGTGTACATCGGAACCTCATCGACCTCAAGCGGAACCACGGCCATGATCATTCCCGGGAGGGAATCGGCATCAACGTTCGCCTCCCGCCGTTAGGCCCTTCAAGGATGGGCGGGTGGACGCACCATGGAGACATCCTGCGGCGTGGTGCTCGTCAATTGTGGCACGGTGTTGCTTTTGCAGTACCCACAAGGGCACTGGGACCTGCCAAAGGGGCACGTCGAAGCAGAAGATCCCAACCACGAAGCCACGGTTCGCCGAGAACTACTGGAAGAGACCGGCATCGACGACCTGACCCTGCATCCTGGATTTACGCAGCGCACCGCCTACACGTACCGCCACAAAGGGCGAGTGCGCGAAAAAGAAGTCCACTGGTACCTCGGAGAAACCGACACCCTCACGGTCACGCTGTCGCACGAACATCGAGGCCATCTGTGGCTGCCTTGGGACCAAGCCATCGAGTTCGTGACCCACGACGAAACCCGCAGCGTGTTGACGGCCGCATTGCAGGCTGCTCCGCACCTGGCGTGATGGTCACAAAGAAGCCAAATCGTCGTCGTTGGCCTGCATTTGACGGATACGGGCGGCCACACCGTGCTCAGCCGCCCGTTTCCCGAGCGGAACCCAAAGCGCTTCGTCCGATTGAAGTTGCAACGCTGTCCAACGGCCCATCACAAACAGCCAGTCCGACAGACGGTTCACGTAGGCCAGCACCAACGGTCGGACGGCGCCCGAACCTTCGTGCTCCATCAAACGAACCACTGCACGTTCAAGCCGGCGAACGGCCGACCGAGCCACGTGCATGAACGCCACCGGGGCATCGCCTGAAGGCAAAATGAAACTGGTCAGTGGCGCCAAGGACGCCAGCCAAGCGTCCATCTCCTCGACCAGAATGCCCGCTTGCGTTTCACTGATGAGCGCCATGTATTCCGGCAGCGCATCGGGAGGGCACGCCAATTCAGCGCCCAAATCGAAGATCTCGTGTTGGGTCCGCGACAACGCCGGACTCACCACCGCTTGGACCCGGCGAACACCGGTGCGTTGCCCGCCGTCCTCGTGGGGAGGCAAGCGGTTGATCTCCATCAACACGGCGCCGAGCAAGCTGTTCACCTCGTCGCAGAGCCCCACCACTTCGAACCGAGGGTCGCTTTTGGACCGTCGGGAACCGTCCACCAGCGAGGATTCACCTCCGTCACCACCTCCGGTGTACACGCGCGTGATCTTGACCATGACGTCCGCCTCGAGAACGGGGACATCACGCTTCTATGAGGGGTTTGCGGGAGGGGAAGCCTTCCTCCATCCGGTAGTACCACTCGATGTCCGCTTCACCCACGGCCCACGAAAACAACGCCATCTGCCGGTCGACCACACCGAACCACTCCAATCGGCCAGGGTCCATTGACACAATGCGAGCCCCCATGGTCTTCAACTCGTCCACCAACCCTTGCCACTGACGCACCAACCGGCCGAGGTGTTCAGCCACCTGCACCACGTGGGGGTGGTTCATCTCGTACCGGTCGAGCAACAGTTCCAACTCGCTGGTTAAATCGTGAGCTTCATCGCCCATCGCCTGAAGCACCATGAGCAAATCACAAGCGCGTGGAAGTTGAGCACGGGCCTCGTCGATGGTGACGATGCGGGCGTCGTCTGGAAGGGCGTACGGCGGTTCAAACCCTTCGTCCAACGCCTCAACCTCCATGGGGTGTCCGGCAAACATCGGTCCGTCCGTTGGTGGATTCACGAGAAACGCTTGACTTGACGACTCTTTATGTCATCGGCGTTCCATCACGGCAAACCTTGGTTTTTGAGCCAAAATGGCCACTCCGAGGCACCGTGGTGGTGCACCCTGCTCCGGCCCGATCGAACGACCGCGAGAAAAATGAACATCCCTGTTCACGGTGTGACCTCGATTTCATAGAAACCTCAGTCAATCCATGTGAAACGGCTTTCCCGGACCTTTGGCATTAAAGGTCGTCCGAATGAATGTCCCGCATGGCTGGCGACCACGGCGATGCGCACCTCCTGACGAGTTTTCCGGTGATCTTCTTCGGTTCGCTTGTTGTGGCGGCCGTCGTCGGTGCGATGCTTCACAAAAAACTGAACGGGTTGCCAAAGATTGGCGAGAAATTCTACGACCCCATCGTCCTTTTGCTTGGCCTGTGGTGCCTTGCTGGCCTGCTCATCGATGCGTTTGCTCACATCGCCGGCTCGGTTGATGACACCTTCTTCACGCCCTGGCATGCCGTGTGGTACTCCGGCTCTGCGGCGTATGGAGCTTACATCGTCTACGCCATCGTGCCCGAAGGAGGCATGCGCCAACTCGTTTCGGAACCCTTCAAAACGGTGAACGGGATTGAATCCCACCACAAACCGGGCGTGTACGGCATCGTTGTGTTCGCTGTTTCAGGATTTGGCGACCTCATCTGGCACGAAACGTTGGGCGTCGAAGAAAACACCGACATCCTCCTTTCACCCACCCACATCGGGTTGTTCGTTGGCTTGATCATGTCGGTGACCGCCCCCGTGTGGTCGGCTTGGGCCAAGGCGTCGTCGGGTCGGAACGGCCTTCGTTCGCAAGCCCTGATCGTGTTTGGCCTTGGCGCGGCGTGGACCGTGTTGTTGTTGATGATCCGGTATGCCAACCTTTGGATTGCACCGTTGCAAAATTACTGCTATTCGCCTGTCAATTCCTTCTGCGGGAATCCAAGTTACAACACGGCGCTCGAAATTGGACTGCAATCGCTCTTTTTGCAAGCGGCATTGACATCGGTGGTCGTGGCCTTGTTCCTGAAACGCTGGCGACCTGAACGGGGCGCCGTGTTCCTGCTGTTCATGTTCCATGCCGTGGGGGTGTGGGTGTATTCCGAGTTTGATGCACAGCTGCTCTGGATGGGGGTGACCCTCGCCCTTTTGGCAGAAATCGGCATGTTGGCGTACAAGAAGATCGGGGCGCACGTCTACATCTCGCTCGTCGCAGCGAGTCAAGTCGTCGTGCTGCTCGTGTTCTCGCTCGCCGACGCCGCCCGACTGACGAACACGCGATACTGGATTGAGGGCGTCAACCTCCACGTGGTTCCGTTTGGATGGAGCGTTCACTCAACGTTTGGTGCCATCGTTGTGTGTGCGCTCATCGGCTGGATCACCAGCGTGGTCGCGATGTCGCCCGCTGTGCCAATAGCCGATGACGACAAATCATGTTGACGCAGAGCGCTCAAGCAACGCATGAGCCTCACCATCAGGACATCGATGTTCACCCACATTGCCCGGCGTACAGAAGCCAGAAAAGCAGGAGGCCTGGTAATTTTGCAATGAAAAAGATGAGACCGATGATGGCGAGGATCTTGATGATGAACAAGACGACCATGTCCTTGGATGACTTCACCCACGGCTGCTGCGGCCTTCTGTTTTTGGGGGGTCGCACGGGAGATTCTTTCGAGCAGCGGTGTTCAATGCTTCTCCGACCATGAGATTTCAGCCGCTGGGCTGTGCGGGTCCACGCAAGGTGCATCGCTTGGAGGCGCATGATGGAACGCACGCCTGTGCACGGGTTGGGTGTTGATAGAACGGCGTATTTCTCAGGGTTGTTGTCATCACACGAGCGGTTGCTGCCCACGTCGTCGGTTCATCCACCGATGACCGCCGTACCCCAGCACGGCCAACCACATGCCGAGTTCGAGCACCACCACGACGTAATACACGGGACCCAGGGTCTTGAGCATCGCCACGGCATCGTAGGGCAGACCGTGAATGGCCATGAACGCAGATTGCGAAAGCAAGCTTGAGGAAAACCACACCACGACGGCAAACCAGAGCAGGGTCCCTAATGGCCAATCTTCTGCGGGTGTTGTCGGTTTTTCCATGATATTGCATCGATTTTGAACCATATAAGGCCTTTTGTTCGGTGCTTCATGGACGTGCGCTTCGGCTTGCGATCATGCCGAAGGGGACGTGAACGTGGACGCTTCGATGGCGCTC
>Ga0181570_10001436_pt1 | contig 20409 bp, 16 predicted proteins | sample 101ome_18_FD_148667 | JGI IMG/M metagenome (GOLD analysis project Ga0181570, IMG submission 148667) | Coastal salt marsh microbial communities from the Groves Creek Marsh, Skidaway Island, Georgia - 101406AT metaG (spades assembly) | ecosystem: Environmental > Aquatic > Marine > Intertidal zone...
GTCCCCGTCGTCGACGTCGTCGTTCGCGCGCTTCTCTCTCCCGAAACCAAAAGTAACGAAACGCGTCGTCGCTCCATCCGTTCCGTTCCGTTCCGTTCCATCATCGCTTTTGTTCGGTTCCGTCCACGCCGCGGTCGCGCGCTTTTTCAAACACTTTTTTTCATCGACCGGCATCGTCATCGACCGTCACCGATCGATCGTGGACGATGTCGATGCGTACTGTAGACGAAACGCGTCTGTATAGACGGGATTCAAAAAGGCACTTTGTATGATGTAAACCGCCGCGACGTGTATTAGGGTATATCATGGATGAATATACGTGGTTACGATACATATTCAATATGGGTTATGTACGAGATATGCACTCGCTAGTAGTGTCATCATCTATCCATGCCCAGAAGAGAGAGGGGAAGGAAGCGATGGATTCACACGACGAACGTCACAAGTCGGTCGTTCGGTCGTTCGCGACGACGATGTCGACGCCGACGAAAGAGAACGACGACGCGATGACGACGGGGACGAACACCGCTGTCGCCGCCGTGGACGTCGTCGCGTCGACGCGCGTGAAAACGCCGTCGTCGGTACGTCGCGCGACCGCGGTCGATGTCGTTTTTAAATTGAACGTTTGATTTTAAATTGTTGTTCGTCTGTTCTGTTCTGTTCTGTTCTGTTCGTCTCGCGACGGACGGACGGAAGGACGGGCGTGGGGATGGATGGGACGGGCGGGGAACGAACCGCGAGTGCGGGCGGTTTCCCGCGTCCGGTGGTGCCGGGGACGGATGGCGCGAACGGGTGACTGACGAGCGATTCGACATTCGACGCGCGCGCGCGCAGATTTTAAAGCGACAACGAGGCGCTCGAACGCCGCAGTCGCCGGGGACGACGGCGGCGCTGGGGGAAAACGGCGCCGAGGCGGTTAAGAGTGATTCGATGGAAACGCAGACGCGGTCTGGGGTGAAACTGGCGGAGGTGGCGTCGCCGAGGTTTACGAGGAAGAAAAAGGCGAGACAGAGCGTGGGACGACGCGTGTCCTTTGCCGATCCGGCGCAGTTGGAGAGCGTTCGGGAGTTTATCAAGGAGGAGGAAGAGCGGGAAAAGTCGGCGGAATCGGAATCGATGGTGCCGGTTGGATTCGCGATCGAGGAGGCGAGCGTGGAGGCGGTGCCGGTGGAGCGTACTGAGACGTTTGAGTTCAAGCCGGGCGAGGAGGCGACGGCGACTGCGGCGGGCGGTACCCCGTCGCCGCTCGAGGCGCAAGGTGAGGATGACTTTTCGCTTTCCCCGGCGGCGACGCCGAGTGAGATTTTGAATAGCGAAGGTAAGCACACGCCGGGCAAGCGACGCTCGAGTATTGGACGATTCGGTACGCCAAACTCTGCGGATCGAACGGGGACTTTTACGTTTAACGCGTCTCAAAACATGGACGACGTCACCGGTGAAGTTCCGAGCATGGGCGCTCTCGCGGCTGGCGATGAGGGTGAAGACACTGAAAACATCACTGGCGCCGTGCCCTCGCTCTCCAACTTGTTGAGCGCGGATGAATCGCCCGTGGGTTACAGACCGACGCCGACGCGCTCGCAACGCGCGGGCGACGTCACCGAAGACATCACGGGTACCGTGCCGTCTCTCGCCGCCTTGGCGGAAGAAGACGAAGTGGTCGAGGCCCCGACACCCGGGGGTGAGAGCGATATGGATATGGGCAACACCACGGATGGCTTGCCCGCCTTTGATCCGATGGATGACGCAACGCAACGCGCCGTCGACGCGGCGCACGCGAGCGCGCTCGATTTGGCCAACACTGTGATGATGGATGACGCCACCTTGGCCATGAGCGTCGGCGCTCCAACGCCTTCTCTCACTTTTGGCTTTGACGAGAAATCTCAAGGCGGTGAGAACGCGAAGCGATCGAGCGTTGGGCCAAGCTCGGTGACGGCGAACACTCAACCGTTCAACCTCACCGATTCCACCAACTTGGATTTGCAAGGTCAAGCCAAGGGTGGTATGGGCACGGATACTTTCAACTACGTCTACGGTGCGAACGGAAACACTGGTAGTACTACGGCGAACGTTGCCGTCGCACAACCGAATGCTGAGTACGCCACCGCAGAGGTGACTGGCGCAGACGTGCGCGCTGCGGTCGGCGTCACGCCCGTCAACGCGGGAGGCGTCGCCGCCACGCCAAACACGGACGGTTCCATTGCGAGCTCGCACGACGGTTTCACTCCTGGTGATGAGTCTCTTCGCATGGCTGAGCTCTTGAGGCAAAAGCAACACGGCGACGAGGCGCTCATGAGCATGAGAAAGGTGTACCAAGAACGCACGACCCCTTTGGCTGGTCGCTACGGCGCCCCGCCGACGATGCAAGCCTTCACTCCGTCCAGAACGCTCACCATGGCTGGCGCCAACTTTATGCAGTTTGGTGCGGGCACGCCCGGTGCTGCGATGCATAACCCGCTGTTCGGCACACCGGGCGCGCACACTGGCACCATGCTTCAAGGTCTCCCGACATCCTTGCCTCCGATTCCGGACGCGTTGATGTACACCAAGCCAATTGATTTAGAAACCTTCTTTTACGCCTGTGAGATTTCATTCATGGAGGCAAAGAACCTTGGTCGTCGCTCGTCCATCGCGATGGGTGCATTGGCTTCCGCGCCGCCGCCTGAGACGCAGCCCGAGGCGCTCAAGTTGTGCTGCTTGACGGCGCCCCTCATCGAAGCGCTTGAAGGCTTCCACGAGCAACTCCAAGAGCGAATGAACAGTCTCACGTCGGACACGGAGAAGTTGCGAACGACTGTTGAGGCTACGCAGCCACCTCTTCTCAGATACGCCGCATCCGACGATCCGGCGCACGTCAACGAACTCCGACGTGCGGGCAAGGCGCTCAAGAAGGAGTGTCAGCTCGCCGCCAAGGAGAGATTTGCGCAGCAGCGTCTCGAGACTGAGGAGCTCGTGCGCGACAGTCTCGTCTTCCACGGCGAGATTTTGACAAAGAGCGCGCAAAGTATTGCAAACTCGAGAGCCATCGCCGCTGAAGCCATTTCCAGCGCCAACGGTCACATCATCAAGCTCCGAGCCCAGCGAGCGGCTTCCTCGAAGAAGGCTGACGCGGCCAAGTCTGCTTCGGCGACCAAGGAGCAAGTGCTTGAAGCATTGGCATGCAAGAGGGCCGCAATCATCGCAGCTAGAAAAGCGCTCGAAGCGAGCGAGCAAAATGTGGAACGCATGCGATCTAGACGTCTTAGCATCAAGCCGGAGCGCGAACGTCTCCAAGAGGAGCTCGACGCCATGCGCGAAGCCCAGGATGCGGCGGCGGATGCGACAGTCAGCTTCAAGTCGTTTGGTGGTATCGACATGGAAGATACGCCGTCCAGACTTCGTCGTGCGAGCCAAGTCCGACTCCGAGCCAAGGCAAAGAATGCGCAGAGCGCGAGCGAAGAGCTCGGCGTTCTCAGCGGCCTCGCCCCGTGGCGATTGGAGGGTGTCGGTGGTCCGGCTGGGGCTGAGCTCACGATTAGAGTTGGTGCTCTCTTCCGTGTCACCCTAGATGCGAGCACGGGCGCCGGTAGAGTGACTCTCATAGACGGTCCGGAGATGACACCGAAGGGTGGTAGACAGTTTGCCGCCGCGTTGGCTGGCGCTCCGATTGCGTGGGACGAAGGTGCGGTGCCGGCGGGCGGAGTTGCCGGTGTCTTGCAAGAGCTCGCGCCAAAGCTCGCGAGAGCTGAGCGAGTCTTGTCCGAAACGGAAAGCTGCAGAAACGAGTTCCCGCGACTGAATAGAATCAAGTGCAACGCAAACGGCGTGCTCGAACTCACCTTCGTCGACTTTGTCAACGAGCGTTTGTTTAGCGTCAAGCTCAACATGATGGGCGGCACGTACCCATACGGTGTGCTCAGTCCACAAGTTGACATTCAACTCACGGGCAAAAAGGGTGTGAGCGAACTCCCGAGCGCTGAAGCGATTCAGCGCGCGGTGAACACGGTGCCCGTTGGCCCGAGACGTTTGTCCAACGTTTGCCGCATCTTAGATTCCATAGTCAGTACGGGGAAGAACGCCTTGACTTCCTTCGCCACCATGCCCGCTCCGGCGCCGAGACGCCCATCGCACGCACCCTCCTTGTTGTACGCTCGTTAGATTAAAAAGAGGTTTTAATGAAAGAAGACAAATACATTCACTACAACTCTAAGCGTCGTTTGCTTCCTTGCTCGGAAGCTCAACGACTTGGTTATCAAATGCGATGCGCAACAAAGGCGGATCCGATTCCGCCGCGCGCGCTTCGTCCCCATCACCTATCGTTCTAAAGCACAAACAGTGCAAACTCTTGTGTCTATCGTACAGCACTCGCTCGAAACCGATGGCTTCGATGGCGTGTCGCCACTCCTTGAGAATGGGAAGCGCGTTGTGAGGTGAGTGGCCCTTATCCGTCGAGTGCGGGGTCATGATGAAGAGCAGTCCCTCACCTCGGTTCTTTAGCGCGAGTCTCGCTCGTCGAACCATCTCACCGCGCTGTTTGGGCGTCGGCACGTAGCTCAAAACGAGACTAAAGACGAGCGCGTCGACGCCGTGCGATTCGACGCTGAGCAACCGCCGAAAGCTCGAACCCTCCGCCGGGTCAGCAATCTCTCTGTGAGGCTCGCTCACGCGCACTCGCAACCAATCGCATTCGAACACGGACGGCACGGACGGACGCAAATCACACGCGAGCGTTTCGACTCGCAATCCTCCCGGCCACGCGTGCTTGAAGTGCGATCCGTAGTAATCCCAACACGAGCCGACGTCGAAAACTTTGATAGCCTTGCCGCGTACGCTCCGATCTGGCGTCCCACGCGCGTCGTCCCCTTCTACCTCATCTATAACATCACGCATATCGCATCCACGCGCCTTGGCGAGCGCTCGCGCCCGTCGCTTATTGGCTAATTTCCACGAAAACTCGACGTTTGATTTCCCGCAACCGACGCATTCGCCCCCGTCGCCGAAATACCGCCCCATCGCATCCACAGACCACTCCAACGCGCTCAGCACCCACGCCCGGTTCCCAATCTCCGTCGCCGCCTCTGAATACTTTCGCAAAGCCTCCGCCCCATCGCTCCCGACGCACCTCTTCCAGCTCTCGTCCGCGTCCTCCTCCGTCGACCGCGCCGCCGCTCGCAGCGCCTTGTGGTGACTCACCACCACCTCCCTTCTCCACACCGCTCGCGCCCTATCCCTCTCGCTCGCCTCCAACCCTTTCAAAATCGCTGTTTTCAACGCTTCCATCCTCGACGCATCCTCCGTCGCCCCATCCGCGACCGTTTTAGCCGCCGTCGCGAAGACTTCGGCGCACCGCGTGTGCTCGGCGCTCGCGTTCGCCGCCAACGCCTCCGTCTTCGTTCGCACGTATCCGAGCATCGCCGACCGGGAGGATCGACGTCGCGAATCGCCTCGTTCACCGTCGCCTTCGTCGTCGTCGTTTCCCGACGTTTTCCGACGCTTACCCGCTCGCGCGTCGTCGCGCGCTTCTTCAGCAGCCAACGCGAACACACCATTCACTATATACTCATACACTTTTGGATCCACTGTGACATCATCATCATCATCCGTTCGTTTCGTCGCACCGACGACGGCGAACAACGCCTCCCTCGTCGCCGACGACATCCTCGCGCTCGCCCGCTCGATTCCCTTCGCCAGTCGTCGCGCGCAGTGCGCTCGCAACGCCGTCATCGCGTCGTCGTCGTCGGCGTCGGCACTCATGCGTGCGTCGGTGTCGAAAAAGTGCGCGCTCGGCGTCACACACTGACGCCGACGCCGCCGCCGCCGACGACGCCGTTCGAATGGGGAAACGACGCGCGACCGCGGCGACGAAACCGACGACGACGACCGGTGGTTCGTCCTCGTCGTCGCGTCGTCGACGCGGGGGCGGTGAGAGCGATGCGCGACGGCGACGCGGAAGCGATGACGCGCGAAAGCGGCGGCGGCGGCGTGATGATGATGATGTCGCGCGCGAACGCGACGGCGCAGACAGCGCGAGCGCGTCGGAGAGCGAGGACGTGTCGGATGAGGACGTGCGGTTCGTGCGTAAAAACGCGGCGTACGCGTCGTTCATGACGCGAGGGGCGTTCGGTGACGAAGACGACGACGGGAAGGATCAAAGAGGAGGACGAAGTCGAGCCGACGACGACTCGGACGACGACGCGTTGGAGAACGCGCACGCGAGGAAAATAGCGAAACGACGGGAGGAGGAAGAGAAGGAAAGGATACGGCGAGAGAATTTACCGGAGGAGGAGAAACCGTTGAAATTACCGGTGAAGAGGTTGGATGGGACGGTGGTGAGAGACGCAACGGCGCCGACAGACGCGGGTTCGGACGACGACGAAGAAGAAGGCGTCGAGGAGGAGGACGAAGGCGATGGAGACGGTGGGCGACGCGGTCGGTGGAGAGATGTGGGTGGTGGCGGTGAAGGCTCGCGCGAGGGGCTTGGGAAGAAGGCGACGGTGAGGGAGATTAGAGAGAGCGATTTGGGCCGGGAGACGACGACGTCTAAAAAGAATGAAAAGTGGTGGGAAAAGCAAGAGGAGGAAAAGAAGAAGAAGGCGCAGGAGAAGGCGGCGACGACGCGGAAAAAGAGCGGGGACAGTGACGATTCAGAGTCAGAGTCTGACGATCCGGCGATGAAACTCGCGGATAAACGCCGTGCGGAGAGACTGGCGCTCGAAGCGGAGATGAGCGCCGAAGCGCGTCGCGAGAGCGTCAAATTGCGACTGGCGACGACGTGTCAGAGCCTTATCGAAGACCCGGAGACGCGTTGGAAAGAGCTCAAAGACTTAAACGATCTCTGTGAGGATCGCGACTCGGAAGTGGCGAGGTTGGCGGCGTTATCTTTGGCCCTCGTGTTTCGTGACGTCTGTCCAGGCTATCGTATTCGGCCTCTCACCGACAAGGAGAAGAGCATGAAGGTGAGCAAAGACGTGATGAAGACGCGCAACTTTGAGGCTGGTTTGCTCGTCCACTATAAGGCGTACGTTAAGACGCTCATTCGATGCTCTGGGGCGAAAAAGTCGCGCTCGCAACGAGGCAAGGGTGGTCCGGATACGGAGTCCGCCATCAAGTGTCTCTGCGCCCTCTTGACAAGTCTGCCGACGTTCAATTACCGCACGGACATCTTATCCGCGCTCGTCCCGGTGCTGAACAGTCGCGACGCGGATCACGCGCAGATCGTTTCCGACGCGCTCTCTGAAGTGGTGGCGAATGACGTGCGAGGTGAGCTCACGCTCGAGGCGTTGCACATGACGGCGCAACTCGTCAAGCAAAACAAGTGCGCCGTGCGACCGTGCGCGTTTGCGTACATCTTAAACGTGCGCTTCGACGAGGGCATCCTCGTGCCGATGGTGAGAGATAAAAAGGAAGTCCTCTCTCGCAAGCAGACGTTCAAGAAAAAGCAAGAAGAGCGGGAAAAGATTCGCAAGGCGCGAGCAGAGAAAGCGCGCAAGCAACAGGAAAAGGAACGCATGCGATCCTTTGGTCACGTGGATGATTCTTCAGACGAGAGCGAGGACGAAGAGGTGGCGTTCAACCGTGATTTAGAGGAAGGACAAGCCGTGATGAGCTTTGGTGAGAAGAAGAAGATGCAGAGTCGTTTGCTCGAGGCGACGTTTGAGATGTACTTTCGCGTGTTAAAAAACGCGTCGAGTCCGGCGCCGACGCCCGGATTGCCGATGTTGAGCGCCGCGCTCACGGGTTTGGCCAAATTCACCCACCTCATCTCGATTGATTTCCTCGGAGATCTAATGGAGGCTTTTAGAAAGCTCTTAGCCAAGACGGACTTGCTTTCGGACGCACTCAAGGCGCAGACTCTGCTCACCGCGTGCGAAATTCTGAGTGGCCACGGGGAGGTTTTGCAAATTGACACAGGTGAGTTTTACCGCCAGCTCTACGTCATGCTCGGCAAACCATCCGCGGGATCGTCGGGCTGGCAAGATGGCATCTCTAGCACGGACACTCGAGTGATGGACCACGGAACCCTTCGCGTTCGCGCCATTCAGCGCTTCATCGGTGGCTTCAAACAAGTGGACCAAGCGAGAATGGCAGCGTTTTCCAAGCGACTCGCCTCGGCATCCATGGGCATGGAGGCGGGTGAATGCCTCGGTTCTCTCGGTGTCGTCCGACAAATTCTTGCTTCGTACCCGCGCGTGCGCAACTTGCTCGAAAACGAGCGCATTGGCAACGGAGTGTTCCAAATGGACCTCGACGATCCCGAGCATGCGCAAGGCTTATCCGCCGTTCTTTGGGATTTGTGTCTCCTCGCGCGCCACTATCACCCGACGTGCGCCGCCGCAGCGCGAGAGGTGGCGAATCTCCCACTGAGCGGTGCGATCGCACCACCACCTGGATCACACGCCCCGAGCGAATTGGCCCGGGCGTACTCTTCGCTTCGCGGCGGCTTCAATCCGCCGATGCAAGAGCCGACGCCGCCGCGCAACAAACCGAAACCGCCCGCCGAGCGTCGAGGTTTCGTCGTCGACGATTTCACCGAAGATTTCGCTTTAGCGCTTCGCGCGTCATCATCGACATTACAGGAGAACGCCTCATCACCGTCGGTACCATCGTTCCGAAAGTACTTTTCCCGAACGCGAGCGCATCGAGTCCATTCGGAAATGTCGCGACTACGTGCGCGTCATCGACGCGTCGTCGACGCGATACGCGCCCACAAAGCCGAACGCGAAGCCATAAAGACGTCAACAAAGAAGACGAAAACTTCACGCAAAAAGTGATGCACCACACCCTCGCGGTAGCCAGATGCGGGGGATCCATTCCTAATCAATAGCGTCGCCGGCGCTCATAGTTGTAACAGTAATCTCGTCGCAATCATCATTCCACGCCTCTACGAACGCCGTACGCACATCCCGTCGGTCGTCATGGCGTGGCAATCGCGAGTAGTGGATATGGAGCGCTCGTTCGAGGATGCCACAGCGTTCGTACGAGTCGCGAGGCGTCGAAACGGCGGTGTGAAGGGTGTGTCGACAGCGAAACAACTTCAAGAGGATTACGACGCGTTGCTCGCAGCGAATAACGACGACGACGGCGACTCTGAACGCGAGACGGGTGACGTCGAACGCGGGAACGGATCTCTTGCGTCCACGCGTCCGTCCGAGGACGACATCGTAGCGATGGTAGATGCGACGACGTTGGGCGAAGACGCGTCGGCGAGCGAGGACGAACTAGGTGCGACGTCCGCGGTGCCCGGATTTGATGATTTCGGACCCGCAGTGTGCGCCGTCGACGACGTGAAACGGAAAAAGAAACGCCATCATACGTCACCGTCGCACAGTTTCGCGCGTCGCGCGTTGGATGCGGTGAGAAACGTCGGGTTGGTGGGTGCGGCGGTGTTGTTTGGAACGTTTCTCGTCTTTGTCGCCTTCGCAGTGTACGAAGAGATGCGAAACGCCGGGACGGACGCGTTGAGGCCTCAACTCGGGCCGATGGCGTACGTAGATTCGCGGACGGTGGCGGAGGAGGCGGAGATCCGAGGGGAGAGCGCGAAGGATGCGTTGCTCGACGTCGAGCGAGAGGCAAAGAGGACGGATTAGTCGCCGGTTGAGTGGAAAGGAAAGCATAGGAAAGGAAAGCATAGGAAAGGAAAGGAAAGGAAAGGAACCGCGCATGGTAATGTAGGAATTTGTTACAATATTTAATCTAGATAGCGCAAACTCACTTGGTGGATGATAACCACACGTGAATCGGCAATTGCATGACGACGATCAAGAGCAAGACGTAATTGTGCGAAGAAGACGCGCCGCCGGTATGCGCGTACCCACCCTGTCGCGCCTCGCTAAAAATGATCCTTTTCAGCGTCTTTGCCATGAAGACACCATTACACAGGATACCCCAGGCGAGGAAAAACCACGTGACGTATGTCTTGTTCAAGGTTTTTATCGCTACGAGGAGAGAGCTGTACGTAAACGTATATCCGACGTAGGAAAAGACGTCGAGCATCGGCGCTGAAACGACACGACTCGCCGAACTCGCCGATCGCAAGGCGACCCAAATGAAGGCTGATTCCCCGCCCCAAAGCAGCGCGCTCCACCACGCGTGCGCGGCGAGCGTATCCGGGGTAAAACTCCCGCTATCGGATGAGAAAACCTCGCGAATGGACGCCAACAAGACGTACGTCCAAAAGGACATCAACGGAATGTACAAATCTGGAGCGTTGATGTCATTCCTCGGCGGTTTGTACGCCGTCCCACCCGCCACGCTCTCCGGTAGTCGCGCCCAAGAACCTTTGTGTAAGAATGGACACAAAACCAAACGAAGCTTGTGATAGACGTAGGATTCAGTCACGTCAAAGTACGACCGCATGGACGCCGTGCTAAAATACTTTGCGTAATTCGAGCTCACGAACGACGCCCCGTCGTTTAAAAACTTACCCCCGTACGCCCCCAAACCCGCCGTCGCCAAACTCCTCGGACTCAACGGGACGCCAAATCCACCCCCGCCGCCGAACCCACCGCTCGAGCTCGCGTGCGCGCCTTCATTCGCGGGTCTTTGCGTGTTAATAGGGGGAGGCGGAGCACCGTACTGTTGCTGATATTGCTGTTGCGGCGCGTATCCGTATTGCTGCGATTGCGGCGGTGTCGCTCCCGCCGCGTTCCCGTACCCATTACCCCATCCACTGGACGACGATCCCGGTTGTTGTTGTTGTTGTTGCTGTTGCGGCGGCGCTCTCGGCGCTTCTTGCCAACCGCCTCCTCCCTGCGTCGAATGAAAACCATTCGCGTTCGCGCGTCGTCGTCGTTAGTCTTTTCAAGCTCAGTATCGCTCGCTCGCTCGCTCGCTCGCAATACAACACTACGAATCGACCACCGATGAAGCGAAGAGTGGAATGGAATCGACGGCGCCGTTCGCTCGTATCGTTTGAAAAGAAAACGAGACGAAAATGCACCATAATCCGTTCTGAATCTCACGGGTTCATCCAACCATCTGTGTTCGCGTCTCGGTTCGCGTTGTTTCCGCGCGCGGTTCGGTTCGACGCACCTGCGGCGCGCTCGCCCATCCCCCTCCTTGTTGTCCCGACGCCATGCTCGTCGTGTGTCTCGTCGTCGTCGTCGTCGTCGTGTGTCGCGTCGTTCCTTCGTTTCGCACTCAAACACCGTTTTTGTTCCCCTCGAAATGCGCATCAATCTCCCGCGATCGATAGTTTTCTGGTTCGACATCTCACGATCGATGAATTCGCCTTTCGATTTTTCTTTTCGGGCGCGCGACGAGTATGATTCGAACCGGACTCGGAAAAATTTGAAAGGAAAAATCACCGATCGACTCGTTTACGTGAAACCAAAAAACGACCCATCGGGAAATTTCATCGATCGATTTATGTATTTAGGTTTTGTTCGATCGAACGACTGGACTGGAACGGAACGGAACGGATCCGTCGCGTCATACCACGCGCGCCGACGAACGCGAACGCGAGCGCGAACGCGAACGCGAACCCGGGGTCGCGTTTCCGTTGATCGGTTCTCTTCCTCCATTTTCGCGAACGAACGAAAGAACGAGGTGGTCCGCACTCAATGTCGTCGTCTTTGCGCAGCAGCAGCGGTAGAGCCGTGGCATCGACGTGTCGTCGCGCGTACGCATCGTCCACGGTTGCCCCGCGCGGGCAGTCCGAAACGTTGAGTTACGCCCGCCCCGTCGCGTCCCCGTCCGTGGATTACGCCGAGGCGCAGAGGCGAGGACGGAATTTCTACCGAGACATTTGCAGAGAGCTTCCGTGGATCATGGACAACTATTCGCTTCGCGAAGTCACGACGGAGACTCGACTTCGAAGAGCAGTCAAGGATTTACTCCGCGCCAACATGGTGAACATTGAGCGGTATCCGGAAGAGAGACGGGCGGCGGTTCTCGACGTCGCGTTGATGAGGGCGAGAGAGGAGTTGATTGCGGTCGAGGCGCACCACTATCAACGGCACCACTTGATTACAAACTTTGTCAACTCGAGCGCGGTTAAAGCGAACGTTGACGGGAAGGATCAAGCGAAGAGTGCGTTTTTGCGGGATTTCTTGGCGACGCAGAGGACGGAATTGAATTAGATTTGGTGGGTCGACTGCGATATCCATCGTAAAACAATGTGTAAAATCGAAATGATAATTGTAAACGAACGACGCGTCGCAACGACAGCTAAAATGTCTTTTTTCACTCCAAAGCGTTCCTCACTCGTTGACGACGTTTTTCGACGACCGTTGACGTGGGAGTGAACGACGGGACGTCACGGATGATGCCACCGAAACCGACGGCGATCGATACCCTCGCCGCGCGCGTGGCGAACTCAAACGAACCCGCGTGGCGTTTGGTGCTCAAACGCATTCGAGATTCAAACGCACAAGACATTGCCGCGTCGCTGTTACCGATTGCGGATGCCTTGGACGACGCGAAACGCGCGAGCGAAGCCTTCAAAACGGCGACGACGAATGGAGCGCCGGCTTCGTCGGTGGCGGTGGTGAACGGGGCTCCGTCGGCGGTGCCGAGAGTGAACGCGGCGAAGGATGCGACTTCGACGGCGCGAGGCGTGAGTTTCACCGCGCCGAGGGGTAAGTTTGACGTCCATGCGATGCGTGACGGAGGAATCGTGCTCGAAAACGCGAAGAATCAGTTCGTGTTGAGTCAAGAGGATGTGCGACGGGTGTTGGAGTTGCCAACGGGGGATGCGAATGATACTCGATTTGTCGTGGTTGGTTTGAACGGTGATGGCATCGTCAACGGAAAGAGCCGATGTAAGACGCTTTGCGCGACGTTTAGGGCGAAAGATAAGCTGATCTGTGAAGGTAAAATGTCCGATGAGGTCAAGGAGAACGCTGAGGGTGAGCCGATGCACGCGGCGGAGGGGATGTTTAAAGTTTTAAAGGCGACGTGCGGCGCGGATAAATGCGGATCGACCGATCCGGCGCGCGTCTTCGCCGGGAGTAAAGGTACCGGTGCCGTTCAGGCGACGAAAGGGTTCAACTCGGGATACTTGTTCTTTCTCAAAGAGGGCGTCGCTTTCGGTCAGAGCCCGGCGATGTACGTGCACTTTGACGATTTAGAGGATTTGAGAGTGCTTCGAGCTGAAAACGCCGGGTCGAGCTCGTTTGACTTGGCCATGACACCGGAGGACGGGGCAACGATTGAGTTTTCAAACATTTCCCGCGAGGAGCTCGATCACGTCAGTCGATACCTCGCGAAGCGGTGTACGTCTGCGGATGACGCCAAAGCGGCGATGGAGAACGACGACACCGATGGGCGCGGTGCGAGCGCTGCAGATTTGTTGGACGAAGACGAAGACGATTCGAGCGACGAAGACGACGAAGACTTTGACGGACGAGAATCTGACGAAGAATCCGACGACGACGACGACGACTCGGATTCTGAAGAAAACAACGACATGGAATACTCGCACGATAATTCTGACGAAGTCCACGGCGACGATGAAGACGCCGAACACGCCGACGTGTCCACGGATGACGGCGACGGCAACAAACGCCGACGCGTCGACGCCACTACCACCACGACCGTCATCGCAACTGCGAAGTCCAACGTCGCAATCAGCGACGACGACGATGATTCCGACTCCGACGATAACGCATTCGCTGTCGTCGGCAACTAACGACGATTTTAATAGAGACATTTTTCATTTCCATTTGAAGAGAGACAACCCCGACGCGAACAACCTCACAACTAGACTCCTCAGACTCGAAACCCGACGCGACCGCATGCCGCCGAAACGAAAGGCGACCGCGGACGCGAACGCGGGCGATGCGCCGGTACGTCTCGCTTCGCCCCCGATGCACGAACCACGACGACGACAGCGATACAAACGAGTGTAATTGGTTGAGTGAACGACTGACGCGAGTGCAACTGAATCTTCAGACGACGAAACGAACAAAGAAAACCCCCGGACGTGGCGGAGGACGCGGAGGCGGACGCGGCGGCGCCTCCGCGGGCGCTGGAAAATCAGCGGGACCGGCGACGGCGAACGACGGGAAGGATGGAGAAGAAAATGATGCCGAAGAAGAGAATGAAGAAAACGAAGAGATGATCGACGGAGAAGATCTCGACCATAGACGCCGCGATGACGACGAATCCATCGAACGCATGCGCGATGAAGACAGACAACGCATGCTCGAGCTGTTGAAAACCTTTACGCCGTCGCAAATGGAGCGGTACGAGTGTTACAGACGGTCCAACTTGAGTAAACCAATGTTGCGGAGGTTGTTCAAAGCGGCGAGCGGGGTGACGCTCAACGCCAACGGGTTGATCATTTTAGCGGGGATTTCGAAAATGTTTGTGGGTGAAATGGTGGAAAAGGCGCGGGATATCATGAAGGCGAAAGGCTTGAACGAGTACGAGGAGATTCGACCGGAACATTTGCGGGCGGCGGCGGCTGAGATTGACGCAAAGGATGGGTTGATGCGTAGGAGGAATAAAACGTTGTTTAGACGAGGTTACTGATAGAGCGGATCGCGACGACGACGTGCGTACGATGTAATATATACTTGGTGTTAGAATTTCAAACGCTCGTTTTTTCCATGTCTTCTCCGTGCGTGCGTGCGGCGTTTTTCCAAACGCGACGATGAAGACAGAGAGAGAGTCTTCTTCGCCGAATGAAATCCATAGATACAGCGGCGGCGTTGGTTTGATTTGATCAAACGGTGCGGCGATTACCCGCGTCCGAGCATGACGCTCGGTTTCCATCGGTAATCCCGCGCGGGCATGGTTGAAAACCCACCAGCGCTCGGCGGACCGATGCGAACGGTGGCAACACCGATGGTTCCCTTGTGATCGAGCGCTTCCAAACCGGATTCGCTCTCGAGCGCCGCCCGCGTGTGCTTGACTTCGTACACCGGACGCGGAGAGGCACCGGCGTCACATCGTCGTCGTCGTTCCGTCGCGCGAGCCTTTTTTCGTCCTTCTATCGCGTGCTTCACCCCGCTCACCGTCTTGGATGTCGCATCGCGAACCGCGCGACTGACGCGTCTCTTCGCGTCGCTCGCGCGCAGCGCGCACAGTGCCTTGAGCGCCGCGCACTGCGGAGAAGCCGCGAAACGCATCGCCGCACCGACAGCCACCGCACCGAGAGCAAACATCACCCAGCCTTTGCCATTTCCGTCACCCTTCTTCGCACCACGGCGCGTCTTCCCGCCTTTACCACGAATATTATCTTCGTCGTACGCGCTGTCCTCGCTCATACCCCCTGGCGAATCGCGCGTCGGCGCGACGTATCTGTTTGATTTAACCTCGGATTCAAACGCATCGATCGCGTACGAGTTATCCCGGTACGTCCTCGGCGTAAACATTGGCGCGTACGCCCCATCAATCATCGCCCGACCGACCGTCTCTTCTTCTCGTCGTTCGACATCCGCGTCGTCTGCGCCGACGAAGAAGCGTTGTTGCGGCGTCGTCCGCTCGTGCTGTTGCTGATACTGCCCACTCATCCCGCGCATCTCCTCCGCCCGGTGCATCATCTCCAAATCCCCCGGCATCTCCACAAACTCTCTCACTTCCCGCACGATGCTACGCTCTTCGTTCACGCCCTCCAACGCCTTCAAACACGCGCCAAACGCCGCGCGTCTGGCGCCCTCCAACGCCTCTGACATCGCGTTGAAATCCCTCAGCTCCCTTCCGACCGGCGAGCCGCGTCCACCGACGTCACACATCGCGTGTAAACGATGCGTCATCTCTTCCAACGCCCCGTGCACGTCAACGAGGGCGCGGAGTTCGATGGAATCGGCGGATTCCGACGACGAGCCGCCGACGTGGGTCCAAGCGTTGACTTCGCATCGGCTGATGGCGTCGTTGAGTTTACGCGCGAGGGATTGCGCGCGGGCGGCGGCGGATTCCGTCGGCGTCGGGGATCCGTGTCGCATCACTGGTGAACCGTGCGGCATCGCGGGAGTCGCGCGGGCGCGTCGCGCGGCGAGATGTGTCGCGGTCGGCGCGCGTGCGTGTGTGCCGGTTCATGTTTTCCAACGGTCTTTTTGGTTCCCATATGAGTATACAGTGTAACATGTGCCGAATGGACACGCAATCGGGGCGGGGCGCGCGCAGGTATCGATCGACTGTCGTTTTGGATTTGGGTTTCGCAGAGAAAGAAACGATCATGGATAAATTGTAGCGTTACAAATTGACGAGAAGCGGGTAATCGCGAAGCATCTCGGTCGCGGTGAGGGTGTCGCCGTCCTCCTGTGGGGTCCAGAGAACCTCGACGGCTTGTAAGGCTTCGACGCGAACGGCGCCGAGACGCTTGAGCGCCGTCTTAATGTCGGGCGCGCCGGTGATCTCGGGCATTTTGACGCCGCCGTCGCAAGCGGCGATGATGGTGACGAGAATGTAGTCGTTGGTGTCTTCGCCGGCGACGGAACCGGCGGATGCGGTGCGCTTGCGGGAGTTGACGTTGACGAGCGTCTCCTTTTCAAACTTGCCGCGTTCGTCGATGGAGTAGTCGTTAAAGGTTTCCTCAGCCTGTTCTGGGCCTCTGCACACCTTGGATGTCGCGTATCCGTACACGCAGTACTCCGGGTTGCGCAAGAGCGCGAGCACCGTCTCCTCCAGGACGTAGTGTAATCCATCCGGAGACGACGTATCGGCGCGATCCGCGATGCGCTCCAAATCCTTTTGAAGCGCCCGAGCCGAGCCGATGAGGCCGACTTGAATCTTGACGACGCTGATGGAATCACCGCCAGCCACCATACCGTCCCCGAACCCACCGCCCGTGAGGTTCTGCATCGTATTGGTCAAGAAAGAAATCAACATGAAGACGAGCATCAAGTTGAAGAATCCCCCGCCGAAAAACATCGGCATCCCGAACCCGTACCCGAACGTCGGCGCGAGGAAAAACCCAGACGTCCTCAACGGCGCCCCGGCCGTGGTGACGCCAGCGCCCGTGGCGACGCTCGGTGCCGAGTACGAGGAAAACGAAGACCCCGACGACCCGAGGGACCTCGAGGGCGCCCTGTACGACGACATCGAGCTCGCCCTAAAACTCCCACCGCCCATGCGTCCACCGCTTCTCGCCGCGAGCGCCGCATCCGGCGTCATCATCGTCGCCGTCACCGCGAGAGCGAGCGCCAACGCGGACGCACCGACGACGCGAGACGCGCGATCCCACCACGACTTCGCCTCGTCCTCGATCGCGTTCTTCTTCTCATTCACCATCGTCTTCAGCGTCGTCGCCTCCCGGCGCTGTTTCCTCGCGTCCGCGCGCGCGCCATCCTCATCACCAACCACCGCGCGCGTCGCGATGGCTCTGCTCGTCGCCCCACCGACGACGACGCCGCGCACGCGCCGCTGATCCCGTTGTCTTTGCGCGGTGTGTTTGATCATCGGCTTCGGCGTCGTCGTCGCGCCACCACCGAACGCGCGCGTCGAGCGCGCACCGACGACCGTCGTCGTCGTCGAGGTCGTCGCCATCGTCGTCATCGAAACCATCGAAACCATCGTCGTCGTGGTTCACGGGAACGAACGTTTCGCGCAGTGACGACTCGGCATTCGACGTCGCGCGTGTTCGTTACTCCTCGACGCGCGCATGTTGTGCTCGGCATCCAACGTCGCGCGATGGCGCCGCGCGCCGACAAATCTGTTTCGCCGGACGAGAGGCGCGGCGAGTGTGGTATCGTCGACGTCGTCGTCGTCGCGTCGAGACTTTGGATCGAACGGCGATGAGGACGCGCGACGCGGGCGTCGACAGCAGCGGCAGCCGCCACAGCTTGGAGAAGAAGGAATTCGCGAACGAAGACCGACGCCGCAAAGACGACCCGAACGAGGATTCGGGGCGGAGCGTAAACGGCTTGAACGGTTCGATTCGAACCCGTACGAACGCGCCGTCGGTCGCGGGTTCACGTCGAGCGGGTACGGGGCGGATGTCGGCGACGGGGATGAGGAGCGGGTGAGTAAAATTCTGGCGAGACGCGGAACGTGTTCCAGACGCGAGGCTGAGCGGTTGATTGCGGATGGGTTGGTGTTCGTCGATGGCGTGAGAGTGCGTGAACAAGGGTTTAAATGTTCGCCGACGACGGCTAAGATTGAGATTTCGAGAGAGGCTGAGGCGTGGTTGGAGTCTAAGTTGACGTTGGTGGTGCATAAACCGCCGGGTTTGGTGAGTAACCTGCCGAGCGAGGGTGAAATCGCGGCGTGGACGTGCGTGGAGCCGCGAAACGCGTGGATGCGAGCGATGGATGGTATGCCGATGGAGGATTTGAAGCGCGCGACGAAGAATCCGTCTAAATTTAACGTGTGCGGGAGATTGGACAAGGATAGCCGCGGGATGTTGATTTTAACAGAGGACGGCGCGTTGGCGCGAAGCATCATCGGTGGGAACGGTGTTTTGAAGAGATACGTCGTCACCACGGATGCGGACGTTCGAGAATCGCACATGACATCGCTCAATGGGCGCGTGCAGCTCGAGGGTGTGGAGCTTTTGCCGATGAATGTGCGACGGTTGGGTCGCGGTTCGCGAACTCTCGAGTTTAACCTGAGAGAGGGCAAGAATAGACAGATTAGACGCGTTTGCGAAAAGTTTGGTCTTCGCGTGGTGGATCTGTTTCGAGTTCAAATAGGGACCATCGAGATTGACGATCTCCCCGAGGGTGCGTGGCGCATCCTGAGCGACGCAGAGGTCAAGTCGCTTCGCGCGCTCGAGTTTGACGATTAGTTTGTGGATGGATGTACAGTACAGCGACGTGAACGATGATAGTAATGTGTATTAATTCATGAAACAAAAAAATGGTTTGATAAAACGCCCAACACAACGTCGTTCGTTTACGACGGCAATTCGTTAAACTTGGACTTGTCCTTGGCTGAGCCAGACTTCTTCTTTGCCTTTGCCTTTGCCGCGGCGGCGGCGGCGACAGCCTGCGCTCCGGAGAGCTTCTTCTTTGCGGCTTGCGCCTTCTTTTTCGCAGCTTGTGCCGCGAGCTTTTTCTTCGCTTCAGCCGGATCGACGAGTTCCACCGGCGCTTCGGCGACGGATTCCTCAACCTTGACGGTTTCTGTTTCGGCGCCGCTCGGCGTCGCCGCCGCCTTCTTCGCCTTTTCCTTCTTTCTTCGTCTCGCCTCAGCCTTGGCCGAGCTCGCCGCCTGTTCCTCAGCGGCAATCTTATCAGCCAAACCGAGTTCCTCGAGCGCCTTTGCGAATTCTTCCTCCTCCAATTTCGCCTTTTCCTTTTTAGAAAGAGTCTTTTCGCTCTCCTTCGCCGGCGCGGCGGCTTCAACCTCCTTCACCGTCTCCTTCTCCTCCTCCTCCTCATCGTCCTCATCGTCCGCAATCTCACAAAGCATATCATCCACGCCCGTTTCCGCGAGCGCTCTCGCCACCGCCTCTCTCTTCCTTTCCTCCTCCGCCGCCTTTTCCGCGCGCGCCTTGGCCCGAGCCTCCTCCGCCGCCTTGACTCGCGCAATCTCCTCCACCCGTCTCGCCTCCGCCGCCTCCGCCGCGTCTTCATCTTCAAAATCCGCCCAAGACCCAGCGTGTTCGAGCTTCGGCAGCGGCGGCAGCGCCGTCAACGACGACCCTCCTTCGACGCCCGCGACGGCGTCCGCGGATAACGCCTCGTCCTCGCCCTCGCCCGCGTCCTCCTTGTTATCCTTGTTATCGTAATTCTTCGCCGTCTTTCTCGCCGCCGGTCGTTCCCATCCGTCTTCCAGCGGTTCAAGCGCCGCCTCTCGCTGTTTCTTCGTCGTCGTCGTCGCCGTCGGCGCCGCCGGGGTCGTCTTCGGCGGTTTGTACTTTCCAGGTCCCTTCGGCGGCGCCACCCCGGCGGGTTCGATGACTTCAACGACGGTTCGTGACTCGTCGTTTTCGGTAGTACTCACACCCGCACCACTCGCGTCACCCGCGTCACCCGCACCGCGGTGCTCGGACGTCGTCGTCGTCGTCGTCGCGGGTTTACCGCCTCCGACGCCGTCGTCGCCGACGCGTCCCTTCGCCTCGACCGTCGCGTCCGTCTCGATCGCGTCCGTCGCGTCCGCCTTCTCCTCCTTATCGCCGCCGTTGTGCATCTTAGAGGCGATGCCCCCGATGGCTTTTTTCAAAAACCCGAACGGCATCTTCCCCGAAAGTCTGAAGCGTCGTTCCCGCCGCTCTCTTTCTCTTCGTTCGTCGTCGTCGTCGTCGTCGTCTCGCTCGCGCGCGATGTTCGGGTCGACGGTCGTTTCGGTCGTTTCGGTCGACGTTTCGCTCGCTCGAGGTGCGCGCGTCGGTCGGTGCGGGCGGCGCGACCCTCCGCGCGTTCCCTGGGTGTGTGTAGCGTAGGGTTTACATCGTACTCGGTCCTAGGTACCATACATTATGTATGTTTTGTACGTACAGTACTACAGAGACATCCCATCTCATCCGATCATATGATAGTACTCACCATTCATAGTTCGTCGTCGTATACATAGGGTTTGAGTCCACTGCAGTATGGTTTTCAT
>Ga0181570_10001446_pt1 | contig 20361 bp, 18 predicted proteins | sample 101ome_18_FD_148667 | JGI IMG/M metagenome (GOLD analysis project Ga0181570, IMG submission 148667) | Coastal salt marsh microbial communities from the Groves Creek Marsh, Skidaway Island, Georgia - 101406AT metaG (spades assembly) | ecosystem: Environmental > Aquatic > Marine > Intertidal zone...
AGGGGCGCAAAGATGCAGGAGGCACCTTTGCTGATATTAATGGGGATGGCTGGCCAGATTTATTTCTGGGGGGAGTGAATGGGACACCTCCGCTCATGCTCCTTAATAAACAGGATGGCACGTTCATTGATCATACGGATAAATCTGGATTTAAAGATATCACTAATGCTTACAGCGCATCGTTCGCAGATTTTGACAAGGATGGTGATGTAGACGCGTACATATCTCACTGGAACACAGCCGATCAGGGAAAATACTTGTTTGAGAATGACGGCACGGGAATTTTCTCAGACATCAGCACCAAGGCTGGAATTCGAAACGGTCTGATGGCCGATTACACACCAATATTTACCGATATAAATAATGACTCCTGGCTTGACCTTCTTATTGCCGCCGACTTCAACACGAGCCAGGTCTACCTAAACAATCGAGACGGCACCTTTTCCAACATAACAAACACAGACGTCATCACCGATGATAATGGTATGGGAGCGGCTGTGGGCGATTACGACAACGATGGTGACATGGACTGGTTTGTATCAAGCATATTCGACCCCAACGGAATTCCCAACGACACAATCCCTGGCGTCAATACCGGGCCCGACGGCAATCGACTTTATCAAAACAACGGCCTCGGAGAGTTTGAGGACGTGACTGAGTATTCTGGAGTGCGTATAGGTGGCTGGGGCTGGGGTAGTTGCTTTGCAGACCTAAACAATGACGGCTGGCTTGATATATTTCATGTGAACGGCTACATCACGGGCAACTTTACAAATAATGCAATGTTTTTAACGGATGGTGCTAACCTTTTTATTAACAGTAAAGATGGCACCTTCTCAGCCAGACAAGAAGAACTTAGTTTAATCGACACAAATCAGGGGAGGGGCATCAGTTGCCTCGACTACGACCTAGATGGCGATATCGACCTGTTTGTCTCCAACAACCAGCAAAGCCCGAGACTCTATCGAAATGATGGCGGGAATGATTTAAATTTCCTGCATGTCCACCTAGGTGGTGACAATAAAAACCTTGACGGAATTGGCGCTAGGATTATTGTTTCAGCTGGAGGAATCACCCAAACGAGGGAGATCTACGCGGGAAACAATTACATTTCAAACAATCCCCCTGTCGCCTACTTCGGTCTTGGCGATAACAAGCTTGCCGATGAGCTCATCATAAAGTGGCCCGATGATTCTGAACAGAAGTTTAAAAATGTCTCGGCCAATCAAATTATTACAGTTTTCAAAAATTAGTTCTTTAAATCAGTTAGCACAAAAATCAGGCCTTAGTAGCTGATGACATCTGGAGTATTTAGAAAGTCTACTAAAAAGTTTTAAAAATAACTTGGTCCTTACAAGTCACATTATTATTTAGACAATAAAAAAAGACCGCATCCTGGGATACGGTCTTTTTTATTTTCTTGCCTAAGCTAAGTTCTAATTTTTAGAACGTAGCCCTCAGACCAACCCTGAAGGATCTACCGATTGGATCAAAGTATACAGGGCTAGCGTTACCGCCAGTACCAGTACCCATCAAAGGTGGAGCCTTATCAAAGAGGTTGTTGACGTTAGCAAACAACTGCATGTCAACATTTGCCATCGTGAAGCTGTAGGCTCCATTCAATGACCAGATGACATAGTTTGGTGTCCGGTTAGAGAACACGCTCTGAGGATTTCCGGCATCGTAACCAGTATCCTCTGGCCCGATACGGTCAGCCCAAAGCTGGCCAGACTTAACAAACCGCGCCTGAGTGGTAAGACTCAATGGACCGTTTATGTAGGTATTAATCCACTGAACATTCCAGCCCGGGGCCGATGACCAGTCCGCCAGGAAGCCGTTGGTGTTACCTACGGTTCCAGCGATGTTCCTGATCAGCTGCGGATTATTCTCAGTCGGCTGGATCAGCTGCTCGAGCATGCGAGTACCAATCAGACGAGATGATATAGTTCCAAAGCTGAACTCACCTACCCAGTCAGCTGACACGTCGAAACCGCTAGCCTCGTAACCACGGAAGTTACGAGCTGTTGGTGTGATCGCATCAATGGTCTGATAGCCCTTGGTCAGGTCGTTTGCATCGAACGGTGTTCCCGTAATCTGCTGACAGAATGCCAGTACGCCTTCAAAACATCCATCAAGAACCAAGCCGGAATTAGCCGGAGTGATAGCGTCTTCAATCTCAATGTTGAAGTAATCGACAGCAAAACGCATGTTCAACGCATCTGGAGTTATGACGATACCGCCAGTGAGGGTGTCAGCTTTCTCAGCCTCCAGCCCTGTAGTAGCACCGCCCCTAAGCTCGATGGTACAGGGGTCACCGGTGTTGGTGAAGAATCCCTGGCTAAGGTTACCCGTCCACTCGTTTGAGCAGAAACCAAATGGTCCACCGCGCTGCAGATCCTGCCCGTAGTAGAGCTCACGGAAGTTTGGAGCACGAAGGTCGCGAGACATAGATCCGCGCAGCCTCAACCAGTCGGTTGCCTGCCAGTTAGCGGTCACCTTCCAGGTGGTAAAGTCGTACTTGAACGACTGACCAGGGTTAGGAGTACCTATTCCTGCAGTATTCTCATACTCAGAGTTACGTGCCGCTAGCTGCACATCAAATGTTTCAGTGAATGGGATCTGGGCTTCGGCGAAGTATTCAAATACTTCGACCTCACCACCAAAGGACTCACCGTACTGAATGAGGTAGTCACGACGTGCGTAGTCAGGCTGCGATGGATCCGAGATGTTTGCGATAGACTCATCACGCCAGGAAACACCGACAGCCGCACGGATAGGTCCAGCGCCGAATCCCTCGTAGACCTCACCAGAGGTGACAGCCTCGAACATGTCCTGATCGACGGTTGTTAGTTCAAGCAGGCGTCCCCACGCGTAGTCCTGACCGCCATGCTCGTTGAGCTGGCCCGGCTGCAGGATGTTGATAGGCGTACAGCCTTGGATCAGCCTGGCGTCCTTAACGAAACCTGGGGGTATGCCGTCACGGATGATACGGCAGACAGGGTTTCCGGTTCCATCATCAACGGCGTCGAGTGCAAAGTTAAAACGCTCAAGCTGAATGTTGCCGTTTACTAGCTGGGACCTATCGGACTCACCGAACTGATAGTAAGCGTCCCAGGTCCAGGTTGAGTCACCAAAACGGCCGCTCAGGCCCAGAGAGAAACGCTCAAGGTCTGTGGTGGTCTCGTTGTAGGTATCGACCACGTCGGAGTAGTTTCTATTGATGAAACAGAAACCAAACGGACAAGGGTTGATGCCCTGCGCCTGGAGACGGTTGAGGTAAAAATTGTCAGGAGCCAAGAAAGCGAACGTGGAGTCCAGGCTTCCCTGGGGTGTGTAGGTGTCAACGCTACCCACAGAACCCTCGATGAAGAAGGTCATGTCGTCGTTGATCTGATGGTTGTAGGCAGCGTAGATAACCTCACGCTCCACAGGTGAACGCATGTTCGTGTAGAGGTAGTTAGGACGACCCTCCCCACCCTGGCCAAATTCATTTGGAGCTTCCCAGCCTCTGAAAGAGGTACAACCAGAGTCTACGCAGGTTGAGGGACCGGGTACTTGGAAGATCGGGTTGGTGCTTGCCTGCTGGCTTGTGCTACGAACATCGTCTTTCAGGACGTAGCGCGGACCACCTGTGCCCTCAGCATTCCAATTTGGATTCGTTACAACCGCAACATTCTTAGCACACCAGTCTCTGGCCTCCATACAGCTGCCGATACCACCGGCGTCCTGACCTTCAAAACCAATGATGAAATGACCGTTGTCGCCGACCCTCTGGCCCCAAGCCACACCCAGGTGAATGTCTTCACCATCGTTCTGGCCTGTGATGCCATAGTCTACCTGTACCTTGCCGCCTTCCAAGTCGCGATCAAGCAGGATGTTGGTTACACCACCAATGGCACCCGAACCGTAAGACGCAGATGCACCACCGGTCACAACTTCCATGCGGTCAATCAGCACCGAGGGGATAAAGTTGAGGTCAACACCGTCACCTTGGTTGGTTGGTACGTGGCGACGCGAATCAACCAGGGTCAGTGTACGTGAACCAAAGAAGGGGTTCAGACCGCGCAGGTTGGCAATATTAGAACCGTTAAAAAAGTTGCCGCCCGGGTTTGCAGTTGGCGTGTTGTTACCAACGTTCGATGGCAGGGTGGCCATGGCGTCGCCGATGTTTACAACACCGAGATTCTCAAGCAAATCGGAGCCAAGCACTGTCGATGGCTGCGCATTACTGAAATCATCAGAGCGGATACGAGTGCCCGTAACGGTAATCTCTTCGAGACTCTCATCTACCTCATCGTCCTGTGCAAAGGCCAGATTGCTGGCACCAGTGCTCAGAGCCAAAGAGGCTGCCACAGACAACGCAAGTTTCTTTTTGCCTATGGATAGGAATGGACTGTATTTCATCCTTTTCTCCCCTAGTTGTTAGGTTAATTGTGGTCTAGCTAAATAGCTGAATTTTAAAAAAATTTATCTAACATACTCGTCCACTCAGGTGGATTCTTATTTTTTGTTCTATTACCCGAGGTTAATCTGTTGGGTAACAGCCCAAATACAACATTGCACACAATTAAGGCTTGTGCACAATCAATGCATCTTCGCAATTGTGTCACCTAGAAAAGTCTTTATCAAGCCTTAAAACTGAATTCTTAATAAGAAATGAAATTTAATAAACCCTTATTTATCAATTATTTAAAGGGCTATCTAAAAGTGAGGTCGAAATTTTGGAAAAGATTTGCCGAAAATGGCACGAAACCGAAGTCTGAGATTTTAATTTACACCAGCCCCCCTGATTTAAGTGATTTTGGGTCTACCTTGTCAGAAATTATGGCCTTGCCAAGCTTCTCAAGCAGAATAAACCTTATAGATCCAGCCTCTGCCTTCTTGTCACGGGCCATCAGCTCAATAAAAGTGTCTGCTGTTATATCGGCAGGAGGTTGGACAGGCAGGCCTGCGCGACCAATAAGATCCTTGACGTAATTAGCATCATCCTGGCCGATCAACCCCTCGTTACAGGAGAGCTGGGCCGCCAAGACCATACCTGCAGCTACGGCCTCACCGTGAAGCCATTTTCCGTAGCCCATAGCTGTTTCTATGGCATGGCCAAATGTGTGCCCTAGGTTCAAAATTGCCCGAATTCCTGACTCTTTTTCGTCCATGGCGACAATTGCGGCTTTTTCCTCGCAGCTGATCTTGATGGCATATGCCAAGGCTGCCTGGTCTCTTTCTAGAATACTGCCCATGTTTTTATCCAGCCACTTTAGAAATTCAAGATTGTTTATAAGACCATACTTGATGACTTCCGCTAGCCCTGCTTTCAACTCCCGATCCGCAAGCGTGCTCAGTGTGCTTGAGTCGGCGATGACGCAACGGGGCTGGTAGAAAGCGCCCACCATATTCTTACCCAGAGGGCGATTCACGCCCGTTTTTCCGCCAACAGAGGAATCAACCTGTGAGAGTAGCGTGGTTGGGATTTGAATAAAGTCCACTCCTCGCTGGTAGGTTGCGGCAGCAAAGCCGACCATATCCCCTATGACACCCCCGCCCAATGCAACCAGCGTGCAGGAACGACTGAATTTTTTCTCCAGCAGTTCATCGTAAATAGTTGATATGGTCTCGAGTGTTTTATATTGCTCTCCGTCTCGCAGCACTATTGATATACACTCGAAATCGGCAAGGTGCCGCATAATCTTTTCAAGATAAAGTGGCGCCACCGTCTCATTGCTTACAACACAGACCTGGCGCCCCCTGATATGCGGGGTTAGCAATTTGCCTATTTCTAGCAAACCGGCTCCTATGTAGATCGGGTAACTCCTGTCACCAAGACCTACCTCTACCGTTTGCATTGAATCATTACTACAGTGATCCATAACTTTCATCTTGAAATAATTGTTTTTGGATTTCCCCGCTGACTGATTTTGGATTGCTCCTGCTGGTCATGACTACATGATCAGCAATTTCCCTATACAGCGGGTCACGAATTTCCATTAGCTCGGTGAGCCTCTTGCTGATGTCATCGGTGTTCTGGAGAAGTGGGCGGCCTGAGTCATGCTTGGTTCTCTCCTCTTGCTGCTTCACCGTAGCCATGAGGTAAACCACCGTGCCCCTGCTCTGTAGATATTTACGATTCTCCGGAGCAAGCACTGCACCACCCCCAGTAGCCAGCACTATGTTTTTACGCTGGGTTAGCTCCTCGATGATCTTTTTCTCACGTTCTCTAAAGCCCTCTTCGCCCTCCACATCAAAAATCCACGAAATATTGGCGCCGGTGCGCTGTTCTATTTCATGGTCTGAATCAACAAACTCCTTCTTCAGAGACCTGGCCAACTGACGCCCGATAGTGGTCTTGCCAGCACCCATAGGGCCAACGAGAAAAATATTATCCAATACTTTGTTCATATTCTGGTGTAATTCGAAAAAACTTGAGAGATTAAATCGTAAACTCAGGCACTTCAATGTCGTTAATATAGCGGAGTCTGAATCTCCAGAAACTGACTATATTTTACTGCAAAGGGGATGTTACACCTGTCGATAACGAAAGAAAGGATGTTTTTATCTGAAAAACTTCAATGATTTCAGTCTTTTTAGAAAGTTTCCATCATTTTCACGAGCCAGCTCAAACTCATCGCAAAAAGAGTTTAGAATGGGACAGTACATGGAAAACACTCTCTTCGGCACAACTTTTGGCCCTTTCTGTTTCTAAGCAGGTATGACAGCGGTAAAAATCATTGGCAAATTCCTAGTGTGGTGCGGCATTGTTGTGTGCCTTGGCATCATCATGGTTTCTGCCAGCCTGTACCTGTACATTTCACCGAAACTGCCAGACCGCGAAACCTATACCAACCTTCGCCTAGAAAACCCTCTACGAATCTACTCTGCCGACGGCAAACTGATTGCCGAGTTCGGCTCAAGGCGCAGCAGACCAATCAAGTTTGAAGATATTCCCCCGCTAGTCACTAATGCCCTGATCTCCACCGAGGACAAGCGTTTCTTCAGCCATCGCGGTGTGGATCCGCTGGGTCTGATCAGGTCCGTTGCCGGAATCGCGCTGGGTAATGACTGGGGCGGCGGCAGTACCATTACCATGCAGGTCACCAAGAACTTCTTTTTTGAGGGCGAGACAGCCTACACCCGCAAATTCAAGGAAATTCTGTTAGCACTGAAGATGGAGAGGGAGCTGTCCAAGGATGAGATCCTGGAGCTGTACCTGAATAAAACCTTCTTCGGAATCTCAGCCTACGGCATCGCGGCGGCGGCGGAGCAATACTATGACAAGGATGTAAGTGAGCTATCCCTCGCCGAAATTGCCACCATGATCGGCCTGCTGCCAAGACCTAACGCCTACAACCCTCTGGCTTCACCCCGCGAATCGCGTAATGTAAAACAGCGTGTTCTTGATCGCATGCTCGACCAGGGCATGATCACCTCGGCTGAACATCAAGAGGCGGTAGGCGCGCCCAACATGGCCTTCCGCAACGGCAGGCAGACTGAACTCGATGCACCTTATATTGCTGAGATGGTCCGGCTGCAAATGATTGAACAGTATGGTGACCTGGCGCTCACCGATGGTTTCGAAGTGTACACAACCATCGACAGTGGGATGCAGGCAGCAGCAAACCTTGCCATAGCAAAGGGGCTTGAACAGTACGACCGACGGCATGGTTACCGTGGCAGGGAAAATCACATGCGCCCTGCCGATGACGGCTCCACTGAGCAGTGGCTCAGGGTTCTTGACCGTACACCCGTGATTTCCTCCCAGGAACCCGCCTTCGTGCAGAGTGTAGGAGAGCGCGAGATAACCGCCCTGCTAAAAACGGGGGAAGTAATTACTATTCCCTGGGACGGCATAAGATGGGCAAAAAGATTTATAACCAGCAGCACCTGGGGCTCTTCTCCACGCTCTGCCCATGAGGTCACCGAGGCCGGCGACCTTATTCGCGTGATGAAGGATGACAACGGTGAATGGCGACTCGGTCAGATACCCGCGGTAAACGGTGGGCTTGTTGCTCTAGACCCCAATACCGGCGCGATCATGTCGCTTGTTGGCGGGTACGAATTCAATGACCGCGGCAGAAACGGACAGTTCAACCGCATCACCCAAGCTGAACGTCAGCCCGGTTCAAATTTCAAACCTTTCCTTTATACGGCTGCACTGGAAAACGGTTATACCGCCGCGAGTCTGATTAATGATGCCCCCCTGGCCCGAAGTGACTATCGCCCGGAGAATTTCAGCGGCGAATTCATGGGACCGATCCGGCTAAGCTATGCGTTGACCACTTCCAAGAACCTGGTTTCACTGCGGATCTATGATGCGCTCGGTTCTGACGTGGTGCTGCCTTACGTTTCTCGCTTTGGTTTCAACACCGAGGATTTTCCTCAAAATGATCTCACTGTTGCAATCGGCTCTCATGCTGTTCACCCACTGGAAATTGCAACCGGCTATACGGTCTTTGCGAATGGTGGTTACAAGGTTGAACCCTTCGTGATTGCCCGTGTGGATAACTTCAACGATGGCGAAATGTTTCGCGCTCAGCCCTACACGGTTTGCCCGGCATGTGAAAACACCGCAGCTATCGACACGCTGCTGGATAACAACCAGGTCCCAGAGATGCCCGACGTTACCCCTGCTCCACGTGTGATCAATGAAAGGGCCGCCTACATCATGAATACGATTCTACGTTCTGTAATTACGGACGGTAGCGGCCGGCCGGCCAACCGCACCATGCCCGACCGGGAAGATATACATGGCAAAACCGGAACCACCAACGATGCCAATGACCTGTGGTTCTCTGGTTACAACGGCAACCTGGTAACGACAGTTTATGTCGGTTATGACCAGCCGCAGACTCTGGGCAAATCGGAGCAGGCCGCCACCGTCGCGTTGCCTATCTGGATTGACTTCATGAAGACAGTACTAGAAGGAACCCCTCAGGCAAGCATGGCTCAGCCCGACGGTCTTGAGTTTGTAAGGATTAGCAGAAAGACCGGACTAAGGGCTAGTCCTGGAGAAGACAATACTTTTTTTGAAGTGTTCAGGGAAGAGAATGTCCCCGGCTACGAGGAAAGCTCAACTGGCACGGATAACTCTGGTCTTGAAGGGCCCCAGTCCCCGTTCTGATTCAGCTAAACTGAAAACGTGACCGGCGCCCATACGCGGTATCTTACAGTTTACGGCCGCCGCCGAAGCGTTTCTTGAATCGATCGACGCGACCGCCGGTGTCAACAATCTTCTGCTTACCAGTGTAGAACGGATGGCACTGGGAGCAGACGTCAATACGAATGTCCTCACTCAGGGTGGAACGGGTTTCGATAACGTTACCGCAACCACAAATTGCCTTGATGTCGTGATAGTTTGGATGAATTTCTGCTTTCATTTTCTTGCTCTTTATCGCTTCAGATATCGCAATCTGTCTCTTAATTAACAAGCTGCATATCTATTGCTTGCCTGAATACTTATCCCCGCAGCACAACTACAACCAAAGCGGCATTGGAAAAAAGGGGGGCATTCTAGCAGAAAAACATCGCAGTACAAGGGAGTAACCCATGAAACAAGCCTGAATAGGGCTAACTAAATAGCCGCGTTTGCCGTAAATCGAGGGTAAATTCGAGCTAAATGGCCCTTATTTAAGGTAGTTTCGGTGGTTTTTTACCACTTCGTCGAATACCGTCTGGAACAGATCCAGGGTAAATTCAGCATTCAGCCCTTTCTGGACAGCAAGCTTTTTCAGCCGCTCGAGCTTTTCCTGTTCCCTGACCGGATCGACAGAATCAAGGCCGTCACGGGCCTTCAGCTCACCAACCTTGGCCGTTACTGCAAAACGCGTCGCTAGCAGTTCTACCAGTTCATCATCAATCCGGTCTATTTGCTCTCTCAGAATGAGCAGTTCATCAGGTACCTGCGGGCTCGGCATGGGATCCTTCAACTCCGGGGGCAAAATCCAAAACTGGCAAAGTATAAACCAAGCGTTGGGGAATCTCCTCTCTGCTTTGTATTTGATATAGTCCATCAGAGACTAAAATATCCTGTCAGCGTCTTGTCGTGGCAGATTACAAATTCATCAACTCCACATTGGAATCGCAAGCAAAAAGTGCCCAGAGATTTATACATACAGGTTGCCGTACCCTCGCCTCTGCGTCGCACATTTGATTACAAGCCAGGAAATTGCGATCCTGGTTTGCTTGAGCCGGGAAGGCGTGTTGAAGTGCCATTCGGCACTCGTAAACTGATTGGCGTAATAACCGGAAGCAGTTCAAGCTCGGATTTTCCTGAAAACAAAATCAGAAAAATTTCGAAAGTGATTGATAGCGACACCTTATTGGATGAGAAGCTGCTCTCTTTGTACAGGTGGTCAGCCGACTATTACCAGCACCCGATTGGCCAAGCCCTGCAGACCTCGCTGCCCAAACAGTTGCGCAAGGGGCTGCCCGCAGCCGAGTCTATCGAAACCACCTGGCAATTGAGTAAAAGCGCAAGAAATCTGGACCCTGAATCTCTCAAAAGTGCCCCCAGGCAACAGCAGGTTGTTGAACTGCTTTCTAAAACAGGGGCGTTAACTTCAGCGCAAATAAAAGAAGCACTGGAATTCGCACCCGGCAGTTGCCTTTCCTCACTAATGGAGAAAGGCCTGGTAGTGAAAGGAGAGCAATCGTCTTTGCAAGTTAGGTTCGACAAAAAAAAAGGAGTAGAACTTTATGGTAAGGACCGCCCTCTAACGCTTAACATCGAACAGCAGCATGCGTTTGATGCCATAAGCTCGCTGGCTAACGGGTACAGCACCACACTCTTGGAAGGTGTTACCGGCAGCGGCAAAACAGAAATCTATCTTCAATTGATTGCTGAAGCGCTTAAGGCGGGCAGTCAGGTGTTGGTGCTCGTTCCGGAAATCAGCCTGACTCCCCAGACCATCAGACGTTTCCAAGACCGGTTCAACCGTTATGTTGTAGCCTTCCATTCCGGGTTAAATGACACCCAGCGACTAACTGCATGGCTGGATGCCCGTGATGGAACAGCCGACATTATTATCGGCACTCGTTCAGCTGTCTTTACTCCCATGGACAGGCCAGGCCTGATTATCGTGGACGAAGAGCATGACAGCTCTTACAAACAACAGGATGGTTTCAGGTACTCGGGCCGGGATCTGGCCATCTACCGTGGCCGGCTGCTGAATATCCCCGTCATTCTGGGCACAGCCACTCCCAGCCTTGAAAGCCTGAATAATGCACTCACCGGTCGATACCATTACCAAGCTTTAACTGAGAGAGCTGGTGAAGCCAGCCATCCTGCATTCCGGATCCTGGATCTCAAAGGAATGACAGTCACTGACGGTTTATCTGAAGCACTTGTCGACTCCATTCGCACGCACCTGGAAAACAGTAACCAGGTGCTGGTCTTTCTTAACCGTCGCGGCTTTGCCCCCATACTCTTATGCCGCGAATGCGGATGGATAGCCGCATGCCCTCGATGTGACAGCAGTTACACACTGCATCGCACTCCCGCCTCTCTGAGCTGCCATCATTGCGAATCGGTGAAACCGGCCATTACGGCTTGCCAGGAATGCGGGAGCAGTGAATTGGACACTATGGGCATAGGCACTGAGAAAACAGAACAGACTTTAGGGCAGTTATTTCCTGGCACGCCGGTCTACAGAATCGACCGGGATTCAACACGAAAAAAAGATTCTCTGAAGCATATTCTTGCAAAAGTGGATTCCGGAAAGCCCTGCATTCTTGTAGGAACGCAGATGCTGTCCAAGGGCCATCATTTCCCAGGGGTAACCCTTGTCGTCATTCTTGATGCCGATGGCGGACTTTTCAGTGGCAATTTTCGCGGACAGGAACATATGGGGCAGCTTATAACCCAGGTGGCGGGCCGGGCGGGCAGGGGCAAGGACATAGGTGAGGTAACAATACAAACCTACAACAGTTCGCACCCTACTCTGCGGGCACTGGTAAATGACGGATATGGTCCCTTTGCACGAGAACTGCTCAAAGAAAGAAAAATGGGCAACCTGCCACCTTATTCATTCATGGCACTTGCCAAGGCAGAGTCCGCCAACAGGGCACTAGCTGAGAATTTTCTATATGCAGTGAAGGAAAAACTCGCCGGCAAAGTGAACGGACTTCAGCTCATTGGCCCCCTGCCTTCACCGATGGAAAAACGCGGCGGCCTGTTTCGTTTCCAGCTCCTGATTGAAGCCGAAAAGCGCTCAGTTCTGCAGCTCGGGCTTCATCATCTTATGACAGCTATGGAAAAACATGAAAGTAACCGAAAAATTCGCTGGGCAGTCGACGTAGACCCAGTCGATTTTACTTGAGCAAAGATTCCGAATTTCTATGATAATAAGCATCTTGAAAACGAACTGCTGAATGAGATTCGGCAGTTATCCAAACAAACCCGAATTCAGCTAGGTTCTATGTCACAGGATTTTGCCAACAAGCGTAAGAGCAATTCAAAAGGCAACAAGAAAAAACCGGCTCGTGCCGCCACCCGCAACAACAATGAAACCGTATCGCATTGGGGCTGGTTTTTTTCCGGCCTATTCAGTGGTGTTTTTATTTGCGTTGTCGGCTGGTTAGCAGCAAATCATCTTGGCCCATCTTCACCTCTATCGGATAACACCGCGGGCCTCGGACAAGAGCAGGATGGCGATGGAACCAACCTGGATTTTTATGAATACCTGCCGCAGGCAGAAGTTGAAGTCGATGTGGTACCGGTGGAAGTTGCAGACAGCTCTGGAATCGAAGAAAACCCGGTGACCTATTTTTTGCAGGCGGGATCTTTCATCGACCCAAATGATGCCGAGGAACTGCGCGCTCGGCTGATTCTTATGAACCTTGATACCAAGGTACAGCCAACACCTCTGTCAGGACGAACCTGGTACCGGGTCCAGGCCGGCCCCTTCGTGGGAAGACGAAGTGTGGAAGCTGCCGAAAACATCCTCAGGCAAAACAACATCGACCCGCTGCGTTTGCGCGAATAAGGCTGAGACAGCACAAACGCTTGATTTCCAGCAGACTGCCCCCAAATTCATGGGGTACTACCCTCTCATCAAAAACTCCTGGAGCCGACATGGAACAATACAGAGGCACAACCATCTTATCAGTACGCCGAAACGGCCAGGTTGTTATAGGTGGCGATGGCCAGGTCAGCCAGGGCAACACCGTTATGAAGGGCAATGCACGCAAGGTACGGCGCCTGTATGAGGATCAGGTCATTGCCGGCTTCGCTGGTGGCACTGCTGATGCGTTCACCCTGTTCGAGCGTTTCGAGGAACAACTTGAAAAGCATTCCGGCAAACTTACCCGGGCGGCCGTGGAACTAGCAAAACTCTGGAGGACGGAGAGAGCACTGCGCAGGCTAGAGGCCCTGCTGGTTGTTGCCGACAAGGAGAATTCGCTGATCATAACCGGCAACGGAGATGTCATAGAGCCCGAGGACAGCCTGATGGCAATTGGTTCGGGCGGCTCATTCGCGCAGTCAGCGGCTCGTGCATTACTGGATAACACCGATCTTGATGCCCGAAGTATAGTCGAAAAAAGTCTGAATATTGCCGCCAATATCTGCGTATACACCAACCATAATCTCACCATAGAAGCACTGGACACCTGATTCACATGTCGGATTACACGCCAAAACAGATAGCGGCAGAACTGGATAAACATATAGTCGGTCAGGACGAAGCCAAGCGCGCCGTTGCTATTGCACTGCGTAACCGGTGGCGCCGAATGCAGCTACCCGAAGACCTCCGCCAGGAGGTCACTCCCAAAAATATTCTTATGATCGGACCAACCGGCGTGGGTAAAACTGAGATAGCCAGGCGACTGGCCAGGCTCGCAGGCTCACCCTTCATTAAAATAGAAGCGACCAAGTTCACCGAAGTGGGTTATGTGGGGCGTGACGTAGAATCCATTATCCGCGACCTAGTGGATGCAGCAGTAAAAATGCTGCGCGAAGAAAAGATTCATGAAGTGGCCGAACAGGCAGAAAACGCCGCAGAAGATCAGGTTCTGGATATCTTGCTTCCAGGCTCTTCAGATGTCGACCAGGACGCTTCTGCAACCCGCCAGGTTTTTCGCAAGAAGCTGCGTGAGGGCGACCTTGATGACAAGGAAATTGAAATCAAGATTGCAGACCGGGTTGGTGTCGAAATTATGGCGCCTCCCGGAATGGAAGACATGAGCAGTCAGCTTTCCAGCATGTTCTCCAGTATAGGCGGCGGTCACAAGAAAACTCGCCGCGTCTCAGTAAAATCTGCACTGAAACTCCTACAGGATGAAGAAGCTGCCAAGTTGGTTAATGAGGACGAGCTGAAAACGAAAGCTATCGAGCTCACGGAACAAACCGCCATAGTTTTTATTGATGAAATTGATAAGGTGGCCGCCAAGAACGACACGCATAGCGGCGGCGTTTCCCGGGAAGGTGTTCAGCGCGACCTGCTTCCTCTGATAGAAGGCTCAACCGTTACCACAAAGTATGGTTCAGTTAATACAGATCACATTCTTTTTATTGCTTCCGGCGCCTTTCATCTTTCCAAGCCTTCCGACCTGATTCCTGAACTGCAGGGACGCCTGCCTATTCGAGTAGAGCTTGATGCGCTTACTGCTGATGATTTCGAGCGAATTCTTACGGAGCCTGATGCATCACTTTGCAAGCAGTACGTGGCACTGCTAAAAACAGAGGGCATAAACCTGGAATTTACCAATGACGGTATTAAGCGTATTTCAGAAATTGCCTGGCAAGTGAATGAACGCACCGAAAATATTGGCGCCAGGAGACTGCATACCGTCATGGAAAGACTACTTGAAGAAACCTCCTTTAACGCGAGGGAACTGGCGGAAAGCAACAAACAGGATGTTGTTGTTGATGCCAGTTTTGTCGACAGCAACCTGGGCGACTTGGCCAGCAACGAAGACCTCAGCCGTTTTATACTCTAATTACATGACTCCTTCCGATCTGAGACTGCATCGTAAATCCGGCATCCTGGAGCTGTCGTACAATGATGGCGGTATCTATTCCCTGACCGCCGAATTCCTTCGGGTGTATTCGCCCTCGGCAGAAGTGCGCGGTCACGGCAGAGGGCAGGAAGTGCTGCAGACAGGTAAGAAGGATGTAAAAATCGATAACATCGAACCTGTGGGCAATTATGCCGTGAAGCTGCACTTTGATGACGGCCATAACACCGGCATCTACAGCTGGGAGTACCTGCGGGAACTCTGTCTTAACCAGGCAAAACTCTGGGATGATTACCTGGGGCGCCTGCAAAAAGCCGGTGCGCACAGGGAAAACCTCGCTGAAGGCGTCCAAGTCGTCAATATTATGCCGCTCAATGACGGAAGCTACTAAAATTCCGCCTAGTCCCAGATCCATCACACTCCCTACTTTCACGCTCGCTTTGCAGTACAATGGCCGTCCTTTCCTCTGAATAACACACGGAAACAATGACGGACAAACAGAAACAGGACACTACTCACTTTGGCTACCAGCAAGTTCCCGTAGAGGAGAAAACCGGGCTAGTTGGACAGGTCTTTCATTCCGTGGCTCAGAAATATGACCTGATGAATGATGTGATGTCGCTGGGCACTCACAGAATCATCAAACGGTTCACTGTTGAATTAAGTGCGCTTAGGCCGGGCATGACAGTCCTGGACCTCGCCGGGGGCACAGGCGACTTCAGTCTCCTGTTTGCGCCGATCGTTGGCAAGGAAGGCCAGGTAATTCTGGCCGATATAAACGAGTCCATGGTCAGTGTTGGTCGTGACCGAATACTGGATAGGGGGCAGTGTGAAAATATTTGCTATACGCTCGCAAACGCTGAAAACCTGCCTTTCAAACCAGAGAGTTTTGACTGCATCTGCATAGCCTATGGATTGAGAAACGTCACTGACAAACAGGCCGCGCTAAATTCGATGTTTGAAATGACGCGTCCTGGCGGCAGGACACTGGTGCTGGAATTCTCTAAACCTCAAAACCCGCTACTTGAAAAAGCCTACGATGCCTACTCAACACTCTGGCCCAAAGCAGGAAAGCTGGTTATCGGAGATGCTGAAAGCTACCAGTACCTGGTGGAATCCATCCGTATGCACCCTGATCAGGAAACCCTGAAACGAATGATGCAGGAAGCCGGTTTCACTGACTGTCATTACCATAATGTCATGGGCGGCATCTGTGCCATTCATGTAGGGCATAAAGCACTCACAGATTAATGAACGCTTCTATCGTTATTTCCTCGGCGCTCTCAGGCTGCGAAAAAATTATCAGCACGCTTCTGGCGCAGGACAATGCAGCACTTGAAAAGGTGCGGGCGCTGTCAGGAAAGATTCTGCAGGTGCATTGTGAACAGCCCACTCTCTCCTTGTATATTCAGTTTGTTGATGATCAGCTTTTTCTACTCCAAGGAGTCGCCGAGGGTGCAGACTGCTCACTCCAGGGAAAAGCTGCATCGCTGCTGAAATTACTCGTAACTCGAAACAGTGCCTCCATGCATAGCGAAGGCATAAAAGTGACGGGCAATACTGGTGTGCTTTACGGCACCCAGGAAATTTTGGAAGGCCTGGACATTGACTGGGAATACCAGCTTAGTCATGTCATCGGAGACATCCCCACTCAACTGCTTGCCGATGGAATAGATCTGGCCAGGCGCTTTTTTGAAAGAGCTTCTGATAGCGTCCGGGAAGATGCTAGTCATTTCTTGACCACCGAAAAGAAACTGTTCCCTGAAAAAAATGATTTGGAGTCTTTCTGTTCGGATGTTGATGCTCTTCGCCTGCGGGTTGACCGTCTGTCCGGCAGAATCGATCGCATGCAAAGTCAAACTGCCGAGTAAATTACTTCTCGGGCACCCACGCGCACATTTATCCGCTACATGGCCCTAATTTACTGGTTTGGCCAGATTTGATATGGTTGCCGACCCTTTTTTCCAGGAATTGAATCTGAATTGGCTAGATTTCTCCGACTTCTCAAAATCTACAGGGTAGCAAACCACTATCGCCTTGGAGAACTATTCGCTAATTTCGGCCAGGCGCGCCTTCTGTCCTGGCTGCTTGCCTTTCCGTTGCCCGCGGCTATTAATCTGAAAAGTCTAAATCGAGGTGCCCGCCTGAGAATGGCGCTGGAAGAGCTAGGCCCTATTTTTATCAAGTTTGGGCAGCTGCTCTCGACCCGCCGCGACATGGTACCTGAGGATATTGCTGATGAATTGGCAAGCCTGCAGGACAATGTTACCCCCTTCGATGAACAACAGGCTGTCTCGCTTATTGAAATTGCTTTAGACGACAGTATTGAAAACCTGTTTGGCAGTTTCTCACCCACTCCTCTGGCATCTGCCTCAGTGGCCCAAGTGCATACAGGCACACTTAAAAGCGGGGAGGAAATCGTAGTGAAGGTGATCAGGCCGGGAATAGAGAAAATAATTGACCAGGACATTGCCTTACTTAAAACCATCGCCCATTTCGTTGAAAACAATATTGACCAGGGTAAACGCCTGAGAGCCCTTGAGGTCGTGAAAGACTACGACTACATCATTCACGACGAGCTCAACCTGGTGTCAGAAGGTGCCAACGCCACGCAACTGGCAAGAAACTTTGAAGACTCCGACTTACTCTATGTACCCAAGGTTTACTGGGAATTCTGTAGGCCTAATGTTCTGGTTATGGAGCGTATATATGGCATACCCGTAAGCCAGGTTGAAGAGCTGAAAGCAGCGGGTATAAATCTGAAGACACTCGCCGAGCGAGGTGTGCAGATATTTTTTACACAGGTTTTCAATCACAGCTTTTTCCACGCCGACATGCACCCGGGGAACGTGTATGTTTCTCGAAACACACCTGAAACGCCACAATATATTGCGCTCGATTGCGCCATCATAGGCACGCTTAGCAAGGACGATCAGTACTACCTAGCCAAAAACCTCCTGGCAATCTTCAAACGAGATTATAGAAAAGTGGCAGAACTGCACGTTGAGTGCGGATGGGTGCCGTCAGACACGCCTGTGAATGCTTTCGAGGCGACTATGCGCAGCGTGTGTGAACCAATTTTCCAGAAGCCTTTGAAAGATATTTCCTTCGGCATGATGTTGCTGCAGCTTTTTCGAACCGCAAGCCGCTTCAATATGGAGGTTCAGCCTTCACTGGTACTTCTCCAGAAAACGCTGCTGAACATCGAAGGTCTTGGCAAACAGTTATACCCGGATCTGGATCTCTGGGAAAACGCCCTGCCATTCCTTGAGCAATGGCAGAAGGAACGCTTATCCCCCCTGGCAAACCTAAAGAAAATAAGCGAGAAAATCCCTGAATGGCTTGAAGCGCTTCCAGAGATGCCTGAGTTGATCTATGAAACTCTCCAGGAAGCGAAATATTACCGTCAACATACCGTGTCCCTTGAAAAGGAAAAGAGCGCAATTGAGGCGATGAAAGTAGCCAAAAGAAAGAGACGGCATACCGGATTTGCAATCACCGCCTTGGTTGCAGCCGGTCTTTCCCTGCACCCTGATATAAGCGATATGCTGACTCAGAGGCCTGCAGCTACGCTGATCCTGGCGACAGCCGGCATCGCCCTGCTTTTTTTAAGGAAATAGCCTGATGGCAAAAGGCTACTCCCGGCTCGCATTCAGCTTGAATTCTGACTGTAAACCCCAAAATAAAGTATTCTTTGCCTCTCCAAATTGAAGCGGACTTGAAATGAACACAGACTGGCTAGACCAGATCAAATGGAACAGTGATGGCCTGATCCCAGCCATAGCCCAGGATTGGGGAAGTGGCCGGATCCTGATGCAGGCCTGGATTAACCGGGAAGCTCTGCAGCTTGCTGTAGAGGAAAACCGCGCGGTTTACTGGTCACGCTCCAAGCAGAAACTATGGAAGAAAGGTGAGGAGTCCGGTCATATCCAGGTACTCCACGGTGTTTTCCTGGATTGCGACAATGACTGCGTTGTTTTCAAGATTGAGCAACTGGGAGGTATTGCCTGCCATACCGGCAGGGAAAGCTGCTACTACCAGAAACTCGAGGATGGTCAATGGGTAGAAAACGAACCCGTGTTGAAAGACCCAAAAGAAATTTACAGCGCTGATTCCTGAACACCAACTTCAGGAACCCGGAAATTATTATGAGTGAGACACTTCAGAAACTGGCAGCAATAATAGAAGAGCGAAAATCAGCAGATCCTGATTCCTCATATGTCGCCCAGCTACACCACAGGGGGCTGGAAAAAATCCTGGCCAAGGTGGCCGAAGAAGCTAAAGAAACAATTGAGGCAGCACGTGAATCTGAGGCAGGTGACGTGGCTCATCTTATTCATGAAACTGCAGACCTCTGGTTTCATACGCTGGTCATGCTGGCAAAACTGGACACAGGCCCAGATGCTGTTCTTGCAGAGCTGGAAAAGCGCTTTGGCGTAAGCGGGCTAGAAGAAAAAGCTTCCCGTGGCCAGAGTTAAGACTGTTACAATGCGTCATTAATAGACACAGACGATAAAGAATTTATTTAGGAGGTAATCATGGGACTTGGCGGAGTTAACCTAACACAACTACTCATCATCCTGGTGATCGTGATTCTGGTGTTTGGTACAAAAAAACTAAAGAATATTGGTTCTGATCTTGGCGGTGCCCTCAAAGGTTTTAAAAGTGCCATGAAGGAAGAAGATGGCAACAGCCAGAAAGCACAAGCTCAGATCGAAGACGAGAATGATACTTTTGATGTTAAAGCGGAAAAAGTAGAGGACCCCGCTGAAGAAAAGCAGGTCTGAATCCGCTCCATATATCAAAGCAATTTATCTGCTCCATTTTCCTGCGTTGATCCTGGTATCCAATGTTTGATCCCAGCTTTTTTGAATTAATCATTATTTGCGTGGTAGCCCTGCTGGTGCTTGGACCAGATCGTCTGCCCGGCGCCATAAAAACTCTTGGGTTATGGATTGGGCGTCTGCGCAGAAGCTTCAATAACATCAAACGCGAAATAGAGCAGGAAGTCGGCGCCGACGAGATTCGCAGACAGCTGCGCAACGAAGCCATCATGGAAAAGTTCAACAACACCAAGAGCCAGGTAACTGAATCTATCGAATCCATTAAAAGTGAAACCGACTCCATCAAGGACGACCTTAACCTGAAAAAGGAGTTATCCGGCTTCGGTAACATTACCGAGGAGAACAAGGCTTCTGATTCGCCGGACCCAGGAAAAATGTTGGCATCCGGTGAAACCAACACGGCACCGCCAGAGCAAAAAGCAGCCAGCAGTACAGAGGACTCTTCACCGGAGCCCTCATCAGATAAAGCTAAAGTCGAATCAAACAAGTCGTAGATTGTTACTTAAGATATGAGCGAAAACGAAACACAGGAGCAGGAAGTAGGCAGCACGGAACAGCCGCTGATAGC
>Ga0181570_10001454_pt1 | contig 20327 bp, 18 predicted proteins | sample 101ome_18_FD_148667 | JGI IMG/M metagenome (GOLD analysis project Ga0181570, IMG submission 148667) | Coastal salt marsh microbial communities from the Groves Creek Marsh, Skidaway Island, Georgia - 101406AT metaG (spades assembly) | ecosystem: Environmental > Aquatic > Marine > Intertidal zone...
CGCGACAGCCGCGCATAGGCCCGCCGTTCGCTGATCGCAAAGACGATTGCAGCCACGAAAAACAGGCCCACAATCGCAAAGGCCACCTGCCCCCAGATTGTGCCGCGCGCCATCATATCAAGAACAAACCCCCAAACAGCGTTGATCAACAGCGCACTGGCAAGGCCGCCCGCCGACCAGAGCAAAAACCGCGATGCACCTGACATCTTTTGGGGCGCGGGCCGTTCATCGGGTGCGGCGGATGGCGCGTCAAAAATCGCAGGCGCGTCCACGGGGGATGCGTCACCAACGCCCGCCGTTTCCTCATCCAAGATGATTGGGTTTTTCCGCGTAGCCATACGCCCCCCCTCCTCGCTTCTCCGTCACCCGCAAGGGCGAGCATAAGCAAAGAACCCTGCAGAGGAACAGTCACAAAAAAGCGCGCCACAGGGGGCGCGCTTTTGATCTTCTGAACTTGTGGCGGCGAATATTAGTTCTTCGCGTAGAATTCGACCACGAGGTTTGGTTCCATCACGACAGGGTATGGCACATCGCCCAAACCAGGGGTGCGCACGAAAGTCGCGGTCATTTTGGAATGGTCGGCCTCGACATAGTCAGGCACATCACGCTCTGCCAATTGCACAGCTTCCAGAACTGTCACCAATTGCTTGGATTTCTGACGCACCTCAACAACATCACCCTCTTTCACGCGGTAGGATGGGATGTTGACGCGCTTGCCGTTCACCAAAACATGGCCGTGGTTTACGAATTGACGGGCCGCAAAAACGGTTGGTACGAATTTCGCGCGGTAAACAACGGCGTCCAAGCGGCGCTCCAACAGGCCGATAAGGTTTTCACCTGTATCACCTTTTACGCGCTCTGCTTCTGCATAGATGCGGCGGAATTGCTTTTCGGTCAAATCGCCGTAATAGCCCTTCAGCTTCTGCTTGGCGCGCAACTGCGTGCCGAAGTCAGACAGTTTCGCCTTGCGGCGCTGACCATGCTGGCCTGGGCCATATTCGCGGCGGTTTACTGGGGATTTGGGGCGACCCCAAATGTTTTCGCCCATGCGGCGGTCGATTTTATACTTGGCAGACGTGCGTTTGGTCACGGCTGATCTCCTTCGTTAGAACGCCCCAGATCGGAGCTATGAAGGGCGTTGTCCTTTGCCGCTGCTTTCGCTTTGGCCGACAGGCTTTCCCTTACGGGGGCCACCAACACCAATGAAAAGAAGCACCGCAAACGGTGCCTCAGTGACGCGCGGGCTATAGGGGATTCCTCGCGCTGTCAAGCGCATGGGGGAAATCAAGCCTAGCTTAAGCCGTAAATCCCACGCGATGGCCCAAGATGGGCGGATAAAATCGCGGCTTCAGCCGCACCCAACATCCGCCGCACAGCGGGGCCAAAAAGATCGGGGTGGCCTGCAAGATCAGGATGACGTTCATAAAGGTCATCTAGGCAGGCGGCCGCATCGGCATCCATCTCATCCTCGGGCAGTGCCGCATAAGCGGGATGGAAACTGTCAACCGCGACACTGTTTGCAATCAAGACCTGATGCGCCTCAAGCATCACGTGGAAATATGTGACAGAGGCCGCGCGGTGATCGACCCGCGCGCCCAAATCCCCTACCAAATCCTGTGCGCGCATCATGACCTCATCTTCGCCCCAAAGCGCCCGCGCCTCGGGCGATTTAATCAATACGCGATGATCAGGGGACACCAAGAGATCAGGTTCAGGTTTGCCTTTCCCAAAAAGACCCTGCGGCAATCGAATTGGGCGAAGATGCGGCATGGCAAAAAGTTGCGCGCCTGACAGGCTGCGCTGTCCCACCCATAGGACTTCTTTCAAACCATTGTCGCGGGTGACAAGATAATCCCCTGCCCGCACATCCTCGACCGCAATTTCCCCTTTCAGTGCGGCCAATCGCGTGCCTTTGACAAAGCAAACAACAGGGCCTTGGCGCCGAAAGCGGGCGGAAAACCCGCCCCCCAAAGAGATGATTGTCAAATGTTGGCGCGAGGGTGGCATGCCATCGGGAAAGAGCAATACCGTTTCGCGGCTATCCTCAAGGGTCAGTGGAACGGCACTAAAAAACCGCACGCCATCCGACAGCACCATCGCATCACGATACAGGGGATCGTCAAGGTCGCTCGACAAGTGAGGCAGGGGCGCGGGTCTTTGCATGAACTTATGCACGACCCGCGCCGCTTTGGCACGAAGTTGGAGAAGATCACGGCTGGATGTCAGAACAAGGGCGGCGTCTTTGCCTTCAAGCGGGAAGGCACGACCGTGCCAGCTCCAACTCATCCCTTCAGCCAGATCTTTCTTGTTATAGTCCGAGTCTCCCTCGATCCGCGTCTGCGCCCAAGAAATGATGAACGCACCGCGCAACCCCATGCTCATGCGATGCCTGCCTTACTTGCCTCAATGCGTGCCGTTTATGTTTCGGCTTGGGAGGCAAGCTAGCATGGGTGATTCGTTCTGTGAATCCCCTTTGACGCGCTTTGGCGAATTTTCGCACATAGACTTGGGGTGACGGGGTGGGTTTAGAAATTCCATCCAAGGCTGACCGACCCAACAACCTGCCCCGTAGTTTGGCCGGCAAATTCGGGCGAGAGATAGGTCACCCCATAAAACGCGGTGTAACCGTTTTGGCCATAGTGCACACCCCCGCGTAGGCGGTGACGCTCATTCTGTGCATCAGCACCATGGCCCGTGGGTAAGTATTCAGAGGCATCCACATAGGCCCAATCCGCACCCAAGACCAAAGATAGCCCATTGTCCTCCTCAGAGGCGATACCACTAAACCGCTGACCCGTGATTGGATCTCGTAGGCGCAACCCGTTTTGCCCCCATTGACCCAATGTCAGGTCAAACCCAACACGGGCCAAACCCTCTGCCCCGTAAGTCAGACCAAGGAACGGGCGCAGATAGGCCCCTTCGGAGATCGCATATTCATTATTCGCCTCAAAACTTAGATCCAACAGGGTCTTGTTTTGCAATTCGCGATTGCCCGCATTCACAACGGGTTGGCTTAACGCCTCATGCAAATCGCGCTGCAACTCGCGAATGCCTGTCTGTGGGCCAACCCCCAAAATATCTGCGCCCATCGCAATATCGGCACCGCGCCAATTGAAATGGCTATGCACCCCAAAGGCCAACACGCCCGCATAGAGGCGATCATTCAGCGCGGGGGTCGTGACATTGGCAGGCGCAATCGCCTCGCCGCGCAGGCGGAATTCGATGACATCGAGCGGGCGTGAGGTCAAATCACCCTTCCATTCCGATCCGTAAAGCACGCTGATGGAATAGGAACCCGTGCGCCAACGATCTTCGCCATCGCCAATGACATCATTGTTCAGCAACCGCCCATTGCCGAGATAGGTAAATCCCACATCTTCAGCGGCCGCAGGCAAAGCGCCCCCCGCAATGATCAACAGCCCAAGCAGGACGCCTTTGGAACCAAATCGCATTATTAAAAATCCTTGCAAACGTCACTCTGGCCAAAGGCGAGCGCACAATAAACCTGACGGGGCCAGATTACGGCCAGCCGCGTTCACAAGGCAGTTAATAATAAAATTGTGTCTAAAATTTGTTTATGACTGCGCTGTGTTATCCACAGGGACTTAGCCGCATTTTGAATAGCCGCAATCGGTGCAAGTCATGCACCCTTCGCTCATCCGCATCGCAGAAGACCCACAGGAATTACACTCTGCCGCCCCTGTGCGGCCTGCGCCCAAATCATAGACCTCGGCGGTAGGGTCGGTTTTCAACCCCATCCCCTCGCCCGAAATAAACCCGATTGAGATCAGGTGCCGTTCGATAACACCGCCAATCGCCGCTAAGATCGAGGGCACATATTTACCCCCAATCCATGCCCCCCCGCGCGGATCAAACACGGCTTTGAGTTCTTCTACCACGAAACTCACATCACCGCCGCGGCGGAAAACAGCCGACATCATCCGCGTCAACGCCACTGTCCACGCGTAATGTTCCATATTCTTGGAATTTATAAACACCTCAAACGGCCTGCGATGACCGCTGAGCACAACATCGTTGATCGTGATATAAATCGCGTGCGGGCTATCGGGCCATTTCAGTTTATAGGTATTGCCCTCTAGGGTCTGCGGCCGCTCTAGCGGCTCGGAGATATAAACCACTTCGCCCGTAGAGGCCTCGCGCGCGGTGGCGCCATCTGGCTTTGCTTCTGCCTCAGAAACACTCAGGACACTGCCTGTCACATCATTGGGGCGATAAGTGGTGCACCCCTTACAACCCGTTTCATAAGCTTGCAAATAGACATCTTTGAAAGCCTCAAAGCTGATATCTTGCGGCACGTTGATGGTTTTTGAGATCGAACTGTCAACCCATTTTTGCGCAGCCGATTGCATCCGCACATGATCCATCGGTGAGAGGGTCTGCGCATTGACGAAATAATCAGGCAATTCTGCACCGCCTCTTTTCTCGCGCCAAAGTTTGACCGCGTAATCGGTCACCTCCTCCTCGCTGCGCGACCCGTCCCGCTGCAATACTTTGCGGGTGTAGCTATAGGCAAAAACGGGCTCAATCCCAGAGGAGACATTTCCCGCATAAAGGCTGATGGTGCCTGTGGGCGCAATCGAGGTCAAAAGCGCGTTTCGGATGCCATCTTTGGCAATCGCCTCGCGCAAATCTTGATCCATTTGCGCCATATTCCCGGACGCCAAGAGCGCCTCGGCGTCAAATAAGGGGAATGCACCTTTTTCTCGCGCCAATTCAACCGAAGCCCAATAGGCCGCATGTGCAATTTCCTTCATCCAAATCTCGGATTGCGCCACTGCGTCATCGGCCCCATAGCGCAGGCCAAGCATCAAAAGGGCATCGGCCAAACCCGTCACACCCAAACCAATGCGCCGCTTTGCTTGGGCCTCGCGCGCCTGTGCCTCGAGGGGAAAACGGCTGGCATCCACCACGTTATCCATCATCCGCACAGCGACCCGCACCAAATCCTTCAGCGCCTCAAGATCAAGGGCCGCATCCGCCTCAAAGGGCGCGCGCACAAGCCGCGCAAGGTTAACAGAGCCAAGCAAACACGCCCCATAGGGCGGCAAAGGTTGTTCGCCGCACGGGTTGGTTGCCGCAATGGTTTCGCAATAGGCCAGATTATTGGATTGGTTGATGCGATCGATGAAAATCACACCTGGCTCAGCGTAATCATAGGTCGATTGCATAATCTGGTTCCACAGGTCACGCGCCTGCACCGTGCGGTAAACCTTGTTGTCAAACACCAATTCCCAAGGCCCGTCCGCTTTGACCGCCTCCATAAAGGCATCGGTGACGAGAACAGAGACATTGAACATCCGCAACCGCGCCGCATCAGATTTGGCGGTGATAAAATCTTCGATGTCTGGGTGGTCGCAGCGCATCGTTGCCATCATCGCGCCGCGGCGCGAGCCAGCCGACATAATTGTGCGGCACATAGAATCCCAAACATCCATAAAACTCAGCGGGCCAGAGGCATCCGCGGCCACCCCCTTAACATCCGCACCCTTGGGTCGGATGGTCGAGAAATCATAGCCGATCCCGCCCCCCTGCTGCATCGTCAAAGCCGCCTCTTTGAGCATATCAAAAATGCCGCTCATGCTGTCGGGGATTGTGCCCATGACAAAGCAATTGAAAAGCGTGACACTGCGCCCCGTTCCCGCACCCGCCGTGATGCGACCAGCGGGTAGATATTTGAAATCCTCAAGGGCTTCGTAGAATTTTTCTTCCCAATAGGCGGGATCTTTCTCCACCGAGGCCAAAGCCCGCGCGATCCGCCGCCAAGTGTCCTCGACAGTACGGTCAATGGGTGTGCCATCCGCCTCTTTGAGGCGATATTTCATATCCCAAATTTGTTCAGCAATTGGGGCAGAAAAACGAGACATAGCGCAGACTTTCACGATCAGATGGGGAAACACAAACTAGGGGCCTTGGCGCAAGCGGTCAACTTGAACCTTGCGAAAAATAGCATACCATATCTTGAGGGACTTTGGGGAGGAGATATGAGCAGCACCATAAATCTGGTCAAATTATGTGTCGGCGCCGAAGAGGTGCAGGATCTTTTGAACTGGCAAAAGAACCCGCGCGCCTTGGGGCCATCGGGCCTGCCGCGCCATGTGACACGGATGTGGCCCAAGCGTGAGGCAGAAATTCTTGCAGGCGGATCGCTTTATTGGGTGTTCAAAGGATTGATCCTGTGCCGCCAAAAAATCTTGGCCCTCGAGGAGGTTGATCGCGGCGATGGGATCAGACGCTGCGGCATCGTTTTGGAACAAGACGTCACCCGCGTAACACCCACGCCCAAACGCCCGTTCCAAGGGTGGCGCTACCTCAAACCCGAAGACAGCCCCCGCGATTTAAACGCCAATCGCGCAGAAGAAGAAACTTTGCCGCGTGAATTGCAAACCGCTTTGGCCGAAATCGGCGTTCTTTAGATCGAAAGCTTGGTTTTCAGCCCATCCAGTGCGGCGCGGGCCCCATCCGTCCAATCTGCGCCGCGCGCACGAAAGAGCATCGCTTGGCTACGCAAGATCATCCCATCCGACAGGATTTTCAGGTTATTGGCGCGCAAGGTTTCCCCTGTTGAGGTGATATCAGCGATCAATTCCGCCGTGCCATGCGCCACGGTGCCCTCGGTCGCGCCTTGGCTGTCGACCAATTGATAATCGGCAACACCTGCAGCGCGCAGATAGTCCCGCACAAGACGATGGTATTTCGTGGCGATCCGCAAACGCATCCCATGGGCCTCGCGGAAATCTGCGGCAACAGCGTCAAGATCATCCACGCAATCCACATCAATCCAACATTGCGGCACGGCCAAAACCAAATCCGCAAAGCCAAATCCAAGCTCGGCCAATTCTTCGACCGACTGATCCCATGCGGGGATCTTCTCACGCACAAGATCGGTGCCTGTCACGCCCAAATGAATGCGGCCCGCCGCCATTTCGCGCGGAATTTCTCCCGCAGACAGCAACATCAACTGCATATCCGCCCCCGAAACTTCGGCGGCATAATCGCGCTCTGAGCCTGCGCGGCGCATCTCAAGCCCGCGCGCTGCAAACCAATCAAAGGTCTTTTCCATCAACCGCCCCTTAGACGGCACCGCAATACGCAACGTCATATGCCACCCTCCTGACGCGAGAGGCCATGTAGCAATTCAGGACGGATCACTCCGCCAACGGCAGCAATCTCACGGCCATTGCCCAAGATTTTGGTCAGCGCATCATAGCGTCCACCTGTGGCAACAGGGGGCATATGCGGGTCAGTTTCGTTGAAAAAGCCGAACACAAACCCATCATAATATTCCATATTCGTCCGCCCATAGGAGGCCTCGAACCATAGGTCATCTACGGCGACACCTGCGGCGGACAGCGCCTCAATACGGCGCACCAAGCCTGAAATGGCGCTGTCGATCTGCGGCAAATCCACAGCCAAATCCCGCAATTGTGCGACTGCGTTTGGCAGGGTTTCGCGCAAGGACAAAACCCGCTCCAAGGCTTCGGCCTGCGCCGCCGAAATACTGGGCGCATCATCATCCTCGGCCAAAGCGCGCATACGGCGCAAGACATCAGCGGGGCTGCGCAACCCACTCCAATTTTCAGTGGCATCAATCATGGCTTCAGGCCCTAAATCGGCCATCTGGGCAATCAATGCTGCACGGGTCGCAGGGGCATCGCTACGGCCTGAAAAACGATCTAGCAAGCGCCGAAAACGGCGCGGACGCCACACATGGCGCCGCAAGGCGCGTTTGCGCCGCTCGGTTGTATCAAGGGCAGATATTGCGGCCAAAACCACGCCAATATCGCCAGTGACGGCACGCAGGCCATAAGGGGCAAGCAATGTGGTAAAAAGGGCAAAGACTTCGGCATCGGCGCGCGCAGGGTCATCACGATCAAACAGCTCATATCCCACTTGCAGATATTCGCTCGCGCGGGCGGGACTGGCCTCCTGTTTGCGAAAAACCTCACCCATGTAGCTGTAACGCGCAGGCTCCGCACCGTCCGACATATGGCGCTGCACCACGGGCACGGTGAAATCGGGCCGCAGCATCATTTCGCCGCGATTGGGGTCATGCGTGACATAGGCCCGCGCGCGGATATCTTCGCCATAGAGATCAAGCAGCGTATCAGCAGGCAGCAAATGATCGGCCTCAAAAGCCACGGCGCCCGCGGCTTGAAATGCCGCAAAGAACCGCTCCGCCTCCGAACGAATGGCCGCTTTTTGGCTCATCCCTGACGCTCCAATATAGCGCGAATTTCGGCGACCAAATCACCGCGCGCCACTTCGCGCTGTGCAGGTTGCGCCTTCCATTCCTCAAGGCTTGCATTGGCTGCAATCTTGGCCCCCAAGATCAAATCCTTGATCTGAACCACGCCGCGCGCGGCCTCGTCCGAACCTTGGATGACCGCAACAGGGCTTTCGCGTTTATCTGCATATTTCAACTGATTGCCGAAATTCTTGGGATTGCCCAAATAAACCTCAGCGCGGATACCTGCATTGCGCAACTCAGTCGCCATGGCTTGATAATCCGCCATGCGCTCGCGATCCATGACCGTCACCACGACAGGCCCCTGCATCGCGCCGCTGATCCGCCCTTTGGCGCGCAATGCGGCCAACAGGCGATCAACCCCGATGGACACACCCGTTGCAGGCACATCTTGGCCTGTGAAGCGTTTGACCAAATCGTCATAACGTCCGCCGCCTGCAACAGACCCAAATTGACGCGGGCGGCCTTTGTCATCCAGAATCTCAAAGGTCAACTCCGCCTCGAACACGGGGCCCGTATAATAGCCAAGGCCACGCACCACCGAAGGATCAATCACGATCCGGTCGGGGCCATAGCCTTGCGCATCAAGCAGCGTGGCAATGGTTTCAAGTTCGGCCACCCCAGCCTCACCAATCGGCGATGTGCCAATCAACTTGCGCAGCATCACCAAGGTCTCGGCATTGCTGTCTGCGCGCGCCAACAGGAATGCCACGATCTGATCGGCCGCTGCCGCATCAAGACCCACGCCATCAATATAAGCCCCAGACTCATCCAAACGGCCCTTGGTCAGCAATTGAATCACGCCTTCGCGGCCCACTTTGTCGAATTTATCAATCGTGCGCAGCACAGCTTGGCGGGTAGCTTCATCCTCGGATGACAATCCAATGGTCGCCAGAACCCCATCCAACACCTTGCGGTTGTTCACCCGCACCACATAATCGCCGCGCGGAATACCAACAGCCTCCAGCGTGTCTGACAGCATCGCGCAAATCTCGGCATCTGCGGCAACGCTGGCCGCGCCGACCGTATCGGCATCGCATTGGTAAAACTGGCGGAAGCGCCCCGGCCCTGGCTTTTCATTGCGCCAAACGGGGCCAAAGGTGTAGCGGCGATAGGGGCTTGGCAAATCATTGCGATATTGCGCCGCTACGCGGGCCAAGGGGGCGGTCATGTCATAGCGCAGCGCGACCCAACCGCCGTCTTCCTCCTCCTGCCAAGCAAAAACGCCCTCATTCGGGCGATCCGTGTCAGGCAGGAATTTCCCCAAGGCCTCCACGGTTTCCACGGCGGATGTCTCAAGCGGGTCGAAGCCATAGCGCTGATAGGTTTCGGCAATTTTGGCAAGCATCTCTTGCCGCTCCAACACCTCCGCGCCGAAGTAATCGCGAAATCCACGCGGCGTCTCTGCCTTAGGGCGGGGCTGTTTTTTCTCTTTTGCCATAACCATATCCTCGATCTCGCGCGTGGTGTAGCGCCCTCGCGTCAAAGGGGCAAGAGAGGGGTGGTCATGGGGCCCCTGCAAAGGTTAGTTTGCATCTGAACGCAACGACACAATCCCAGACAAGGATCATAGGCCCCATGAGCGCCTCTCGCGATGATTTGGAGATGCATTTGGCCCATCTCACCCGCACAGTCGATGACCTCTCAGAGGTGGTCGCACGCCAAGATTGGGAAATCACCCGTCTCACTGCCCGTGTTGAGATGCTGATGCAGCGTGAGGCAGATCGTGAAGCCGCAGGCGATATGCCCGCCGCCAATCAAAAACCGCCCCATTGGTGAGGGTTAGACCTCTTCCACCGCGATGACACCGCCCAAAGATTTCAGCGCCCCTTTTATGGCGGGATTGACGGGGTAATCCTCGCCCAAGAGGACTTCGACCTCACCCGGAAGATCAGCGGCTGTCAGGCATAATTGAATTGGGCCTGTCACCCGCGATGCATTGGTCTTTTTGGCCTCGCCCAACACATTGGCCAATTGCGGCAAAGCGGTCGCGTCCTCGACAAACACCCTCAAGCCTGTAGCCCCACCTTGTGCGGCAACCGCATCAATGGGCTGCACCGCGCGAGCAAGGAGTTTTAATTGCTCCGCTTCATAGGTGGCCTCAACGGTCAACACCACATTCTGGCCCGCCTCTAACAGATGCCGCGCAGACTCGAGCAGGTCAGAGAACACTGTGACTTCGTAAAGTCCCGTTGGATCAGAAAGACCCACAAAGGCAAAACGGGTGCCGCGCTGGCTTTTGCGCTCTTGCTTGACCGCAACCGCCCCTGCCAATTTGGTTACAAAAGCCCCCCCTTGCACCCGCGCCTCAACCTCACGCAGCGACAAGCAGCCTGAGCGTTTCAAGCTTGGCATATATTCATCCAAAGGATGGCCAGAAAGATAGAAACCCACCGCCTGATGCTCTTGGGAAAGCCGTTCATTCGGCAACCAATCTGGCGGGTTAGACAGGCGTGGCTCAGGCAAATCATCGCCCCCTTCCCCGAATAGGGAGGTCTGGTTTGACGATTTTTGATCATGAATTGCAGCAGAATAGGCGACCAGCGCATCCAAACTGTCAAACACGCGGCGGCGGTTCGCATCCAGCTCGTCAAAGGCGCCTGCGCGCGCCAACATCTCAAGCGGCCGCTTGCCCACCCGTTTCAAATCAACCCGCCGAGCGAAATCAAAGAGCGATGCAAAGAGCTGATCTCCGCGCCCCTCAACGATCAGGCGCATTGCATCGACACCGACATTTTTCAAGCCACCCAAGCCATAGACCACGCGCCCATCAGACACGGAGAACGTAGCAAGCGAGCGATTAACGCAAGGCGGCACGATCTCGATGCCAAGGCGACCCACCTCTTGGCTATAAATAGACAGCTTATCCGTCAGATGGATATCGCAATTCATCACCGCAGCCATGAATTCGACAGGATGGTTCGCCTTAAGCCAAGCGGTTTGATAACTGACAACCGCATAGGCGGCCGCGTGCGATTTGTTGAAGCCGTAATTGGCGAATTTTTCCAGAAGGCCGAACACTTCTTCGGCCTTTGCGCCTTCCACGAATTTGGGGCGTTCGGCATCCATGGCCTCTTTGATCTTCTTCCCCATGGCGCGGCGCAGCAAATCCGCACCGCCTAGGCTATAGCCTGCCATGACCTGCGCAATTTGCATCACCTGTTCTTGATATACGATGATGCCTTGCGTCTCTTCGAGGATGTGATCAATCAACGGATGGATCGAGGCACGCTCTTTGATCCCGTTCTTCACCTCGCAATAGGTTGGGATATTCTCCATCGGGCCCGGGCGATAGAGCGCCACAAGGGCCACGATATCCTCAATGCAGGTGGGGCGCATACGCCTTAGGGCATCCATCATGCCCGAGCTTTCCACCTGAAACACCGCAACCGTCTTGGCCGAAGCATAGAGCGCATAGGTCGCTTCATCGTCTAACGGGATCGCGTTGATCTGGTTTTCTGCCCCCTCAGGCGGTTGATAGAGCGCGTGGCCATCTGGTGCGACATGCAAATCGCGGCCCGATGAATGGATCAGATCAATGGCATTTTGCACCACAGTCAGGGTTTTAAGACCGAGAAAATCGAATTTCACCAAGCCCGCAGGTTCTACCCATTTCATATTAAACTGGGTTGCAGGCATGTCCGAGCGCGGGTCTTGGTAAAGTGGCACCAACTCGTCCAAAGGGCGGTCACCGATCACAACGCCCGCGGCGTGGGTTGAGGCATTGCGCAAAAGCCCCTCGACCTGTTGACCATAATCCAAAAGCCGCGCGACCACTTCTTCGGCCTGCGCTTCTTCGCGCAGGCGCGGTTCATCGGCCAAGGCTTTTTCGATGCTCACGGGTTTGACCCCGTCAACAGGGATCATTTTTGACAGGCGATCCACCTGGCCATAGGGCATTTGCAAAACCCGCCCGATATCGCGCACGGCCGCCTTGGATAACAGCGCACCAAAGGTGATGATCTGCCCCACGCGGTCGCGACCATATTTTTCCTGCACATATTGGATCACCTCCTCGCGGCGATCCATGCAGAAGTCGATATCGAAATCGGGCATTGAGACGCGTTCAGGATTGAGGAAGCGCTCAAACAGCAAGCTATAACGCAGAGGATCAAGGTCGGTGATGGTCAAGGCATAGGCCACAAGGCTGCCTGCACCCGACCCGCGCCCAGGCCCGACTGGGATGTCATGCTCCTTCGCCCATTTGATGAAATCGGCCACGATCAAGAAATAGCCCGGGAAGCCCATCCCCTCGATGATGTCCAATTCGAAATCGAGGCGCTTTTGATAATCCTCAACTGATGCCGCATGCGGGATCACCGCAAGGCGCGCTTGCAGACCTTCATTGGCCTGACGGCGCAGTTCTTCCACCTCGTTCTCGGCAAAGCGCGGCAAGATCGGGTCGTGGGTGCGCGCGCGATAGGCGCAGCGCTGTGCAATCTCGACCGTGTTTTCAATCGCCTCGGGCAGATCAGCGAAGAGTGTCAGCATCTCTTCGGGGGTTTTGAAATAATGCTGAGATGTCAGGATACGGCGTGGTTCTTGTTGATCGACATAGGCCCCTTGCGCAATGCAGATCAGCGCGTCATGCGCCTCATACATTTTTGGTTTGGGGAAATAGACGTCATTGGTCGCCACAAGGGGCAGGCCCATCTTATAGGCCATATCAATCAAATGCGGCTCACTCAGCGCCTCTGCCTCGGGCAGACCCTGATCTATGGGGTGACGCTGTAATTCAACATAAAGCCTATCCCCAAAGATCTCTGCCAATCGCGCCATCAATCCTTCGGCTTTGGCTATTTGCCCTGCAGAGAGCAGCGCGCCAAACGGCCCCTCAGGGCCACCAGAAAGACAGATCAACCCCTCATTATGCGCCGCCAATTCATCAAGGGTGACATGGGGAATCTGGCCATCGCCGCGCAAGTAGAAATGCGAATTCAGCTTTAATAGGTTCAAGTAGCCCTGACGCGATTTCACCAAAAGAACAATGCCGCGCGGGGGGCGCGGTTTCTCGCCCTGCGCTGCCGCCTCATAGGCCAAATCAATCTGGCACCCCAATATCGGCTGCACACCTGCCTTGACCGCATATTCAGAAAACTCAAGCGCGCAGAACATGTTGTTGGTGTCTGTCACTGCGACAGCGGGCATGCCTGCATCGGCCACCAATTGCGGCAAAGATTTGATCCGCATCGCCCCTTCAAGCAGCGAATATTCGCTATGCACACGCAAATGGATGAATCGAGGCTTTGACATATACCCAACCTATGAAATGCGCGCCGAGCAGAAAAGCAAAAAAGCCGCCTGCATCTCCAAAGGGATGCAGGCGGCCTTCACGGGAGGAACCCTGTCTCGATCAGGCTGGATCAGCCATCCACGCGGATCGTGACGTTCTTCGGATCATAAGGGCTGTCTTCGGTAATTTCCGCATCATAAAGTGCGCCCATGATCATCACCTTCAGCTTTTGCCCAACCTGCGCATAGTCAGGTTTCACATAGCCCATGCCGATCTGTTTTTCAAAATGCACGGAATAGCCACCTGATGTCAGACGCCCAACACGGGTTTCACCATCAAACAAGGCTTCGCGGCCCCATGGGTCAGCATCCTGAGGCCCGTCTATCAACAGCGTCACACATTTAGAGCGGATACCCTTATCAAGCATTGCTTGCTTGCCATGGAACTCCTTCGAGAGATCAACAAAGCGATCTAGGCCCGCCTCCAACGGCGTAGCATCACGGCCAAGTTCATTGCCAAAGGCACGATAGGATTTCTCCTGACGCAGCCAGTTCTGCGCACGCGCACCAACCAGCTTAAGCCCATGCTTTTCGCCTGCGGCCATAAGTTGATCCCACAGGTGATTTTGCATCTCAATGGGATGGTGCAATTCCCAACCCAACTCGCCCGTATAGGCCACACGCGCAGCGCGCACAGGCACCATGCCCAGCTCGATGTCGCGCACAGACAGCCACGGCGAGCGCTTGTTCGAGAGGCGTGTTTCTGGCTCTGCGTCACGGACAAGCTCGTTCAAGATCGCGCGGGAATTTGGCCCCGCAAGGGCAAAGACACCCCATTTCGTGGTGACGTTCTCGACCGCAAACCAGTTGCCCGTGCTTTGGGTTTTGGCCCAGAAATCTTCTTCGGCCTTGCGCAAGTAATCGCCGTCATAGGCCTCCCACGCGCCTGCAGAGACGAGGTAGTAATCATTCTCAGCAATCCGCATGATAGTGTATTCGGTGCGGGTCGTGCCTGCATCGGTCAGCGCATAAGTCAGGTTAATCCGTCCCACTTTGGGCAATGCGTTACAGGTAAACCAATCCAAGAAAGCAGTCGCCCCAGGCCCGAACACACGATGTTTGGCAAAGGCTGTTGCATCAATCAGGCCAGCGGTTTTACGGATCGCTTCCGCTTCCTCGCGGGCAAAGTTCCACCATCCGCCGCGGCGGAAACTGCGCGCATCATGGTCGAAATGAGACGGCGCATCTTTGGGGCCGTAGTAGTTTGGACGTTCAAATCCGTTCACACAGCCAAATTGCGCGCCAAGCGCCTTTTGACGATCATAGGCAGGGCCTGTGCGCAAAGGGCGGCAGGCTTCACGCTCTTCGTCAGGGTGGTGCAGAACATAGACATGCGCATAGCATTCTTCATTCTTGCGCGCTGCATATTCGGTCGTCATCCAATCTTGGCCGTAACGCTTGGGATCAAGGCTGGCCATATCAATTTCCGCCTCACCTTCGACCATCATCTGCGCCAGATAATAGCCTGTGCCACCTGCCGCGGTGATGCCGAAGCTGAAACCTTCAGCCAACCACATATTCCGCAGGCCAGGCGCAGGGCCGACCAATGGGTTCCCATCGGGGGTGTAGCAGATCGGGCCATTGTAATCGTCCTTCAGACCCACTGTCTCACTGGACGGGATGCGGTGGATCATGGACATATATTCTTCTTCGATCCGCTCCAGATCGAGCGGGAAGAGATCCGCGCGGAAACTGTCGGGCACAGCATATTTGAAGCAGGCAGGCGCGCCTTCTTCATAGGGCCCTAGGATCCATCCGCCGCGTTCTTCGCGCACATACCATTTTGCATCTGCATCGCGCAAAACGGGATGCTCTGGCGCGCCATTTTGACGGAAGGCCACCAGTTCTGGATCAGGCTCCGTGACGATATATTGATGCTCGACTGGGATGGCGGGGATTTTGATGCCCAACAATTTCGCTGTGCGCTGCGCATGGTTTCCTGTTGCGGTCACAACATGTTCGGCAGTGATCACTTGGGTTTCCTCAGACGGAACCAAATTGCCGCCCTTTTCCACCATCTTGGTGACAGTGACGAGCCATGCCTCGCCTGTCCATTCATAGCCATCAACTTGCCACTTGCGCTCGATGATAACGCCGCGTTGGCGCGCGCCCTTGGCCATGGCTTGGGTCACGTCTGCAGGGTTGATATAGCCGTCAGTCGGGTGGAACAGCGCCCCTTTGAGATCTTCTGTGCGTACCAACGGGTAGCGGTCTTTAATCTGCGCAGGTGTCAACCACTCGTAGGGGATACCAACCGTCTCAGCGGTCGATGCATAAAGGCGGAACTCGTCCATGCGTGCATCGGTCTGCGCCATGCGCAAGTTACCGACCACAGCAAACCCTGCGTTGAGGCCTGTCTCTTCTTCCAACGTCTTATAGAATTTCACAGAATAGTCGTGAATATGGCTGGTTGCGTAGCTCATGTTGAACAAGGGCAAAAGTCCAGCCGCGTGCCATGTCGAGCCAGAGGTCAATTCATCCCTCTCCAACAGCATCACATCCTGCCATCCCGCTTTTGCAAGATGATAGGCAATAGATGCGCCAACGGCACCGCCGCCGACAACCAAGGCTTTGACATGTGTCTTCATGATATCCGCTCCCGCGCGTGATCTGTGGTTGTCCCCTCTTGCCAGAGGTCAAGCCGCGCGGCCTCGCCCGCCCGACCGAAAAAAGACAGAAAACGACATCTGTGACACAGGCCACATAATCAACAAAAAAAAGGCCCCTCTCAGGGGGCCTTTTTCATAACTTTTACCTTGCAAGCATACCTGCTTAGTGCACGCGGCTTTCCACTTCAGCGATGGCCGCATCAATGCGCTTGTTCGCCTCGGTTGCAGTAGTGCTATCGGCCAAAATCTTTGCCGCAGCCGCAATCGCAACATCCACAGCACGATTGCGCAATTCACGGGTCGCTTTTTCTTCGGCACTCGTGATCTGCTCCTCAGCTGCCTTTAGACGGCGCGCGATGGATTGCTTGAGATCTTCTTTGGCAGCATCAGCAGCCAATCGGGCCTCTTCGCGGGCGTGGTCGATAATGCGCTGAGACTGTTCAGCCACCTCGCGGCTTTTGCGCTCATAGGCCGCCAGAACGGCTTGCGCTTCATCGCGTAGGTTGCGGGCCTCATCCAATTCGGAACGGATGGTTTCCGCGCGGTCATCCAACATCTTGAGGATCATCGCAGGCACGTTGAAATAGAACAACAGCGCCAAGAACAAGATGAAGCCGATCAGCACCACGTAATTGGTGTTGAAAAAAGACGCAAAGCCGTAATCACCACCTGCTGCAAAAGCAGGCGCCGCGATTAGGGTCAGGGCAGATGTTGCCAATGTCGCGTAACGCAGGGTCATGGCTTATCCTTTCATCCGCTCTGCAATGGCCGCTTTCAGCGCCTTGGCATCGGGCTTGCCGCCACCAAGAGCCGTAACAATCTCGGCTGTCGCATCTTTTGCGACCGCTTCGATGTTTTTCACAGCGCCTGCGCGAATCTCACCGATACGCGCTTCAGATTCTTTTGCCTTCGCAGCAATCTGCGCATCCGCCTTTGCAGTTGCGTCCGCCAATTCAGCCGCGATTTCGCTGCGGGTCTGGGCGATGATGTCTTGCGCTTGCGCGCGCGCATCTGCGAGGGCTTTGTTATAGGCCTCTTCCGCTTGAGCAGCTCTGGCTTTCAGTTCTTCAGCAGCGGCGATGTCCTTTGCAATCGCGCCTTGGCGGTCTGCCAAAACGGATGCAACGCGGGGCAACGCCACGCGGCTCAAGATCAAATAAACGACCACCAGTGTAACCACGAGCCAGAAAATCTGGTTCGGGAAGGTGGAGAAGTCGAGTTGCGGCATACCCCCCGAGGCGGCTTCACCACCATGGGCTGCACTGGCAACGTTGTGGGCAGTTTCTGCCATCATGTCCTCCTGGAACCGGTGATTACACTGGGCCGCTTTGGCGCGCTACGCGCAAAGCGACCCAGCCGTAAGGATGGTTCGCTAAAGGCTTAGACTGCGAACATCAGCAGAAGTGCCACGAGGAACGCGAAGATCCCCAAAGCTTCTGCGAACGCGATACCGATGAAGAGCGTTGCGGTCTGACCTGCAGCTGCAGATGGGTTACGCAAAGCACCTGCGAGGAAGTTGCCTGCAACATGGCCCACACCGATCGCTGCTGCGCCAGAGCCGATAGCGGCAAGGCCTGCACCGATGAATTGACCGAGTTCTGCGATATTGCCTTCCATTTCCGTTTCTCCTTACGTTGGAATTGGCTGAATAGATGTCCTGAACCGTGATCCGCTTAGTGGTGCGGATGCAGCGCGTCTTTCAGATAGACGCAGGTTAGGATGGTGAACACATAGGCTTGGATCACGGATACGAGCACTTCGAGCCCGTAGATCGCGACAATGCCCAAGATTGGGGCGAAGGCTGCGGCGCCCATCGCGCCAGCGAAACCTGCAAACACTTTCAAAACTGCGTGGCCCGCCATCAGGTTACCCGCAAGACGGATAGAGTGGCTGACGGGGCGCACGAAGTAAGAGATCAATTCGATGATGGCAAGGATCGGGCGCAACGCCAACGGCGCGGAACTGACCCAGAACAGGCTGAGGAAGCCTGCGCCGTTCTTGATGAAACCCACCAAGGTCACTGTCAGGAACACCGCCGCCGCCAAAATCGCGGTCACCGCGATATGCGATGTGGTGGTAAAGCTCATTGGGATCAGGCCCAAGAGGTTCGACAGCAAGATGAACATGAACAGGGCGAAAATGTAGGGGAAGAAGGGCAGCGCATCTTTGCCTGCAACATCTTCGACCATTTTACGCACGAAGCCATAGATCAGCTCGGCAACCGATTGGCCGCGCGATGGAACCACGGCACGACCGCGCGTGCCCATAACCATCAAAGCCACAATCGCGATGACGCAGAGCGCCATCCAAAGCGTGGAATTGGTCGGCGTGTACCAGTTCAGCGTGTCACCAAACAACGGGGAGATGACGAATTGATCCATCGGGTGGATCGCCAAGCCGCCTTCGTAATCGTCAAGAAGACCCAAGACGAAAAGCACAGCCGCGATGGCCAAAAGGACAAATGCAATCGGCTTGCCCGAATTAGAGGGCTTGTTCTGATCAGAATTCGTTACATCCGAAGCCACGGTGTATCCCCTTATTTTGTGCCGCCCTCATCCGCGTTTTCGCGGGCTTGGGCTTGGTTCTGAAGCTCTTGCGCAGATCGGATCATCGTTTTGACCCCAGCCACAAAGCCCAGCAATGTAAAAACGACCATCAGCCAAGGGCGCGTGCCCAAGAGGCTATCCAAGCCCCAGCCTATGCCAACACCGATCAACAACCCGCTGACCAGTTCAATCACCATCCGCCACGCGTGCTGCGCTTGAGAATAATGCTCCCCCATCGGTGGTTTCTTGTCGGCTTCGCGCGACCGAATGTTTGCCAGTTTTTCTTCCAACGCCTTAAGGCGGTCGGGATTTGGCGATGGCTCGGTCATGTGCAAAGCACCTTCAGAAAACGCCCCTCGGGTGTCGCGCGGAACCTAAGAACAGGCTGCGCCAGAGTCAACGAAACTTTGCACCCGCAGAGAAATGCATAAGCTATTGAATATAAAGTAATAAAATTATCTGCGACAAGTTGGTCAAATCCACCCGTCAGAAGGTCTGCGGCAATTTTTGACAATTTCCCATATTCAACCAAATGGTTGACGATTGCCTCAGAAGGCAGGATAGGATGCCAATATGAGCGCCAGTTCCCTAGATCTGACCTTTGCTGCCTTGGCAGACCCAACCCGCCGCGCGATCTTGTCGATGCTGCTCGAAGATGACATGGCCGTGACCGATGTGGCGGAACCGTTTGAAATGTCTCTGGCTGCGATCTCAAAGCACCTCGCCATCCTTGCCCATGCAGGACTGATTGCCCAAGAAAAGCGGGGACGGGTCAAGTGGTGCAAACTCGAGCCTGACGCGCTGCGCGCCGCAAGTGTTTGGATGCAGGGGTTTGGTCAATTCGAACCCATCCACCTAGACGAGTTCGAAGCCTTTCTCGCCCGCGAATTGGATGGGGCTGATACGCAGGGCGGTTAAACCGTCCCCACGATATTTTTGGCGTTATCTTTAAGATAGGCCAAGACGCGCTGCACCTTTGGGCTGCGATGTAAATCAACATGGGTGACTAACCAGACAGAAGAATTCCATTCGTCCAGTGAGGGCGTCACCTCAACCAAGTCTGCATTTTGCTCAAGGGCAAAGGCGGGCGCAAAACCTATGCCGATCCCCGCATGAACCGCCTCAATCGCACTCGCGAAATCGGAGGCCCGAAACACGATTGCATCTTCAGGCACATGATCCTTGAGCCATCTTAAAAACGGCGCGCGGCTATCGGCTTGAGTGGTTGCCACAAAGCGATGCTGCGCTGCTGTTTCTAGGCTGAATGGCCCATGCTGTTCGAGATAGGACTTGGTTGCGCAAAGACGCGCCCTGAGCGTGAAAAAGGGCTGCACGACATTATCAGGCTCCGATGGGGCAGACTCTGCACGAATGGCAATATGCGCCTCGCCCAATTCCATCCGAAAGACGCGCTCATCCGTCACCAAACGAATACGCAAATCTGGATGATCGTTTTGCAATTCGGCCAATGCGGGCATCAGCAACTGCGCCACGAAGCCAAGCGCGGTCAGCACCAATTCCCCCGACAGCGTATCGCCCTGCCCTGCAATACGCGAGGCCAATTGTGAAAACCGCGCTTCAGTTTCAGCGGCAGTCGCAAGCAAATCCTGCCCG
>Ga0181570_10001462_pt1 | contig 20276 bp, 23 predicted proteins | sample 101ome_18_FD_148667 | JGI IMG/M metagenome (GOLD analysis project Ga0181570, IMG submission 148667) | Coastal salt marsh microbial communities from the Groves Creek Marsh, Skidaway Island, Georgia - 101406AT metaG (spades assembly) | ecosystem: Environmental > Aquatic > Marine > Intertidal zone...
TATTGTTCAACCGTATGGACAAACGTTTTAACTCCGCCCGCTTCGGTCCATTCAGCTAATGGAAAAGAATAAGCAATTTGGGTAGAGGCACAAATATACATTCCTAATCCAAAGAACATAATATTTCCAAAAGTGTTGTAACCCATCTTGCCCCCTTGAATATTCCAGGTAGAGGCATAAACCATGAATAACCATAATTCAGAAAATTGAATTCGATAACTAGGAAATAATGTAGGTGCAAGTAAACCTAGCAGAACTAAAAAAGTTAAAGCCGAAGTTTCTTTTTTATCAAAAGACATCATTTTAAATATTCCCTTTTCTTCGCTAGTTTTCTGCTTCGATAAACTAAAATTAAAACTAATAATATAAATACGACTGCAATTCTAAATTCAGTACCGATTAAGTAAGAGGAGAACTCTTCAACAGCCCCTAAACCTAAACCCGAGACGAGCACCGCAGGAATATTTCCAATTCCCGCCACGATAACAATCATGAACGATCTGACAGTGTATGGTAAACCAATATAAGGATGCAGCGTATAAGTCATAGCAACCAATGAGCCAGCGAGACCACAAATAGCGGCGTTCAACGCATAAGTAAAAGTATAAACTTTTTCAGTATCCACTCCTAAAATTCTAGCTGCTCTTGCATTTTGTGCTGTGGCTCGAATAGCTCTTCCCATTTTTGAAGTTTTCATAAATATGATAACGGCAATAGCGCCAAGCACGCTGATTACAAATGAAAATAACTTGATTAAAGCGATCGTGATGTTGCCATCAAAGAAAAAAATGGTTCCAAAACCTGAAAGCGCTGTTTCAACTTGAGAACCAAAAATCATATTCATTACTTGTTGAATGGTAATACTAATTCCGAATGTCGCTAAGATAGAGATAAACATATCTTTATCGACGACTCTAAAAACAATTAAGCGGTATAAAATATAGCCTAGTAAAAATAAGGTTATAAAGGCAATTGGTAATCCTGCAACAGGATGAATACCTGCTTTATAAATTGCAAAGGTAATATAACCTCCTAAAATGACATACTCACCTTGGCAGACATTAATGATATTCATCACGCCCCAAACCAAAGCCATGCCATAAGCAGCCAGAGCAAAGATCGCTCCAACCATAATGCCATCAAGAAGAGCTTGAAGATTTAAAAAAGGTGCCTGTATTAATATCATTTTTCTTTCTAATCTAAAAAACCGCTCCCGGAAAAGGGAGCGGTTTATATTTTGTTAAATAAATTTAACGATCAGACCACTTAGGCGTAGGGAAAATTAATTTTGCCTCTGCCCATTTAGTCGGAGCAACTACGTTGTTTTTTCCATCTTGTACTTGGAATAACACCATAGGCTTGTCAGTATTTTGACCTTGTTTGTTAAATTTAATTGGACCGTAGAAAGTCATCATATTTGTTTTAGCGATGGCATTTCTAACTTTGTCCTTGTCAGTAGTTTTCGCTCTTTCAAAAGCATCTTTCCACACTAACAATGCTGCTGAAGACTCAGCCGCTTGGTAAGGCGGATCATAATTGTAAGTGCTTTCAAAAAGTTTAGCGTAATCTCTGCCTGAACCAAAGTAATCATCTTTGTAAGCTAAAGATTTATGCCATTGTGCAGCACACAAGACATAGTCTCCACCACCACCAAGGTTTTTGTTGATTGCAGCAGCATCACAGTGTGTCATTGCTACCATGTCAACATCAACTTTAAGGTCAGTGATTTGCTTAACGCCAGTCATTGCTCCTTTAGAGTGACCAGAAACGATTAACAGATCAGGTTTTAAAGCCTTAACTTTTTGTAAAGTTGCAGTCATATCATTCAACTCTTTTGGAAGAGCGTCATCGATAATAACTTTCATTTTGTGAGCTTTGATTCTGTCCATTACACCAAGTTTTACGTCTAATGAGAAAGCATCTTGCTCAAATGCCATTGCAACTTTTACATCTGAAGGTTTTTTACCTGCAGCTTTAGCTTGTTCAGCCATTAAATCTACAGCAGAATTTAAATATTGGTCTGCAGAGTTTAATACTGCAAATAGATATTTATATCCTTTTGTAAATAATGCTCTTGATGCACCGTTTGCTTCAATCATTGGAATTTTAAATTTCTCAGTAACTGGAGCGATTGCGATCGTAATACCAGAACCGTAAGGTCCTAACATATATTGAACGCCATCTTGTTCGATCAATCTTTGAGCAAGTGTAGCTGCTAGTTTAGCATCAGACTCGTCGTCATAATACTTCACTGCTAATTTATAACTTTTATTTCCTATTTTTACTCCACCTCTGTCATTGATCACTTTAACCGCAAGGTCATAACCTCTTTGAGTGTGTTCACCGTTCGTTGCATACTTTCCTGTTAAAGAAACAGCAGCACCTAAAACGATCGTATCACCTTCAACTTTTGAGAATGAACTTGTTGTAGTACCAATTAGAAGAGCAAATACAGAAAATACAGTTATTAGAAGATTTCTAATAGTTTTCATATTTTTCCTTTTCTCCCTGTTTATTAATTAATTAATTAATGGTCTTATTAAACATGAATAAAAAATTTAAAACAACTGCTTAAAAATTTTTTTTTTAGAAATTTAATCTTAAAGCTAAATAAATTGCTAATAAAAGTAAAACACACGCTGAGATTGTATTTATTGTTTTTGGATTTGCCTTTAACCAACCTGCAGCTTTTTTTGCAAGTAACCCATACATAATTAAAGAACTAAAATCTAAAATCACATAGGTCGAAATTAAAATAATAAACTGGGCAATATAATTTGTTTCAAAATTAATAAATGAAGTGAAAATCGTTACAAAAAATACAATAGCTTTTGGACTTAAACCGGCAACTAAAAATCCGTCTCGATAAAAGGAGAAGGTTGATTTAACTGTTTGATTACCAACCTGAACGGACTTCACTTTGCTATTATAAGTATCATACGCTAAATAAATTAAATAAAGAATACTAGCCCATTTAAGATAATTTAATATTTCATAATTATCTTTTAATAAGGAACCAATCACAAACACCACTAAGACGGCTTGAATAAAGTTAGCTGAAATATCGCCCAAAGCTACCCAGACAGATTTTCTTAAACCATAATTTAACGTGTGAGAAATGATCACGATTCTAGGTGTACCAGGTGTTATGAACATAAAGATAATAATTTGCAGAAAAATAAGGTAATCACTTGGAAACATGATGAAAGTGAATATATAGAAATAAATGAGGAAAAAAAGTTTAATTCCACAAACGAGAGTAAAAAATCCAGAACCAAACATAAAAGATAATAATTGGATTATCTGGGCGGCATGGGCGGATCGGATTACCTTTGAAGAAATTAAAGAAAAAACTGGCAAAACTGAGTCTGAGGTGATTAAGATAATGCGGAAAAACCTTAAACCAGCATCCTTTAGACTGTGGAGAAAAAGAGTTCATACTAAAAGCATCAAGAATAGAAAAAAATTTAAACTGGACCGAAAAAAAATTAAGAAAAAGATTAACTTAAATGATATAAATAATTATGAATAAAGTGATCATGTATACAGGCCCCATGTGCCCTTTCTGTAATGCAGCAAAAGCATTATTAAAAAGTAAGAATGTAAATTTTACCGAATATAATATTGCTGAGGATCCTTCCAAAATGGATGAAATGTTAAAAAAATCTGGTGGTGCCCGAACTGTCCCTCAAATTTTTATTGGTGAAACTCACGTGGGTGGTAATGACCAACTGCAAACTCTTGAACGAGAAGGTAAATTAAATCAACTACTAGGGATTTAAACCTTGTTTAAAAGTTTTTTATCAAAGTTTGTTACTGTAACAAAAGTTATTCTTGTAACTTTTATTTTGAGTCTTTTGATAGATTTTTTTTTGGGTAACAAGATTTTGGAAATAACAGATCCTATTTGGAAAAAAACAAATTTCTATGAACGGCTTATTAGAATAGATCACCCAGTTTATCATCATGGGTTGAAAGCGAATATCAAACACGACAAAACACTTGGATTGAATGGTTACTATGATCTATGCACGGATCAAAGTGGCTTTAGGATCTCTTGTGAAGCTGATCAATCCCAAAATAAAAACTATGATTATGGATTTATAGGTGATTCTTTTGTTGAAGGAGTATCGCTAAATTATGAGGAAACTTTTGTTGGGATATTTGATAACACTTTACGGAACAAAAAAGTCGCTAATCTCGGGGTGGTATCCTACGCACCCAAAATCTATTTGGCGAAATTAAACTATTTAATAAATCAAGGCTATAAATTTAAACATATCATTGTAGGGATTGATATTAGTGATTTGTATGATGATGATGTGTTTTATACCCTTGATCAAAATCTAAATGTTGCTGAAAATTACTCAAAAGAAAAAAAATTAAAGTTACGAAAATTTCTTAGAAAAAACTTTCCTTTTACTAACTATTACATGTTCGTAATAAAAAAACTTGGAGACTATGAAGTGCCTAATGAAGTAATTAAAGAAGGAACTCCTCAATTTAATGATAAAGCGGTTATGAAAGCATCATGGACTTACAGTAATCCTGATGAAGTAATTGAAGGCTATATTTCTAAAAGGAAAGATGCTCAATCAAATATGGTGAATACTATGAATGAATTATACAAATTATTAGAAGCAAATAATATTAACTTAAGTGTTTTAATCTATCCCTGGCCGCAACAATTAGAAAATGATAACGTAAACTCACCGCAAGTAAATATGTGGCAAGCTTTTTGTGAGGGCAAATGTGTCAACTTTATTAATTTGTTCCCATCTTTTTTTGATGAAATTAAAAAGAATAATTATTTAGAAACTTATAAAAAATATTACTTGTGGAATGATACTCATTTTAATAAAGCAGGAAATAGTTTGTTAGCTGAGAAGCTTTTAGAAAAATTTAATTAACATCTTTCTTAAACGGCATTGCATTACCCGCACCAATTTTTTCCGTCGATTTACCAGCGTAATGATTTGCGAATTTAATCGCCTCTTCGATAGAAGAGTTCTGTGCTAATGAAAATGAGAAGGCACCGTTAAAAGCATCCCCTGCCCCAGTTGTATCAATTGCTTTGATAGATTTGGCAGCCTCGACATAAAGTTCGGAGCGACCATCGGAATAAAAAACACCTTTTTCACCTAGCGTAATTATTGCGTGCTTTACACCTAACGCCAAAATTTTATTTGCCGCCACTTTTGCTTCCTCTACTTTAGTAATTTTAATACCCGTGTAAAACTCTGCCTCAGTTTCATTCGGCGTAAAATAATCGATGTAATTAAAAAATTCCTTTTCAAGTTTTGATGCCGGAGCCGGATTGAGAATGGTTAGTTTGTTATTTTGCTTTGCTTCACGAAGACAGTGCAAAGTAACTTCTTTGGGAATTTCTAACTGGGTTAAAAATATATCTGCGGACAAAATAGAATTTTTAAAAGCTAAAACTTCTTTAATGGTTAATGAAGATGGTGCACCATTAATGACATTCACTGCGTTTCGACCATTATTTTTATTAACCATAATCCCTGCTACTCCCGTTTGGTGGTTTTTAGAAACAATTATATTTTTAGTATCAATCTTATTTTCCTTAAACGTAGTTAAAGCTAGCTGACCATAATCATCCTGACCTATTTTAGTTATGAAGTCTACTTGACCACCTAGTCTAGCAATAGCGATACATTGATTTGCTCCTTTGCCACCTGGACCAATATTGTAATTAGAGCCTAAGATTGTTTGCCCTAACTCAGGCACACTGTCACCATAAAAACTGATATCAGCAACAAAAATTCCGAGTACACAAATTTTTTTCATTAACCAAAGTTAGTTAAAAAGGGAATATAATTTAATAAAAAATAACTAATCACTTGTATTTGATTAGTCAAAATTAAAAAGCCTGTAAAAAATAAAACAATTCCACCTGTTTTAGTGACCACCGTATAGTATTTCCCAAAGCCTGATTTAGAGTTTAGAAACTTTGTCATGTAATAACCAGATAATATAAAAGGAATTGCCAAACCTAATGAGTAAAAAGTGAGAAGCATTATACCTTTACCAATAGTTGCCTCAGTTGCTGATAGGGCAATGATTGAGCCAAGCACAGGACCAATACAAGGCGTCCAACCAAAAGCAAATGCTGTACCGACAATAAATGGAAAAAAGAGATTATTTTTAAACGAACTCGTTTCAAATCTTTTTTCTTTTGTCAAAAAACTTAATTTTAAAACGCCAAGCAGTTGCAGTGAGAAAACTATTATTACAATACCGGCTGCTATTCTTAGTTCAGCAGAGTAAAATAATAAAACATTACCTATAAAAGAGGCACCAATGCCCAGAAAAATAAAAACTAAAGAAAAACCTAAAGCAAAGGTAATGGTTTTTTTCAAAACTTCTCTTCGATCTTTTTCAATTTCATTTAAATTTTTGCCAGTAATATAAGAGATATAACCAGGGATAATGGGTAAGACACATGGTGAAAGAAAACTAATAAACCCTGCGCCAAGCGCTATAATTGACTTGATAATCATTAATAATTCATAAATTATCACAGATAAAATAAATATGATAATTAAATATTTAAGTTTTATTTTTGGATTAATTTGGTCCTACAGCATTATTCGAACGCAGTCTGTTTTCAGTAAAAAAGCAGGTGTTTTATTCAAAATATTTATTTCCAAAATATCTTGGTTTACTTTTATTGCCGCTTGTTACTTTGGCTACAAAAATTTTACCTTTAAAACAACAGCGATCACTATCATCGTTACCATATTTGTTATTCATCTATTATTTAACTTATTGGGCAATTATCTAAAAAATAAAATTGGCGAAGAGAAACTTTTAAGAATAAAGACAATTTTTGAGTATCTTTTAATTGTAGGAATAGTTTATTTCGTATTCTTCTAATTTAAAGTTTCAATCGTATTTAATACTTTGAATGATTTATCGGTGACTACTATTTCACCAGAACTAGGAACAGCATTCGTAATTGAAGTAATAATGCTATAATGAGTTACTAAAATTAAATTTTTATCACTTTCCCAATTTTTTACATACTCTTTAATTTGTCTAAGTTGTTTTGGCTCATTTTTTGAATAAGGAGCTTGAAAAGTTGAATTTAACGCTGAAAATTCTTTATAATCTCCAAAGGCGTGGAAAGCAGTATCTTTGCACCGACACCATTGACTAGATAAAACCGTATCTACTTTTATATTATTATTTTTAAATAATGCTCCAATCTTTTTTGATTGCGCAATACCAACGTCATTCAAATTTCTTTGAGTTTTACAATCATCAATTTTAAAACCATCTGGATCGCCACCTCCTGGAGCTAGGGAATGCCTGATCAAAACAATTTTTCCACCCTCCCTTAAACTCTGCCATTCATCAGCTTTTAACTGAAAATTAAAAAATGTGCAGAAAACTAAAATTATAAAAATGAGATATTTTGAACTTAAAGAAAGTTTAGGGTTGTGGTCCGCCCTTCATGGCGGCCTAAAGGACATTCTAACAAATCTATGTAGCCTTTTTCGTACAGGCATAGATTAAATTTATCAATTCGGACGGTTGTACAAAAATCACAAATTATGACTATCCCCAAAGTACCCTACCTAGGGTTGTCTTCAAAAATCCAGCAATTTTGATATTCATATTTAAGCCATAAATAAGCGCTGGATTTTCCAAAATTTAAGAATATATATCCTCCGCTATCATGTTCATCATGCATAGAGAAAAAGTGAAAGGGATAAACTAATGGCTAGAAGAAGAAAAAAGAACGAATTAATGATTAAAACTAAAAAAAGAATTTTAAGAGAGACTTCTTCTCAGAGATCTTTAAAAGAATATACCACTACTTATAAAGATATTAAAAGATACTTTAGAGTATTTAATAAAACTTTGTTTAAAAACAAATTAAATCCTTTTAATGATATTAAAATCAAAAACCTTAAAGGGGCCTACGGTCAGTGTGTAGAAAATATTTCTCACAGAAAAGGGACCAACTTTTATGTTTTAGAAATGATGCCGACGTATAAAAATAAAAGAGATTTTATTAGTACGTTAGCTCATGAAATGATCCATCTTTGGCAGCAAACTGTGAAAAAAAATAACGGTAATCACAATGATCTTTTTTACAGTTTTAGACCTAAATTCAAAAAACTGAATTTAGAACTATAACCTATTCATTTCTTACTAGCGGGTAAACTTTAGGACTTAAATACTTAAGGTTTGTAAAAATTATTAAGACTAAAGTAACTAAACCAACGCCCAAAGCTACATTGCTGAAGATTGAAACATCAAAAATCCATTTTAATTCAAAGATTTGTTCAATCACGTATTTTGACACTATCACAGCAAAGACTAAGGCGATGAGTATAATAGATAAAAAATTTAAGAAAAACTCAATCAATGATGATTTAATAATTTGAGACTTCTTAAAACCTAATATTTTAAAAATCAAATTTTGAAACACTTTAATTTTACCTTGTACAATGATAGCGCTCGAGATAACCACTAGACCCACCAAAACTGTAATTAAAGAAATAATGGTTACCGCAACAAAGACTTGATTGAGAACCTTGGTTACTTTTGAGAGATAATCAGAAATATCAATCACCGAAATGCTAGGAAATTTATTTAACAACTGGATATCATTAAATTTGTTTTTATCTTGGAATTTAACTGTAGCTAAATATTCGTGAGGAATCGTTTCCGCATAACTGGGATTAAGCAACATGGCAAAATTAATACTAAGATCACGGTAATCAACAGCTCTAAAATTAACAACTTCTCCATCAATTTCTCTACCATAAATATTTAAAGTAAATTGATCACCAATCTTAACACCAAAATCATAGGCAACTTTGGCATCAAGTGAAATTTGTAATTGATCAGATTTATTTTCATCCCACCAGGTACCAGCGGTTAAAGGATTGTCCTTTGGAATTTCATTAGTCCACGAAACTCTTCGATCATGACGGATGACCCACTGACTGTCATTAAATTCATCAATGTAAGTATTTGGATCAACTCCATTAATTTTAACCAGACCAGCAGAAACCATCGGCACCACTTCTATAGTAGCCGCTGCATCAAAAGCTTGAATGGTATTCTCAAATTCTGATCTTTCATTATTTTGTATACCTAGATAAAAATAATCCGGGGCAATTTCAGGAATGCTTTTTGCTAACTCTCTTTGAAAGTTAGAACCAATAAAAGCTAACGAAAGCAACAGAGTTGTTCCTAAACCAAGAGACATAATAGTAATAGGCGTTAAGCTCTTTGATTGCGTTATGTTTTTAATCGCCATTTTAAGAGATAAACTATTTAACCAATCTTTTTTCTTTAATAATAAGATTAATCCCCGTGATAAAAAATAAAATACCCCTAGACAGAAAAAGAACGTCGCAAAGTAAATTAAGCTATAAAGAGGTCTACCTGAAGTAAATGTGAAAAGCGCAATTAATAAAGTTAATAGAGTTAAACTGATAATGATTGTCTTTTTATTATAATTAAACTCAACAGTTTGAAAAACATTTCTAAATAAACTGGTACCGGTCACTTGATCAATGGAATTGATCGTCGGTAATGAAAAAATTACAATAACTAAGAAACCAACTAAAAATACTTTTAAATAATTTAATAAAGAAAATTGGGCATTAAGGTTTAAACCTAATTCAGCGGATACGATTTGATCAACAAAAGGCACTAACAGAAAACTCGATACATAAGCTAGTAAAGAAATACCTGTAAGCAAAATGACTAACTCTAAATAATAAATTTGCTTAATATCTCTAGATAAAATACCTAACGCTTTTTGGACAGCAATCGATGAATTTTTTTGGTTGATAAAAGATAGTAAAGTATTTGCAATCCCAATACCGGCAATCAACATGGCGCTGATAGAGACTAAAGATAAAAATTGCGAAAAATTATTAATAATTCTTTTTAACCCGCTGGCTGAATTTTCCGGGTATCGAATACGAGCTTTTTTTTCATCTTTGAAAAGTTCTTCAACTTGTTGAGCGCCTTCGGCTTCTGCTATACCTTGATCAAATCTAACTTTATATTCATAATTTAAAAAACTGCCTAAAGTACTAATATTTAAATCCTCTAAAGTTTTAGTGCCAGCTAAAGCAAAATCTCCAAAGACGAACGCCCCACCAATATCGGGGACCGTTTGCACAACGCCAACCACTTTAAATTCATGTTCCTGAACTTTGATGATGTCGTTTATTTTTAAATTTAAATTTTTAAAAATATTTTCATTCACTAAAATTGTTTTGTCTTCAGTATTCAGTAATTTTAGTGCATTCATCGGTTCAGCTTTAACTTCACCGTATAAAGGATAAAACTCATCAATGGTTTTGATTCTGGTAAAAATAGATTTACTATTTTCTCCTATTGAAGATACCATCGTATTTAATTCTACCATTTGCGAAACTGTTGCAAAATTTTTGACTTCCTCAACTAAGTTTATGTTACCTTGGACACGATTGTAGTCCACCTCCATATCACCACCCAGTAAAGCTTTAGCATTCGCTTTAAGTTCATTCTGTAAGTTTTCTTCAATCGTGATAATTGAACTTAAAATAAATAAACTTATGAAAAGTGTAATGATGATACTTGAAATTTTTTTATAACTTCTAACTAAATCTCTAAAAGCATATTGCAGGATTGTTTTAAAATCTAACTGTGAGTTAAATAACTTTGCCATCTTTAATCTTTATTTTACGTTGGGCTCTACTCGCTAAATTGTCATCATGGGTTACTAAAACTAAACTTGAGTTTTCTTCTCTGACATAGTTAATCAGCATGTCAGAAATCATTTTAGAATTTTCACTATCCAAGTTACCTGTAGGTTCATCGGCAAGAATTAAACTCGGTTTAACAACTAAGGACCTTGCGATAGCTACTCGTTGTTGTTCACCCCCAGATAATTGACTAGGTAAATTATTAAAGCGTTCTTTTAAGCCAAAACGATCTAGAATTTCCTTAGCCTTAGTTTCGATGTTTTTTTCTTTATTAATCTCTAAGGTTAAACAAACATTCTCAAGGGCAGAGTAATTGGGGATCAAATAATAAGATTGGAATACAATACCTATATGTTTCCTTCGCAGTTCAGCTAATTCATCTTCACTAAGTTTAGTAATATCACGGTCTTGGAAAATAATACTTCCAGAGGAAACTCTTTCGAGGCCTGAGATTAACATGATTAAACTGGTTTTGCCTGAGCCACTTTCGCCCATAACTGAGATACTTTCACTGCTATTCACGTCTAGATTAATGCCTTGAAGTACTTTTACTTGATTGCCTCCTGAAGTATAAGACAGATAGACATTTTGAACTTTTAAAAGTGTGCTCATGAAAAAAATTACTTGTATTCTAATTTTAATTATTTGTCTAACCCCACTAAGCGCGCAGACTAAAGATAAAATCGTCCTCTTTGGCGATAGTTTAATGGCAGGTTATGGTTTGACGAAAGAAAATCATTTAGCCACTGTACTCGAAAACAATTTAAGCAAAGCTGGTGTTAATATTAGCGTTATCAATGCTAGTGTTTCTGGAGATACCACTGCTGGAGGATTAAATCGTATTGATTGGGTACTTGGCGAAAAGGAACTTAAAGTAGTTATTGTAGGTTTGGGAGCCAATGACATGTTAAGAGGTATTAATCCTGCCGCGACTAGAAATAATTTAGATCAAATCATCAGTAAGATTTTAGATAAAAAACTAACCGTGGTTCTCGCAGGTATGCTAGCTCCTGAAACACACGGTCAAACTTATAAAAATGAGTTTGATTTAATTTATAAAAACTTAGCCAATAAATATAATTTAAAAATTATACCTTTTTTATTAGAGGGAGTTGCACTTAATCCTGATATGAACCAAAACGATGGTATGCACCCTAATATTAAAGGCACTTTAAAAGTAAGCGAGAATATAGAAAGAGTATTACTGCCTTTACTGCAATAATTATTTCTTAGGTTTAAAAACTAAACAAATACCATTGTTGCAATATCTTTTACCAGTTGGTTGGGGGCCGTCTTCAAAGATATGACCATGGTGACCACCACATTTTTTACAATGATATTCTGTTCTTGGATAACCAATATGCATATCGGTTTTAGTTTCAAAAACATCAGGTAACGCTTGAAAAAAAGAAGGCCAGCCAGATCCACTTTCATATTTTTTAGCTGACTCAAATAATTTCGTGCCACAACCTACGCAGTGGTAACTACCTTCTCGCTTTTCATTATTTAATGGACTTGAACCTGGGGACTCAGTGCCTTCATGTTTTAAAACGTAATTTTGCTCTGGTGTAAGATTGCTATCCCAATCTTTATTTTTCATTTTTGTCTACAGCGTAAGGTTTAAAATCAGCTTTTTCACCATCAGGACATGCTTCATTGATCTTAATCACTTTGGCTGGAATGCCCATCACTGTGGCAAAGTCAGGTACATCCTCGGTTACCACAGAATTTGCTCCTACACGTGCACATCTACCAATCGTAATTGGTCCTAAAAGTTGAGCACCTGAGCCAATGACAGCCTGATCCTTAATGGTTGGGTGACGCTTAACATTGATTTGAGACTGCGAGTCTATACTTGGCGAAACTCCACCTAAAGTGACTGAATGATAAATGGTAACATTATTACCAATCTCTGAGGTTTCACCAATGACAACACCCATCCCATGATCGATAAATAAATTTTTACCAATCTTAGCTCCTGGATGAATTTCAATTCCTGTAAAAAATCTTGTGACTTGAGAAATAACGCGAGCTAATAATTCAAATTTAGCTAAATAGAAGAATCTAGCAACAAAATGAAAAAATACAGCTTTCACCCCAGGATACGCTAGCAGTATTGATAAAGTTGATCGCGCTGCCGGATCTCTAGATTTAATTGAGTCTAAAAAACTATTAATATTACTAATCATACATACTCTAATGGAAGCACATTCGTATTTTTAATCTCTTCCAAAGAGAAACTTGTTATATAGTTAGTAATATCAATTTTTGAAGTAAGTTTTTTATAAAATTCATCATATTTATCGATACTTGGTACTAAAACTTTTAAGAGATAATCATAGTTACCACTTAATCTATAAAATTCAGTAACCTCTGACATTTCTTTCACTGCTTTATCAAATTTTTTAAGCCAATCAGCGTTATGTTGATTTGTTTTAACTTGGACCCACGCAACTACTGCTAAATTAAGTTTATTACGGTCAACAACAGCGACTTTACCTTTTATATATCCTTGCTTTTGAAGTTTGTTGATCCGCGCCCAGCAAGGAGTTGGTGAGAGATTAACTTTTTTTGAGATTTCAGCGATAGGCATGTCTGCATTCTCTTGCAAAAGAGACAATATTCTTTTATCGACATCGTTCATAAAATAAAATTCTATAATAATTAGAAATTTAGGTAGTTTTTCTAATTATGCAAGTGGAAATTAGTAAAAACTACTTATTTTTTCTAAAATATTGAAAATAATAGAATTTTTTCCTATATAACCCTCAACAAAAGGAAAAAAAATGACACTTAAAATAAATGATACAGCACCAAACTTTGATGCTGAAACGACAATCGGTAAAATAAATTTTTATGATTATGCCCAAGATAGTTGGGTAATTCTATTTTCACACCCAAAAAATTTTACACCAGTATGTACAACTGAACTTGGAGCTTTGCAGTCAGTTAAAGGTGATTTTGATAAAAGAAATGTCAAAATTTTGGGACTAAGCGTTGATCCAGTAGAAGATCATAACCAATGGTCCAAAGACATCCAAACAGTTACAGGTTTCAAACCTGATTACCCTTTAATCGGTGATAAAGATTTAAGCATTTCCAAGCTTTATGGCATGCTTCCCGCTACCCTCAGTGGCACTGCTGTGGGAAGAACTGCGGTAGATAATCAAACTGTTAGAAATGTCTTTGTTATTGGGCCTGATAAAAAAATCAAATTGATTTTAACCTATCCGATGGCAACTGGTAGAAATTTCAATGAAATTCTACGAGTGATTGACTCACTGCAATTGACTGTAAAACACAAAGTGGCGACTCCTGCTAATTGGCAGCAAGGAGAAGACGTTATTATTGTGCCAGCAGTTAAAGATGATGAAGCAAAAAAACTTTTTCCTGAAGGATGGGAAGCAAAAGTGCCTTATTTAAGGAAAGTGAAACAACCAAGAAATAAGGTTAATTAAATATAGTATAAATTGCTTAAATTTTAGAAGGTATATAGGAAAAAATACTAGTTTTGTTCTAGAATATAGATATTTTTCTTAAATTTTCTTTTAAATCAGTAAATTGTAACTTATTTTTCTTAAATATTGCATTTTATTAGAAAAATATTCTATACTTAGTCATAGTGTTAATTAATACCTGGCGACTATTTTCAGCACCCTTTGTTGTATTAGTCGCCAGATGTATTTTGACATAAAGGTTTTAATTTTGTATTAAACCTTAGCGCTGATTTAGATCAAATTGCGAGCGCTTTATAAAATCCGCTAAAGCGATAATGGATTAGACCACCGCTTTAGCCGGTGGTTTTTTTTTAGATCATTTCCTAAAATTAAACCGGGTATTTGAACCATATTGTGCACCTGACATATCGTCGAAGCACTAAAAAGGAGAAGATGATTTGAATTTTAGACCTAAGTCCCTCGTTTGTTTAGTTCAGTCATCTTTCTCCAAAAAGGATTATTATGACTAGAAAACTTTGGGAAACCATTGACGATAGTTTATTAAAAGCTTTACCAAACCCATCGAGTGGTTACGAACAATACATAGATATACCTGAATTTACATTTTTAGGTGTACATAATCAGCCTGACTTCGGGCATATAAAAATTTGGTTTCATGGACAGGATAGAACTGTGGAATTAAAAAGTCTTAAGGAATATTTGCTTCAATATCGAGATACTATAATAAGTTACGAGAGAGTTATTGATGTTTTATACAAACATTTAATGGCAGCTTATAAGCCTTTTAGATTAAGATTAGAAATTAAATTCCGACCAAGAGGTGGAATTAGCAGCACAATGAAAGCTGATAGTGACTGGGGTCATTTTGGTGGAACAGATAAACTTTGGCAACATCACAGGGAAAATCAATGATAAAAACTATAACAATCGGATATCCGAGAATAGGTCCTAAGAGAGAACTTAAAAAAGCGTTAGAAAAATTTTGGAAAGGTGAAATTAAAGAAGCTGAGCTTCAAAAGACTTCGAGAGATCTAAGAGCACAAAACTGGAAAACACAAAAAGAAAATGGAATTGATTTAATTACTTCTAATGATTTCTCTTTTTATGATCAGGTTTTGGATATGGCTTGCTTACTTGGAGCAATTCCAGATCGCTATAAGTGGGACGGTCAAAATGTTAACTTAGAAACTTACTTTGCAATGGCTAGAGGATCTCAAACATCTAAGTTAGATGTGAGTGCTTTAGAAATGACAAAATGGTTTGATACTAATTACCATTATTTAGTTCCAGAGTTAAAAAAAGACCAAACTTTTAAAATAAGTTCGACTAAACCTTTTGATGAATTTAATGAAGCAAAAGAACAAGGTTATAAAACAAAACCTGTTTTAATAGGACCTTTAACATTCTTACTTTTATCAAAAACTGAAGATGGATCGAAAACAATCAGTTTACTTGATAAGATTTTACCAGTTTACAAAGAAATTATTAAAAAATTATCAGGCATCGGCGCTGAGTGGATTCAAATTGATGAACCTTATTTAGTAAAAGATTTAGATACTGAAGTAGTTAGCAAAATTAAGACTACATTAGATGAGTTAAAATTAGCTGCTGGTAATTCTAAACTTTTAGTTACAACTTACTTCGAGTCTTTAGATATTAAAGCATTTGAGGAAATAAATAAAAGTTCTATAGATGCTATTCACTTTGATTTAATTAGAGGTGTAAAGAATATTAATCATTTAGATAAAGTGACTAATAAAACCATATCTTTAGGCGTGGTGGATGGAAGAAATATTTGGAAGTCCAATTTGGAAGAAAAAATTGATTTAGTTAAAAAGTACTATAAAGATGTATTTATTTCTTCTTCTTGTCCCTTACTTCACACTCCTTACGACTTAGATCTTGAAACAAAAGTTCCAAAAGAGATCAAAAGTTGGCTTGCTTTTTCAAAACAAAAACTAGATGAACTTAATACAATTAAAGACTACATCAACAACAATGGTTCTGAAGATAAAGTAAAAAGGAATAAAGAAGATATTTTAAGTAGAAAACAATCATCTTTAATTCATGATGAAGTTGTTAAAAATAGAGTTAAAAATATCACATCTGAAAGTGCTAAAAGGTCTTCTCCATTTGAGCAAAGAACTAAAGTGCAAAGAAATCTATTTAAATTGCCTGATTATCCAACAACTACTATTGGTTCTTTTCCTCAGACATTAGATGTAAGGCAAGCAAGAGCTAAGTTTAAAAAAGGTGAGCTTGAACAAGGTGCATATGAAAATTTTCTTAAAGAAAAAACGATTGATGCAATCAAAAAACAAGAAGAACTTGATATTGATGTGATAGTTCATGGTGAGTTTGAACGTAATGATATGGTTGAGTACTTTGGTGAACAATTAAAAGGCTTTACTTTTACTTCAAGTGGGTTTGTTCAAAGTTATGGGTCAAGATGTGTTAAGCCCCCAATTATATTTGGTAATGTATCGAGGCCAAAGCCTATGACGGTAGAGTGGTCAGCTTTCGCGCAATCTAAAACTAAAAAGATAGTTAAAGGAATGTTAAGTGGTCCTATTACAATATTACAGTGGTCATTTGTAAGAGATGATCAACCAAGACAAACAACTGCTGAAGAGATAGCTTTTGCAATTAGAGATGAGGTTCAGGATTTAGAAAAAGCTGGAATTAAAATGATACAAATTGATGAGCCAGCTTTAAGGGAAGGTCTTCCTTTAAAAAGAAATGATTGGGATCAATATTTAAAATGGTCTGTAAATGCATTTAAAATTTCATCCTCAGGTGTAAAAGATGAAACTCAAATTCACACACATATGTGCTACGCTGAATTTGAAGATATCATCGACTCTATTGCTGCTCTCGATGCTGATGTAATTTCAATTGAAACTTCACGATCACGAATGGAACTATTAAAAACATTTGAACAATTTAAATATCCAAATGAAATTGGACCTGGAGTTTATGATATTCATTCTCCACGTGTTCCTTCAAAAGAGGAGATTAAAGAATTATTAGTTAAAGCAAGTAAACTAATAGATACCAAAAAGATATGGGTGAACCCAGACTGTGGTTTAAAAACTAGAGGCTGGACTGAAACAATCGGTGCACTCAAGACAATGGTGGATGCCGCGAAAGAGATGAGGTCAAATTAAACAAGGGAGGAAATATGGCTGATTTTAAACATCCAGAAACAATAGGTCTACATGGTGGTGATTATCGGAGCGATCCGACGACAACTGCTGTTGCAGTACCTATTTATCAAACGACTTCTTACCAATTTAAGAATGCTGAACATGCTGCAAACTTATTTGGGCTAAAAGAGTTTGGTAACATTTATACAAGGATCATGAACCCTACGGTTGATGTTCTTGAAAAAAGAGTAGCTGCTTTAGAAGGTGGCGTTGTTGCTCTAGCTGTTGGGTCAGGTCAAGCTGCGTCAGCGTTTTGTATTCAAAACGTTTGTCAGGCTGGCGACAATATTGTTGCTTCGACAGACTTGTACGGTGGAACAGTAAATTTATTTAAAAATACTTTGAAGATGCAAGGTATTGAAGTGAGGTTTGCTGATCCTAAAGATCCAAAAAACTTTGAAAAACTAACTGATGATAAGACCAGAGCTTATTATGGAGAAACTTTACCAAATCCTTATTTGCGAGTTTTTCCAATTAAAGAAGTTGCTGATATTGGTCGTAAGAACAATATCCCTCTAATTATGGATAACACAGCTTCACCAGTAATTTGTAAACCATTAGAACATGGTGCTGCAGTCGTTATGCATTCGTTAACGAAATATATTGGTGGTCATGGTACTTCTATTGGTGGAATTATTGTTGATGGTGGAAACTTTGATTGGGTAAAAGATCCAAAAAGACAGCCGCTCTTCAATGAACCAGATCCAAGTTATCATGGTGCAGTTTGGGGACAAGCTGTTCCGCAGTTAACGGGAGCTAATATTCCTTTTGCCATCAGAGCAAGAGTCGTGTTGCTTCGAGATTTGGGAGCACCACTTAGTCCTTATAATGCTTTTCAAATTATCCAAGGATTAGAAACGGTAGCCTTAAGAATGAAACAACACTGCAGTAATGCAGAAAAAGTAGTTGATTTTTTAAGCGGTAATAAAAAAGTTAAAAATGTGATCTATCCAACTAAATATAAAGGGGAGATCGCTGATCGTGCTAAAAAATATATGAAAGGTGGTTATGGTTCGTTAATCGGTATGGATTTAGGTACCAAAGAGGCTGGTGCTCAATTTATCGATAAACTTAAAATGCTGTACCACGTTGCTAATATTGGTGATGCTAGAAGTTTAGCAATTCATCCAGCAACGACAACCCACAGTCAGTTGACTGAGGAAGAAATGCTTGCAGCAGGAGTAACTCCTGGTTATGTCAGATTGTCAATTGGTATTGAACATCCTGATGATATCCTAGCTGATATTAAACAAGCTTTAGCATAATAATTTCTGAGCCCCTAGCAATAGGGGCTCAAAAAAAATGACACGTCAAATCAGACTTTCAATCGGTTTAGAAGATGTGAATGATCTAGTTGAGGATATTGATAAAGCTTTAAGTTAGTTTTTCACTAATAATTTTCTATTAAACATTTCAATTCTATTAGAAATTAATTCGCAAGCTAATTTATTTTGCAAACAAGGATCTAATTTAACTTTAACAGTTTGAACTGTTTGATCGATTTTAGTATCAGCAAATAAAGTTTGATAGACATCTTTGCCAGTTTTTTCTTTTAATGTGTAATTGACAAGAGTTGATGCCATCGTTTGAGAGACTTTACCTTGAGCAATACCAGAGGCTGGTCCCACCCATGTTAATGATTGATAACAACCGCTTAATAAAAATAATAAACCTATCGCTAAAAAACTTCTCATACTCCAACTATTAAAGCAGATAATAGTTATGAGGAATACTTAATCAGTGATCAATCTGAGTAATTAAAAAAAATTTTGCGTTGCAATAATTTTATGAAATTTGTCGAAGCGGTTTACCGTTTAGACAAGCTTCAAGATTTTGCAGCATCTGATTGTAAAAAATAGAATAATTTTCAGCAGTAACATAACCAAGGTGTGGCAATAATAACACGTTTGGTAAAAATCTTAATTTGTGATCTTGCGGTAATGGTTCAAGATCATAAACATCTAAACCAACTCCCGCGATAGTAGAATTTTTTAATGCGGCTAACATATCCTGCTCATTAATTATAGGTCCCCGTGATGTATTGATGAGGTAAGCGCTTTTTTTCATCAAGCTCAACTCTTTGGCTGTAATTAAATTTTTATATCGATCGCCTAAGACAACATGAATACTAATAAAGTCGGCTGATTTTAAGAGATCCTCTTTAGACATTGGCAGTACGCCTAGATCATTGGCGGTCGTTAAATTTAAATTTTCACTCCAGGCAACAACTTGCATACCAAAGGCTTGACCTATTTTAGCCATTTGTGAACCTATTTTACCAAGACCAATTAAACCTAAAATTTTTCCCTTTAATTCTGTACCAATGGTAGTTTGCCAATAACCTTGGAACATATTTTCTGTTTCTTGTTTTAGATTTCTTGCTAAACCTAAAATTAAAGACCAGGCTAACTCTGCTGTGGGGTTGGAATTAATCTCTGTACCGCAAACTACTATATTCCGTTTTTTTGTGGCCTCCAGATCGATTGCTTTATTCCGCATTCCGCTAGTCATAATGTATTTTAATTTTTTGCACTCATTGATTAAATTTGCAGTCATTGGAGTTCGTTCACGCATGATGAATAAAGCCTCAAAATCAGCTAATTCTACTATTGCTTCGGCTTCATTTTGAAAGGGTTGATTAAAGATTTTAAATTCAAACTTTCCTTTAAATTTATCCAGCTGAACTAAATCTTTAAAAACATCTTGGTAATCGTCTAAAACTGCTACTTTGATCATGCTTTCCTATTTGAAATATAAATACCGCTTACTATAAAAACTGTTCCAATATAATGGAAGGCTACAAATTGTTCATTGAAAATAATTAAAGCCATAATCGCTCCAAATATTGGCATTAAATGGAGAAATATACT
>Ga0181570_10001473_pt1 | contig 20184 bp, 14 predicted proteins | sample 101ome_18_FD_148667 | JGI IMG/M metagenome (GOLD analysis project Ga0181570, IMG submission 148667) | Coastal salt marsh microbial communities from the Groves Creek Marsh, Skidaway Island, Georgia - 101406AT metaG (spades assembly) | ecosystem: Environmental > Aquatic > Marine > Intertidal zone...
GTTAATAAACTTTTTTAAGAGCCCTTTTTAATTTTAAAATGAAATCTAATCAAATGCGTATCCAAAAGAATTTCTTATAGGTTTTTACAAGCATTTAATTTAAATTTCCTAATTAAAATACAAACCCGAGAATTATGAAAAATTTTAAATTATTTGCAATCGGATGTTTCGCAATCATTCTTTCAAGTTGCGGGACTAAATTACCCAAAGGGCAAAAACAAGTTAATTTACCATGCTTTCAAGACAAGTATACTCCTACAAAAAAGGATTATATCGCATCTGGTCGTGGAATAAGTATTGATCAAGTTACCTCACGAAAGAAAGCACTGTTAAATGCAAAACAAGAAATAGCAGGGCTGATCAGAACAAATATTCGATCTTTAACCGATGATTATACCTTATCTAGAACCATAAATAACAGAGAAGAACTCAAGTCTAGATTTGAAACAATCACTTCAGAGGTAGTTGATGAAATGCTAATGGATATAGATATTAAATGTCAAGAATTAGGCTATGACAAGAAATTAAATCAATACAATACCTACGTTGCACTTTCAATAAGTAAGGATGATGCCGCTAAAAACATAGTAAATAAGCTTTCTAAAAAGGATAAGGAAGAACTTGATTTAGATTATGAAAAATTTAGAAGCCTCCTTGATAAGGAAATTAATAACTAGTTCAGCCTATCTATTTCTATTTTTCTTTAGTGCACAAGCTTTTTCACAGAACATAAAAACTTTCAATAACGTTGAAGGATGTCATATTCTTCAAAAAAATGAAAGTATTGAATATGCTGAAAAGATTGCATTTTCTCAAGCTAAGTTAGAGGCTCTCAACCAAGCAGGAGTTGAAGAACAGATTAGTTCTACACAATTGCTTACAAAAAGCAATAATGCCTTCAGAAATGAAGAGAACTTTTATGAGTCTATTCAATCGAATTTGGCGGGAGAAATAACCAGGTTTGATCATTTATCTACGGAACAAAGCGTTGACGAAAATGGAAATATTTTAATATGCGTTAAAGCAAACGTTGATGTTTTAAAATATGGGAGTATAGATAGAAACCCTATCTCATTTGAAGCAATCGATCTATCAAAAAGATACAAAAATGGTGATGAATTAAACTTCCGTATTCGATCGAATGGGGGGATTTATTTCTATGTGTTTTATGTCGATGACAAAAATCGATATCAACTGATTTATCCCAGTGATTTACAGCCAAATAATAAGATCACGACTAACCTGCATCAACTTCCGCATTCCTTAACTGAAAAGTGGATATTGAATACTTCTAAGGATGAAGAAAAAAACAATATAATACTCGTTGCAGCTGATAGATCCATTATTGACGGACTTTCAAATATAAGTGATTTCAATACATGGGCTAAATGGTATATGAAGCATGATATCAGAACTAGGAATATGAAAAATATACCCATTACAATATTCAAATAATGAGATTAATACGAAAAGTTACAATTTGCTTTGCTTTACTGCATTTAGCTCAAGCTTCGTCTCAAGAAAACAAAACTGAGTACTCTTTTGATCAACCGGTTGAATTTATCTCAAATGCAGGATACAAAATTGTAACCTTTGGCACTTCTTCTATCAACTATAGTCTAAGTCCACTAATCACCAACTCTAAAAAAGTTTTTGCAGCAGTATCTCCGCTTGGAAATGAAGCATTCTTCCAAGACGACAATAAGGTTGGAGTTTTCAACTTATCTAACTTTAAAATTGACATAGAAGATAAGTATAAGCTAAAAAATGACTTTATCATTGATGTAATCCCCAATGAATTTGGGGAAACTTATTATGTAATTTTTGAATCAGGTAAATTAGGATTTACAATACGTGATAAAAGAAATTTTAGTATTGAACAATTACCACTAGACAACTTTGTTTCAAAGGCGATTTGGAATAATAATTTGAAGAAATTATTAATAGCGGATGACTTTTACCTATACTACTTAGATCCTGCCAAAGGGTCTGTGAGTGAAGGTTTACGTTTTAAATCGGATATAACTTTTATAGCACAAGATCTGAAAACGTTTGAGGTTTTTGTCGGACTTGCAAATGGTTCCATTTCATCCTGGTCGCAAGATTTAAAAACCAAAAACTATGAAGTTTCTTTAACGAGAAATACTATTACATCTATCCAACCTGACCCCTTAGATCATTATTTGTTCATAGGAGATAATGAAGGCACTGTGTACACTTTTAATAGATTAACGAAAAATGTTATCAATAGTTCAGACTATTTTTCAAACGCTGTGAGAATGAAAACTATTTATGACGAACGCATTCAAAATAAGTTTTTAGCAGTTGTTGGTGGTAGTAAATTTTTAAAAATTTTAGATATCACAGGACTAGAACCAAATTATCGCAGAGTTATAAACGATTCAATCGAAAAAAGAAGAGAACAGTTCGTAAAGTTTCGTGATGGCGAGTCCACGGTAAAATATGATGAAAGAGTAAACCCTAAAAATTTGTCTCAATATCTCGATGGTATAACACAGTCCATGGTAGATAGCATCGCACGAACAAAATCAAACTTTGAAGTTACATATGAACAAGATGGAGACTCATTAAAGATAAAAATTCAACCATTTCCAGAATTAAAATTTAAGGCTATCAAAAGTTTAGAAAATACCAGCCAAGTAGAAATGGGAGATATTCATTTTGATCTTGAATCTGACAATACATTTTCGATATCCGATCTACTTCTATTGTCTGGTAAGGACTCTATCAGATATAGTTCTGATTTGCGAACTATGAGATACTATGAGGAAGTCTTGGAACTAAACTTAGCAAAAGAAATTGCAAAAAAAGAATTAGAGTTTAAAGATGCATTAACTGATTTAGTTGATAGGCTAAGATCCAGAGGAAAACTCGCCGATGTTGATCTTTCGGTTGAATCAGTTTTAAAAAAAGAGAAAGATTCTCTAGGTAAAGATGAACTTAATTTACATTTAACTTTCTTATCTCAAGGTATCAAAGCTGAAGCGGAAAACGAGACTGCAGATTTTCCACCTGGCAAGTATAGCCTATTAGATTCTGAAGCCGCAACGGCACTCGTTGATTTTTTCGTAAAATCTTCTGCTGAAAAATTAGCAGATTATTTAAAACCAGAAACCAGGATAACCTTCAAAATAACGGGATCAACTGATAAATCACCCATTTCAGGAAAAATTCCATATAATTCAGAGTTTGGCAACTTCAAAAATTTTCCATACTACTTTCAAGGGGACTTATCCGGTATGAATCTCAATGAAGAAAGTGGGATAACCGAAAATAGTCAACTAGGATTCTTAAGAACCTATTCGGTAAGAAATTTTATTGAGAATAATACGGAGGTATTTGATTTCACTAAGAAGAAGTTTATTCATTTTTCAGAAGAAGCGGAAGAATATGGACCTGAATATAGAAGAATCAAAATTGAAATGATTATTCATCAAATTGATAAGATTGTAAAGCCAAAAGAAGCGGAAGACAAATCTACCACTCTCAGCGATGTCGATATTAATATTCCAACTGGACCGAAAGTTAAAGGATATGCTTTAGTTATTGGTAATGAAGACTACTCTTCGTACCAATCAAACTTAACCCCTGAAAGCAATGTTCCTTATGCTCAAAGAGATGCCGAAATATTTACAAATTACCTCACTCAAATGTATGGGATTTCAAGAGAAAATATTTTTCTTTTGAAGAATGCCACGTATGGTGAGATCTCACAAAATATTGCGAAACTAGAAAGATTAATGGTTTTAGATGGTGAAGACAGCGAGATAATTGTTTTCTATTCTGGACATGGTATGCCTGATGAAGAAACAAAGGATCCATATTTAATACCTGTAGATATTAGCGGATTAAATGTTAATCAAGGGATTTCTCTCAAAGAACTAATGACTCGATTGAACAACAAACCACACCGTAAGATTGATTTTATTATCGATGCCTGTTTTAGTGGATTAGGAAAGTCTAAACCATTAGCCGAAGTAAAGGGTATTTCTGTGGTTCCAGTTAACCCAGAGCTAGGTGATAATATGATCTTAATCAGTTCAAGTTCATCAAATGAAAGTTCTGTAGTAGATGACGACAATCAACATGGACTTTTCACTTATCATCTTTTAAAGATTTTAAAGGAATCAGAGGGCAAGTCAGATATACAAACACTATTTGATAAACTATCGAAAGATGTTGGGCTATCTGCCATACGAAAGTATAATAAGGTTCAAACTCCTTCTATATTACTGGGTAAGAACATTAAAGCCTCTAAATCAACTATCCGACTGATCTCTGAAGATGATTCTAATGAAGATTAGTATCTTCAAGTGAATAATATCTTCGATTAAATGAAAACAAACGCACATTACGACATCCCGGGTAATCCATCGACTGCTAAAAGTAGTGCTCTAAAATTACGAGAAGAGGCCACCGCTGATTCGCTCAAGGTTTTAAGTGCTGAGGACTGGAAATTCTGGAAAGAGAACGGATATATCGTCATCAAAAACGCAGTACCCAGAGAGCAGGCCGAGGCCACAGCAGTGTTCTTGTGGGAGTTTGAGGAAAAAGACCCAAATGACTCGTCGACCTGGTATACCGCAGCACGTGCAGAGATGAAGATGAAGGAATTGGCGGGCACAGGAATGGTCGAGGTCTATAACAACCAACACCTTTGGAATAACCGCCAAACTCAGCGTGTCTACGATGCCTTCTGTGATGTATGGGGAACTGATAAACTTTGGGTGACCATCGATCGGGCAAATTTGAATTTTCCGGTTAAGGAGGGTAGCAACTACCAGCCGTTTATTCATTGGGATTATGACCCAGAGACTCGTCCGCAAAATGTTCAAGGGGTATTAGCCTTGGCTGATCAGACTGACACCAATATGGGCGGATTTCAATGCGTCCCCTACCTCTATAAAAACTACGATACTTGGAAGCTCACCCAGCCCGAAGATCGTAATCGCTTTCAACCCGATACCACCGGGCTAGAAGACGAAATCGTAAAAGTCAAAATGGAGGCAGGAGACCTACTTATTTTCAATAGCTGTTTAGCCCACGGCATTCGACTAAACCAATCCCAAGACAAAGTTCGAATAGCCCAATACATCTCTATGATGCCCGCTCAAGAAGAAGATACCGAACTACGCAACTGGAGAATCAATTCTTGGAAAAACCGAATTGCCCCCGAGGGTTACGCATTCCCCGGTGACCCAAGAAATTTCGAGCAACTGAAATACCAAACCGCAGAACTTAACGAACTCGGCGAAAAACTACTTGGTCTTAAATCTTGGTAAGCCCATGAACTTAAATTTTAAAGATCAGCGCGCTTTTATCAGCGGATCTACCTCAGGTATTGGCTACGCCATTGCTCAATCGCTTGCATATTTAGGATGTGAAGTCATTTTAAATGGACGTGCCCAAGACTCCGTAGATAAAGCAATAACCAAACTTTGTAAAGAAGCTCCGGGGGCAGTATGCTCTGGATTGGTCTGTGATTTTTCAGAGACACATCAAGTCAACGCCCTAGTAGAAACTCTTGAGGGTGTAGATATTCTAGTCAACAATGTAGGTATCTATACCGATCAAGATTTCTTTGAAACTACTGATGAGTCTTGGAATAAGCAGTGGCAAGTAAACGTAATGAGCGGGATGCGTCTTAGCAAAGCCCTACTCCCTTCGATGCTTGAGAAGAATTACGGACGCATACTCTTCATTTCAAGCGAATGCGCCGTACTTACCCCGTCTAACCTTCTTGCGTACAGCGTGACCAAAACAGCGCTTCTAGGGCTCTCTAAAGGGCTCTCAGGTCTAACAAAAGGATCAAAAGTCACCGTAAATTCATTACTCCCGGGCTCAACCCTTACCGAGGGCGCAGAAAACTTTCTTGAAGCGGTCGCTCACAAGACGGGGCAATCGGTCGAGCAAGTTGAAAACGAATTCTTTCAAACCGACCGACCCAATTCACTTATACAACGCTTCGAAACCGTCCAAGAGATCGCTGATGCCGCCGTTTTCTTATGCAGCCCATCAGCTTCTGCAATTAAGGGGACTGCACTGAGAGTCGATGGCGGTAGTATTGGGGGATTGTTTTAATAAAAAGGTCGATGATAGTTAAGTGTGTTCACCAATACTACCAACTATTTTAGGTAAAAGATCGGTAAACTCACCTAAATATTTACCCGGTAAATAACTACTCTTTTATCCTCAGGGTTACGAGTACGCTCAATCAGATTAGGATAACGTTCATTGATCCGCTTAATTAGTTTGGAGCGTTTTGTTTTTGTTGTTACTCAAATATAGGAGTATTCGGGTTATTAAAATCCCTACTTCGATACTGCTACACCTATTTTCGAATCGGCAGTGCCATAATAGAGAAAGAAAGATCCCTTAAAATAAACAAGGCCTTCAACAAAAACTACTTGATTTACCTCTCCGATCTTTTCGAAGTCGGTTTCTGGAGCAATAAAGTGTTGGTCTGTACGATCAATCAGCTTCCAAGGTTCTTTCGCATCGAATAGGGCTTGACCAGCCGCATAGGTGAAATCAGGTAGGTCTGTATGATTAAACCCTTTGGCATTTGATGCGTTATAGATGAGTACGACTCCCTCGGGTCTTAGAACAGCAAAAGGTCCCGGTTCTACAAGCCTTGAATCAAAATAGCCCGGCCGGGGGGTTAACACCTGAAGCGGTGTTCGTTTCTCACCGTCCTCTAAAACCTCCCACGACTTTAGATCAGTTGATCTAGCCATAAAAAGAGAGGTGTCCCCAAAATACATGTAGTAGTATCCATCGATTTTTGTAGCTACAAACTGATCTTCAATCGGTGTAGTAACTAGTGCCCCTGATTTAGACCACATATCGGCATACACCGGGTTTTCAAAGACCGAACCCAACTTTTCCCAATGAATAAGGTCGGGTGAAGTGGCCGCAAATAATCGAGCTGTTTTACCATCGTAGGCGGTGTAAGTAAGGTAATATCCGCCTTGGTCTAAGCTTACGACCCTAGGGTCTTCAATACCCCCTGGCCATTCGAAGGCGAATTGCTCATCCTGATCTGGAAAGAGAATTGGCTCAGCAGATTTTTCAAAATGGATTCCGTCAGAGCTAGTTGCTATAGCCAGCCTCGAGGTCATTAAAGAGTCTTGCGCTCGATAGATGAGATGAACTAACCCATCTTTTACCACCGCAGAGGGGTTTAATACGTTCTTCTCTTCAAAATATCTTATTTCTGCACTAATAGGGTCCAGAAAACTATAATTACTTGCGGGTCTAAGGATTGGGTTTGCATCAGTAACCTTTTCAAAAGGCCCAAGCTCCCAAGTAGTTGCCGTTTGACAACTAGAAAATATTAAAATCAAAAATAAATATCTCATAAGCGTTCTATAAATCCGTGAACGTCATCACGCACTGGGTCATAGGCTGGCACTCCACTCTCCTCAGAAATTCGCTTTTTAACGACTACAGCTTCTGCTTCAGATAACATTGAAGTATTCACCGCAATTCCAATGACTTTTGCTTTCGGATAGGTACCGCAGACTGAGGCTAAAGACTCGTTTAATTGTATAAACTCTTTTAGGTTAGGGATTTTAATCTGAGTATTAGATCGCAGGGTCGTCTTATCACCTCGCATACAGAGAATTAAATGGGTCGGACAACTCCCGCGCATAAGTGGCAAAGTCGCTGTACTACTCGGATTTAATAGCGAACCTTGTCCTTCGATAATAATGTAATCCTTGTCTGAATGCTCTAAAACCGCAGTCTCTACAGCACCAGTAGCATAATCAACCTTGAAAGCATCAAGCGGAATCCCTCCTCCTGTAACGGTAATACCAATCTGTCCTGTAGCTACAAAACTCGCCAAACGATTTTCTTTAAGAAGACCTCTATATAGCTCCAGGCCGGCAGTCATCTTTCCGACCGCATTATCGGTACCTACACATAAAATTCGTTTTCCTTTGTGTTCTAAGGCCCGTGCAGAACCAATGGCAGGAACAAACTGTGGCACTCGAACATCCCACACCCAATTTTGACGCAAACGTCCCTCATATCTAGGAGCCAATAAATCGTGAAGTCCATTGATCAGTGAAACTCCCAAATCAATGGCTTTGTCAAGGGTTTCATACCAAAAATCAGGAATTTTTCCGCCCACAGGGGCAATCCCTAAAAGCAGTACCTCAGCACCAAGAGCAATCGACTCCTCTAAACTTGCAACCACCGGAATCGATCTTGAGGTACTCATAAAATCACTCATCACTCGGCCTGCTTGAGCGCTATCAATCACAGCAACAATGTCATTGGCTAAATATCTCACAGCACCGAAGCCCATCTTTCCGAAATCACTTTCGAGATGACCCTCCATATAGATCGCTACTTTGTCCTTCGATTGTAACATTATTCTTCAGGTTTTAATCTTGCTCCATGCCCAAACCCTTCAGTAGGCATGGTTATACCCTCTACAAGAGGCGCTCCTTCAGCTACATCAGGGGCTAAATTGTAGTGAGAATCTAAGTCAACATGATCAATGATTCCCGTAAGCGATGCCCCTGCAGCGATAGAGACTGAAGATTCAGACATACAACCGATCATGGTTTTTAATCCGTAAGATCGCGCCACCTGAATAATTTCTAGGGCACCGGTAACACCACCGCATTTCATAAGTTTCATGTTTACACCATCCACGCAGACAGCATAGCGGTGAATTTGGTCGGCAGATCGGCAAGATTCATCCACAAAAATGGGTATCGGACGATTCTTATACAGCTCGGGCAATTGATCTTCAGCCCCTTCAACCAAAGGCTGTTCAATATATTCAACGCCACGCTTTGACAACCAATCAAGCATGTGCTTGGAGTCGCTCAGTGACCATCCGCCATTAGCATCTACTCTCAGTTTCAGATGATATGGAGACGCAGAACGAACCACTTCTTCAAACATCGCCTTGTCGGCATCGATACCTTCAGGAGATCCTAACTTTATTTTTAGCCCTTTTAAGCTTGGCATATCATTCATGAGCAACGGGATACGTTCTCGCACCACTTCAGGAGTATTTATACCGATCGTCATCGAAGTAGCTGCGGTCGGAAGCGAAAGCCCCAACATCTTATAAAGAGGCATTTGCGCTTTCTTTGCTAGCAAATCCCACCGAGCAATATCATAAGCGGCATAGGCACTAGGAGCGATTTTCATCTCTCTAGCGCGATCAAATGCTTGATAAACAGACAAATTTTCAGGATTTGTATCTAAAAACCGATTCAATTCTTGTCTCACTTCTTCAGGAGTACCCGCACCTTCAGAAGCGCCTGGTGCCGCCTCCCCTATGCCTGAAAAAGAACCTTCAGTAATCTGAATAAAAACATTGGTAGAATCGTATCGCACTCCCCTTGAAATTGCCAGTGGAAAGCGCTTTTTTAATACCCGATCAAATAGGCCGATGTAGTGATGCATAGATTGTCGTTAGGTATAACTAAATGTAGTGAATTGCATCAATTTTGTGTTATATCCGCAAATAAACGTTTAAACACGAACCTATTCTTTCAATAAAGGTTCATTGGTAGTACTTTCGCTTGTCAAAGGTTTCAATGTCAAAGTAATTATCATGGACAAACCCTCTATATCAGAACTTCTCAAGTCGCGCATACTAGTTTTGGATGGTGCGATGGGCACCATGATTCAACGTCATAAATTCAGTGAAGAAGATTATCGTGGGGAGAGATTTAAAGACTACTCCCAACCCCTACAAGGAAACAACGATTTACTTTCTATTACTCAACCTGAGGCGATCTTAGATATTCACCGAAAATATTTCGAGGCAGGCGCAGATATTGCTGAAACCAATACCTTTTCTTCAACCTCAATAGCTATGGCTGATTACGCGATGGAAGATTTGGTTTACGAGCTCAATTTCGCTTCTGCAAAACTAGCGCGTCAGGCAGCCAATGAATTTACCGCTAAAAACCAAGATAAACCAAGATTTGTCGCAGGCTCAATGGGTCCTACTAACCGAACAGCAAGCATGTCACCCGATGTGAATGACCCTGGTTATAGAGCCGTTCATTTCGATGAATTGAAAGAAGCTTACCTAGAACAAATCAAAGGTTTGATGGATGGTGGAGCTGATCTATTACTTGTAGAGACTGTATTTGACACTTTAAATGCAAAGGCAGCATTATTTGCTATAGAAGAATACAAAGAAGCGAATAATATTGACATTCCTATCATGGTCAGCGGCACGATTACCGACGCAAGTGGTCGAACACTTTCTGGACAAACTGCCGAGGCCTTTTTTATTTCTATATCTCATATTCCTGTGTTAAGTGTTGGGTTTAACTGTGCTCTAGGTGCAGATCAATTAAGACCCTACGTACAGCGTATAGGTTCAATCGCCACCGACCAATTTGTTTCGGCTCACCCGAATGCGGGGCTTCCTAACGAATTCGGTCAGTACGATCAGTCTCCAGAAGAAATGGGAGAACTCATCAAACCCTTCTTAAAGGAAGGTTTAGTAAATATCATTGGCGGATGTTGCGGAACAACACCTGATCATATCAAGGTTATCGCTGATCTAGCAGCTCAATCAAAACCGAGAAAGTTATGAGCAATAGATACACGAAACTTTCAGGTCTTGAACCTTTAATTATAACTCCAGAAACCAACTTCGTCAACGTTGGTGAACGAACCAACGTAACCGGTTCTCGTAAATTCTTAAGACTTATTCAAGAAGAAAATTACGAGGCTGCGATTGAGGTAGCCCGTGAACAAGTTGAGGGCGGTGCCCAGATTATCGATGTGAACATGGATGAGGGTATGCTTGATGGAGTTGCTGCCATGACGCGTTTTCTCAATCTTATAGCAGCAGAACCAGACATCGCTCGAATCCCCGTTATGATTGACTCCTCAAAATGGGAAATTCTTGAAGCCGGTTTAAAAGTCGTTCAGGGTAAAGCCGTCGTCAACTCGATCAGTTTAAAAGAAGGCGAAGAAAATTTTATAGCTCAAGCAAAGAAAATCAAACGATACGGTGCAGCCGTAATCGTAATGGCCTTTGATGAAAAAGGTCAAGCAGATACCTATGAGCGCCGAATTGAAATCTGTGAACGTTCTTATCGAGTGCTTGTAGACAAGGTAAATTTCAATCCTGAGGACATCATTTTTGATCCTAATATTTTCCCGGTAGCAACGGGAATGGAGGAACACAAGAATAACGCCGTTGATTTCTTTAAGGCAACTGACTGGATTCGCGAAAACCTTCCTTATGCGCACGTAAGCGGCGGAGTCTCAAACGTTTCATTCTCTTTTAGAGGAAACAATACCGTTCGAGAAGCGATGCATTCCGCATTCTTATATCATGCGATTAAACACGGTATGACCATGGGTATTGTTAACCCAACACTACTTGAGGTTTACGACGATATCGACAAAGAGTTACTTGAATACGTAGAAGATGTGCTTCTGAACCGACGAGACGACGCCACAGAGCGATTGCTCGATTTCGCAGAGAATGTAAAAGGATCGGCTAAAGAAGCCAATACCGATCGTCTAAAGTGGAGAGAATTACCGCTTCAAGAACGTATTTCCCACAGCCTAATTAAGGGAATCGATGAATTCGTTGATCAGGATATGGAGGAGGCCCGAGTCTCAGTGAATCGCCCGTTAGAAGTTATCGAAGGTCATTTAATGACTGGGATGAATATTGTTGGAGACCTATTCGGTGAAGGTAAAATGTTCTTACCACAGGTAGTAAAATCGGCTCGTGTCATGAAGAAAGCCGTAGCCTATCTTCTACCCTTTATTGAAGCCGAATCATCAGGCAAGCAGGAAAAAGCAGGAAAGATTCTACTCGCTACCGTAAAGGGTGACGTTCATGACATCGGTAAGAATATTGTAGGTGTTGTTCTGGGATGTAACAACTACGAAATCGTCGATTTAGGAGTTATGGTTCCGCCTGAAAAAATCATTGAAACCGCACTTAAAGAGAACGTTGATATGGTAGGGCTTTCAGGTCTAATCACACCTTCATTAGACGAAATGGTTTTTGTCGCTAAAGAACTTCAACGTGTAGGGGCTAAAATTCCTCTTCTTATTGGCGGGGCAACTACTTCTAGAGCTCATACTGCGATCAAAATCGATCCTGAATATGAAGGAGGAGTCGTTCATGTAATGGACGCTTCTAGAGCCGTAACCGTAGCTGGCCAACTATTAGGAAAAGAAACCGGTGAGGATTACAAAAAGCAAATTCGTTCTGAATACGAAACCTTTAGAATTGAATACCCTCTACGTAAGAAGAATAAAGAATTCCGCACTCTTGAAGCCGCTAGAGAGGCTGCCCTAAAAATCGATTTCGATGCTGAACCTCCAGTTGCTTCACAACAAACCGGAGTGTGGACCATCGAAAAACAAGATCTACGTGAGCTCATCCCTTATATCGATTGGAGCCCATTTATCTGGACTTGGGATCTACACGGTAAATACCCAGATATTCTTGAAGACTCTGAACTAAAAGATCACGCCAAACAATTGCTAGATGATGCGCATACTATGCTCGCAGATCTTATTGAGAATAATAAACTCGTTGCCAGGGCGGTTTACGGTATTTACCCCGCAGCAAGTAAAGGAGATGATATTATCATCTATACCGATGAATCGAGAACAGAAGAAAAAGACCGTTTACTCACCCTAAGACAACAGGGCGCAAGAGGTGGTAAAGAGAGTTTAGCACTGGCCGATTACATCGCTCCTGCAGACACAGTTCATAAAGATTACATAGGAACATTCTGTGTAACCGCAGGATTTGGCTGTGATGAACTCGCAGCTGAATTTGAGAAAAATCATGATGATTACAACAGTATCATGGTGAAGGCCTTAGCTGACCGTTTAGCAGAAGCATTTGCAGAATTCTTACACGAAAAAGTTAGAAAAGAGACTTGGGGGTATGCCAAGGATGAACAACTTAGCGGAGAAGAATTGATTAAAGAAGCTTATACAGGTATTCGTCCTGCACCAGGATATCCTGCTTGTCCTGATCACCTAGAAAAACCCACGCTATGGAAGCTAATGCAAGTAGAAGAGCGCATCGGAGTTACGCTTACCGAAAGCCTAGCCATGTGGCCAGCTGCTTCTGTTTCAGGGTACTATTTTGCGCATCCCAAAGCAAAGTATTTCGGTCTTGGTAAGATCAAGCGAGATCAGCTTGAAGATTACGCGGTGAGACGAAACATTAGCATACAAGAGGCTGAAAAATGGTTAATGCCTAATTTAGATGACTAAGACATGAAGGTTACGGAGCATATAAAAAACGCCAAGGGCAAAACGCTTTTCTCATTTGAGTTACTCCCTCCTAACAAGGGTGAAACCATTCAATCCATCTATGATGCTATAGACCCACTCATGGAGTTCAAGCCTCCATTTATTGAGGTAACGTATCATAGAGAAGACTTTACTTACGTTGAACGGCCAGATGGTCTTTTAGAGAAGAAAACGACTCGCAAACGTCCGGGTACCTTAGGCATATCAGCCGCCATTCAACATAAATATGGCGTAGATGCTATTCCTCACCTCTTATGTGGTGGATTCACCAAAGAAGAAACCGAAGACCTACTTATTGACCTAGGCTTTATTGGAATTAACAATATCGTTGCTTTAAGAGGCGATGCGATGCATTCTGAAACCTATTTCAAACCAGAAAAAGGAGGGCACGCTTATGCCTCTGAGCTCGTAGAACAAATCAGTTCGATGAACAAGGGAATATACCTTGAACCCGGATTAGAGAGTCCTGGAGCAACCGATTTTTGTATCGGAGTAGCAGGATATCCTGAAAAACATATGGAGGCTCCTTCTTTAGACCACGATCTAAAAATGCTGAAGGCTAAAGTTGATAAAGGTGCCAATTACATTATTACCCAGATGTTTTTCGATAATCAGAAATACTTTGAATTCGTTGAGAAATGTAAATCAGCCGGTATCAATGTTCCAATTATTCCGGGATTAAAGCCTATCTCTACCAAAAAACAGCTCAACTTATTACCCCATCGTTTTCATGTCGATTTGCCTAGTGATTTAATCAGTGCAGTTGAAGCTTGTTCTGACAATAGGGGTGTTTATCAGGTAGGGATCGAATGGTGTATTCAGCAATCCAAAGAATTGATGGAAGCTGGGGTACCTATACTTCATTACTACACCATGAGTCGTCCGAAGAATATCAAAGAGATCGCGAAAGCCCTTTTCTAACGAAATAAGCCCCGCTTATCGCGAGGCCCATTCACTAACTAAACCAGACACTAGAGTCTAAACTGTATTCCTGCATAGGCGCCAAAAGGGTGTCCGGGTCGAAAACTTGCAGGTACTCGTGCTGCAGCGTAAACCTCGTCAAATAAGTTAATGATGTTTGCCGTTAAGCTAATTTGCGAAGTGAGGTGATATTTAGCTGAAAAATCAATGACAACATTATCCTCAAGAGCCAAAGGATCTAGTATTCCTCCATTGGTCCCTCTTGTATTAAAAGCTCCGTTGTAACGGCCATTAAAATTGAGTTCATAAAGTTGATGAGAAAACCCTAACGAAATATTTAACTGATGCTGAGGAATATAGGGCACTCTATCCCCTGTAGAAACAGCTCCCCAAATACCTTGGGTACTTCCGAAGTCATTTTGAAATAATGCATTAGTCCAAGTATAGGCTAAAGAGAAAGGGGTTTGAACTTTCGATGCTGGATCAGAAAAATTATAATTAAGTAATACTTCAGCTCCACTTACATTAACCTCACCGGCATTAAACTGGTCAAGAGAACCAGTACCCCCGCTTGCAGCTAAATCTGAGCCTAGTAGGTTTGAATAATCATTAAAGAAACCTATCAGTTCCCCTCTAAACTTACCAGTTCCAAAGCGTGAACCTAATTCATAGTTTACACTACGCTCAGCCTCTTCACCTGGAGCACTACCAGGAGGTGAAAATCCTTTATGTACCCCACCGAAGACAGAAAGATTTTGGGCAAAACTATAGTTAAAGCCAATACCAGGGATAAACACATTGATCTGATTCTCTCGAATAGAAGCATCCGTAAGACGATCTGCATCACTCTTACCCCAATCTTCGCGTTGTAAATTAATATTCTCATATCGAATACCAGGTGTTAAAGTAAGACCCCCAAATTTGTATTTATAAAGTGCGTATGCGGCGAATGCATTGGCGCTAGAAATACGATTACCTTCTGCACCACGAACTCCCTCAGAGGTCATAGCCATATTACCTCCTTGAATACGGTATCCATCCTCCCACTGAAAACGATCTTCTGCATCATAGTGAACTCTAGCGCCCACTTCGATGTCGTGAAAGGCACCATTAGATCCATACCAGTGATAGTCAATCTTTGTTTGAACACCACGAGAATAGTAGATTCGATTATTAGCCTTTAAGAGTAGTGCGTCAGCTTCAGAATCGACACTTCCGTTGATTACGTTCATGTGGTTGGGGTAAGTAACGGGATCATTTAAAACTGAGGCTAAACTCACTTTGTTTCCGTCGAATACTACATCATCTAACTTGTACCAGTTTCGAGTTACCTTATTCGAATAAGCGTTAGTCACCACTTTCAAATTGTTCGAAAAGTCTAATTCATGGGTAAGCATGATTTGACGCTGATCGGCGTTCATTTGATCGAACTGAGAAGCGGCATAACGAGAATAAGGGTTCCCTGCGAAATCAACCTCTGACAGCCCTAAATAGGTTTCATTTGACTGCTCATCATAGATATGATATTTTAATTCTAAGGACTGAGGAAGTTTAGCATCGGTCTTAGTATTAATTCTTAGTTTACCCATAAGGTCATAGATGTCAAAACCAGTGTTATCGTTATCTCTGAGACGCTTAAAGCCATCCGAATTCATATTGAGATACTCTAAGACATAACCTATTTGTTCTGAAGATTGTCCGACCGATGTATATACCTGACCGGTATTAAAACTTCCTAGACTGGTGCGAAGTTGAGCAGAAAACTCATCAGGAATTGCCGTAGAAACCAAATTGATGGCTCCTCCGGTAGTAAAAGGCCCGTACTGAACTTGACTACTTCCTTTCAGAATTTCAACGGCTTGCATCCGGGCAACTGAAGGGAAATAATAAGCTGCGGGTGAACTGTAAGGTGCAGGAGCGATGAGTACTCCATCTTCCATTAAGGTAATCTTTGAGCTTCGCTGCGGTGAAGTACCTCTTAGCGAAATATTAGGACGGAGACCGAAACCATCCTCTTCATAGAAATTCACACCAGGCACCGATCGAAGCGCCCTGTTGATATCGATGTATCCCATTTTTTCTAGCTCCTCTACTCCTAAAAAGTAAGAGGCTCCTGTGCGGTTTTGGGCAACATATTTATTACCTAAAATGGTATTCGCTCGAATAATTACCTCATCTAACTCTTGAATAGAATCAAGGGAAGAAAAATTCGAATCAGCCTGTGCAGAAGCGAATACAACTGTAAAAAATACTAATAATACTTGAGGGAAACGTAGATTCATTTATTTAGAATAATTAAAAATAGTGTTATTACAGACTGCAAAAATAAAAGCCAAAAACACATTTTACAAGCTTATTTAGAATAATTTTAAATAAAATTATACTTCGTTATTTTTCCTAATTTTCAAACATGAAGAAACAGTTTGAAACAGAGGCGATTCGCGGACAAATGGAACGCTCTCAATACCTAGAGCACTCGGCTCCTATTTATATGACTTCGAGCTTCGTATTTGAAGATTCTGAAGATATGAGAGCCTCTTTTGCTGAAGAAAAGCATCGGAATATCTATAGTCGTTATTCGAATCCGAATACCTCTGAACTCATCCATAAGGTAGCGCGTATGGAAGGTGTTGAAGATGGAGTAGCCTTTGCTTCGGGAATGAGTGCGATTTATACCACTTTTGCAGCCCTATTATCCACAGGTGATCACATCCTCTCTTGTAGAGCTGTTTTTGGATCTACACACACGCTATACACCCAATTCTTTCCGAAGTGGAATATCGAACATAGCTACTTTGATCCGGGAGATTTTGAGACCCTAGAGGCAGAACTGAAGCCCAATACGAAAATTCTGTATGTAGAGTCACCAACAAACCCAGGGGTTACCGTACTCGATCTTGAGAGACTTGGTGATTTTGCAAAAAAGAACAACCTACTTTTCATCGTAGACAACTGCTTTGCTACCCCTTACATTCAACAGCCGGCTAAACTAGGGGCACATCTAGTGATTCATTCAAGCACCAAGCTAATGGATGGCCAAGGACGTGTATTAGGAGGCATTACCGTCGGATCTCACGATCTCATCGACCGCATCTATCGCTTTGCACGAATCACGGGTACCGCGCTTTCTCCATTTAATGCATGGGTACTTTCGAAGAGCTTAGAAACCTTAGCGGTACGTGTAGAGGCGCACAGTAAAAACGCACTTATACTAGCTGAAAAATTGGAACAGCACCCAAATATCAACTGGGTTCGCTATCCGTTTTTAAAATCGCACCCCCAACACGAAATCGCCAAGAAGCAAATGAAGCTGGGCGGATCAATCATCGCCTTCGAAGTAAAAGGAGGCGTCGCTGCGGGAAAACGCTTCATAGACAACATCAAGCTTTGTTCAATCTCTGCAAACTTAGGAGATACTCGTAGCATCATCACTCACCCTGCATCGAGTACCCATGCCAAGCTTAGCAGCGGAGAACGATTAGCCGTTGAGATTACGGATGGTATGATTCGTCTATCGGTAGGTCTAGAACACACCGATGACGTTTGGAATGACCTCGTTCAGGCCTTAGAATCCTAAGGATTTACTTCAGCGATCTTTGCCTTGAAGGTATTGAGGTTTTGAGCTACATAACCTCCTACTGCTGCACCTTGAACCACACCTTGATCGATAGCTCTGCGGTAATGAATCCCTCCATAAAGTCGAGAAACGGCCGCTTCTTCAGAGGCATGCATAAACGACTTATAGGAACGGGTCGGTAACCCATAAGCCTCTTCAGTTGTGTCATCAAAGGCGAAGTTATCTCCATAAATTTTAGTAAGAACAGTGGCTGCAGAACGAGAGATTACCGAGTGACCCGAAGTATATTCTGGGAATGGTGGTGTCTGTAACTTAGGCAACCACTCTTCATCGAGGTATTGATTAATTAAAGTCTCTGGTCGTACAATTAGGGTATTCCATTTAGTGTCCCAGCATGAGATAAATCCATCAAAAAGCGCCACGGTAACGTTCAGATAAGTATTGATCGTCTCATCAAATGAATTCTCAGCAATTTGAGTAGCCAGTTTGGTAATACCAATCCAGTGTCCACCAGGGGTGATTTTCTTGGTAGCAAACATAGCGTGTCCCTTGTGATGAGAAACATAAGGGTTACAATCCCAGAATGCAGCGATCTGTGCCTCTTCATTTTCGTTATTATCCTCAGTCACCTTTCGACCTAATTCATAAACCTCCAAGAGCTCGGCATAGAAAGGGCTATCGGGATTCATATCCACAGGTAGTGGAGGTGCCGGATCAAACATTGCTGCATCAGGAATCACCATCGGTCTGATTCGGTTCCAGTGCGGCTCAATTCCTTCCATATAATCGGGAGGAGTGGGTTTCCAAAACTGATCTCCTTCCTGAATCGTATACTTAGGAAAAGTTCTAGTCTGCTTATAAAAATCAGTATCTGCCCAAGCCAGAATATGTGCAGCTACCGCCTCGCCATAGGCGATCGAAGCGTCAAATTCGCGACTCGGCATCCCTAGATCATCTAATTCTTCATAAAGCGATTCTCTGTACTCATCAATTCGGTTTTCTGAGAAAATCAATTGCTTTCCAACTACCAAAAATGCATGAATAGCAGCTAGTTGTGGGTTCACTCCTTCAGCTAACTCAGGAATATCAGTGAATTCTTTTAATTGGCCAGATAAAGACGCATACTTCTCGGGATAAGCCTTCTGCATCACTGAATAAGCCGCAACGGTCGGATACACATATACCCTCGAAGCCACCACCGGCGAAAAGATATCATAAACGATAACATCTGTCAGTTTCTGCATGGTTTCGTTAAACAAACCAGCATCAGATAATCGATCTAAATAACGCGTATCTTTTTCACAACTAATTAAGGATAAACTAACTACTAATAATGTAGTCCATGCTCCTAACCACTTATAAATTCTATTCATACGACAAAAATACGCAGTTTGTTTAATTTTTCTCCCTTATAATAAGCGCTGGCCCATTGTTCTGAACTACAATTAGTTCCTTTTCAGAAATGCGATCTATGAAACGTCCTTCTGTACCTTTAGGAAGGTTTAATGATTGATGAGATTGAAACTGAACTCCATCAAAATCACTTAATACCCCACCCGAATTCGAAAGGCTAGGCCCTAATTCATTGACATAGCCACTGTAGTTCCCTGTGTAGTACACCTTACCCTCTTCAATATAGAAATCTTCAATCGTTGATAGCTGAGCCTCTAGAGGTAATGCGATCCCTTCAAACGATCCCGTCTCATTTTGAACAAATACCATTGAGCGCATCTCAACCACAGCTTTAGTTTCGAAAATTTCGGTTCTCTCAGTCAGTGAAACGATATCTTGAGCATTTGCAAAATCGCTATACTTTAAAAACTTCTTTTTGAGGTAGGGTAAACTACTCACTAGCTTATCCTTTGAAGCAAAAGGTACAGGATCTCCAAAGAAACTGTAGAACACTACGGGATCTAGGGATCCGTTTCCGTCAAAGTCATCTAGATAGGCCACTACCGGTTTTTCAATCGAGGGTTTAAACTTATGATTGGTACCTGCGTTACCCGCGAGTATATCTAGTTTTCCATCACCATTGATGTCGGCAACTTCGACCGTATTCCAAAAACCAGAAGTCTGATTAAGACCAAAAGCCGTGGTTTGATTCGTAAAACTACCTGCTCCATCGTTGATTAAAACCGTCACCGGCATAAAATCACCAACGACAACTATATCTAAATGACCATCTCCATTGATATCAGCAAATTGGCTATCTGTCACCATTCCCAGAGGGGCTTGAGCTACTGCCTCGAAGTACGAATTACTCTCTGGGGCACTAGCCACGATAGCACTGGTAGGAGAAAGCCCGTATCCGCCAGGTAGCGATCGATTACCTATAAACAGATCATCATAGCCATCTCCATTGAAGTCTACGGCAG
>Ga0181570_10001488_pt1 | contig 20084 bp, 18 predicted proteins | sample 101ome_18_FD_148667 | JGI IMG/M metagenome (GOLD analysis project Ga0181570, IMG submission 148667) | Coastal salt marsh microbial communities from the Groves Creek Marsh, Skidaway Island, Georgia - 101406AT metaG (spades assembly) | ecosystem: Environmental > Aquatic > Marine > Intertidal zone...
GCAAGGCGGCTCAATGCTTCCGGAGAAGTCGGCTCTGGAATAGTATTCATCGGTCCCTCCAAAAATGTTGCACTGCAGCAAACAACAGATAGATGTGTCAAAATGCAAGGTTTTGCAACGTTATTTATGATTTTGGCCGTTGCGGCGGGCTGTCGCGGCGATTACCCAAGCTTAGCTTCTGCGCCAGATAAAGCTCCTCCCTCCATGCTTGAGGCAAGAGAAACCGCTTTTGTTCGCCAAGCAAAGATTTTGGCTGCTTCGAGACTGAGCTCAAAGAAGGAAATCAAAGAGACACTCTTAGACAATCCAGTGCAAATAGTATCTCTGCGAGAGGAGCTGATTTTAGACGAGGACACGATAAATCGAGTGAAGGGATTGGTTTCGGAGGGTAAAAAGAAACTTGTAATTCTTGCATCTAGTAGTGTGTCCGACAGAGCCCTGACAGATATTGTCCGCCAGCTAGAAGTGGAAGGGGTGAGTGTTAAACTTTTAATTTTTTCGCATTCCGCAGATGTTGTTTCGAATGTAGAGCTATACCTTGAGCGCTGAAGGGGTTATTTCTCCATTAAAACGCCCCATGTGGCATTGGATTTATTTAAACTATGAGCTTTCAATTTCATAAAATACGTCGTCTGCCGCCATATTTATTCGCTGAAGTTAACGCGATGAAAGCAGCGGCACGGAAGTCTGGTAGAGATATCATTGATTTTGGTATGGGCAATCCAGACTCAGCTACGCCTCAGCATATTGTTGATAAACTAACGGAAACCGTGCGTGACGGTCGAACGCATCGATATTCAAGTTCGAAAGGTATACCAGGGCTTAGGCGCGCTATCGCTGGATATTATGATCGGCGCTTTGATGTCACTTTGGATCCAGAAAGTGAGGTTGTAGTTACTCTGGGGTCTAAGGAAGGTTTGGCTAATTTAGCTCAAGCGATAACTTCTCCTGGGGACATTATACTGGCACCTAATCCTAGTTATCCAATTCATGCATTCGGTTTTGTTATTGCAGGGGCATCTCTCTGGCATGTGTCCGTAAAGCCGGACGCATCTTTCTTTACAGAGCTAGAGCGTGCTGTCCGTCATGCAGTTCCACCGCCAACAGCACTGCTACTTAGTTATCCATCAAATCCTACTGCTCTCACTGCAGATCTCGATTTTTATAAAGACGTAATAGCGTTTGCGAAGAAACACCAAATTTTCGTTGTGTCAGATTTGGCCTACTCTGAAATTTATTTTGATGAGACCCCACCTCCCTCTATTCTGCAGGTACCTGGAGCCATTGATATTGCCGTAGAGTTTGGCTCGCTTTCTAAAACCTACTCAATGCCAGGTTGGCGTGTTGGTTATGGTGTTGGCAACAGAGAGCTTGTGGGTGCTCTTGCTAGAGTGAAATCATATCTTGATTACGGCGCATTTACTCCCATTCAGGTTGCAGCGGCTGCCGCTCTCAATGGACCACAAGACTGTGTTGAAGATGCTCGTAATCTTTACAGGGAGCGACGAAACGTAATGGTTGACGCTTTTGGGCAGGCTGGTTGGGAGGTACCTCCACCACCCGCAACCATGTTTGCTTGGGCTCCTATACCAGAACAGTTCCAAGAACTTGGCTGTTTGGGGTTCTCTAAGTTGCTACTGGAAGAGGCAGATGTAGCAGTTTCTCCTGGAGTGGGTTTTGGCGAACGAGGTGAAGGATACGTGCGTTTAGCGCTTGTTGAGAATAGGCAGCGTATACGCCAAGCGTCGCGTGGTATTAAACAATTCCTTAGCAAAGTCAGAGACTCTAAGGACGCGATGGAAATGGCAAAACGGCAGGATGCAAGAATTGCGGAGGCATCAAAATGACCATTCGGTTGGGGGTTATCGGATTAGGCGTAGTTGGGGCAGAAACCCTTCAAACCCTTAAAAATCATTCGAATGTCATCGAGGAAAGGTCTGGCCAGAAGGTTGAAATAATTGAAGTCTCTGCGAGAGATAAGAGCAGAGATAGAGGCTTCGACGTTCAGAAATATCTTTGGCGAGACGACCCAATAGAGTTGGCAACTAGTCAGAATATCGATGTTGTGGTCGAGCTAGTCGGTGGAGAAGATGGTGTCGCCCTGGAAGTTGCAGAGGCAGCTCTCAAGGCCGGCAAGCATTTGGTTACTGCAAATAAGGCGATGATTGCTCGTCATGGGGCAAGACTTGCTGCGATAGCTGAAAGTATGAACGTTACTTTGGCATTTGAAGCCGCAGTCGCAGGAGGAATTCCTGCCCTAAAGGCTCTCAAGGAAGGGTTGGCTGGAAATCGAATTAATCGGGTATCTGGGATTTTGAATGGTACCTGCAACTATATCGTTACAGAGATGTCTGAAACAGGTAGATCCTTCGATGATGTTCTAAAAGAGGCACAGGCTAAGGGTTATGCAGAAGCTGATCCAGCTTTTGATATTGATGGCGTTGATGCAGCGCAAAAGCTTTCAATCCTTGCCGCTATAGCATTTGGTGGCACTCCTAACTTCGATTCTGTTGATACCTCTGGAGTTAGATATGTAACTGATTTGGATATCAAGTTTGCAAAAGAGCTTGGGTATCAAATCCGGCTTATCGGTGTTGCGGAAAGAACGAAGGACGGGGTGATGCAAAGGGTGTCAGCTTGCATGACACCAAAAGCACACCCTTTGGCACGTATCGATGGTGTAACTAATGCAGTGCTGATTGAAGGCTCTCCTGTAGGACAATCCTTGCTGGTTGGTCCGGGTGCAGGAGGAGGAGCGACAGCTTCTGCAGTTCTTGGTGATATTGTTGATATAGCCAGTGGAAGAGGAGCGCGAGGATTTGGAGAGGCAGCTTCATCACTCAAAGAACTGTCCGTTGCTCCAGTTTCAGTCCGAACAGGTTCATTTTACATACGAGTGATGGTAATTGATCGTCCTGGTGTCATAGCTGAAATGGCAGCGATCTTTGGAAAGAATGGAGTATCAATTGAGTCTTTCCTACAGCATGGTCGCCAACCTGACGAAGCAGTTCCGGTAGTTATGACAACTCACGATACTAATGAGAGCACAATCCGTAATGTGGTAGAGCAACTTGGTGCATTGGCCACTGTTGCGGAAACGCCTATTTTAATGCGCATAGAATCGTTGTGACCGCAGTCTGATCGGTTGAAGGAAATTTAAAAATGTCTGAAGAAAAAATGGACCGAAACTTGGCGCTTGAAGCCGTTCGTGTAACAGAATTTGCGGCCCTTGCGGCATCACGGCTCATGGGGCGCGGAGATGAAAAAGCTGCTGATCAAGCTGCAGTGGATGCAATGCGTCAGGCCCTAAACTCATTAGATATAGATGGGAAAGTGGTAATAGGTGAGGGGGAGCGTGATGAAGCGCCTATGCTCTATATCGGTGAGAAGGTTGGAACTGGTAGAGGTCCAAAAATAGACATTGCTCTAGACCCTTTGGAAGGTACTACTATAACCGCAAAAGGTGGTGCTAATGCGTTAGCCGTTATTGCTATGGCAGATGATGGTGGTTTTTTACATGCACCTGACGTGTATATGGACAAAATTGGAGTGGGTCCTGGTCTGCCTGCCGGCGTGATAGATCTAGACAACAGTCCCACACAAAATCTTCATAATTTGGCCGATGCGCGCGGTGTTAAAGTGGAGGACCTGGTCGCTTGTATTCTTGATCGCCCACGTCACCAGGAACTGATTGAGGAAGTTAGAAACTCTGGAGCACGTATTATGCTCATTTCTGATGGGGATGTTTCCGGAGTGATTGCGACAACAAATGTAGAGAGTGGTGTCGATATTTACATGGGCTCTGGCGGTGCTCCTGAGGGTGTTTTGGCCGCGGCCGCGCTTCGTTGCATAGGCGGCCAATTTCAAGGCCGATTGATATTCCGCAATGACGATGAACGTGGACGCGCACATCGAATTGGCGTTGAAGATCTAAATAGGAAATACAATCTCGAGGAGCTAGCATCTGGGGATGTGATGTTTGCAGCCACTGGGGTAACTAGTGGCTCAATGCTCGCTGGTGTTCGCAGAGAAGGTAAAGGTGTAAGCACCCAATCTCTTGTAATGCGTTCGAAGACTGGTACCGTTCGTAAAATTGAAACCTTTCATAATTTTGAACGGAAATCGATGTTTGACTGAGTAAGGTTTTCTATTTGGTCTCAAAATACGCATTAAATGTTAAAAAGTCGGCTAGTGACAAAGCTTGGGTTTCTGTAGTTAGCGACCCGCGTCTAGCTGAATTTTATGCAAGGCAGTTTGATCTTCCAGACGGCGTTGCCAATGTATTAGCTGCCCGTATTCAGAACAAACAGGAAGCGGCAGCTTTCTTGTCGCCGCGGCTGCGCGATCAGCTTCCCGATCCTTTCACCTTTCTTGACATGGAAAGAGCTGTTGAGAGGGTCGAAGCGGCTCTTCAGAGCAATGAACGCATTGCAATATTTGCCGATTATGATGTTGACGGCGCTACATCAGGAGCGCTTCTCCAGAGATTTTTGTCCGTTCTTGGCGCAGATGTTGTGGTTTACGTGCCGGACCGCGAGAAAGAGGGGTATGGGCCTAATCCAGCCGCTATGAATTATCTTAAGGAGTCAGGTTGTAACTTAGTATTGACCCTTGATTGCGGAGCTACCGCATTTGAAGCCATTGATGCTGCCAATGAAGTTGGCCTTGATGTCATAGTTTTAGACCATCATGTAGGCGCAGAAGCTACTCCGAATGCTGTCGCAGTTGTTAATCCTAACAGAGCAGACGAAATCAGCCCTCACACTCAACTTGCTGCTGTAGGAGTAGTTTTTCTTTTTGTTGTTGCGCTTCGACGAAAACTTGAGGTCGATATTGATCTCATGAATTTTCTTGATTTGGTTGCTCTTGGTACTGTCGCAGATGTTGCCCCATTAACAGGTGTCAATCGTGCACTAGTTGCGCAAGGTCTTCGCGTAATGGCTATTAACCCAAAGCTGGGCATTGCTGAGTTGCTAAGGGCAGGAGGAGTGCAGGGCGCACCCAAAGCGTCACACATGGGATTTGTGATAGGTCCAAGGATTAATGCCGGAGGGCGAATAGGCCGGAGCGAACTTGGGGTGCGCCTTCTTTCAACGGATGATCCAGAGGAAGCTGCTATGATCGCTTCCGAGCTAGATAATCTCAATCGTCAACGTCAGCAAATTGAGCGATCTGTGTTTGACCAAGCCCTAGAACAAGCTGACGTTCAAGCCGATAGCGAGGCCAAGGTAATCGCTGTTTCAAGTTCAGGGTGGCGGCAAGGAGTCGTTGGGATTGTTGCAAGTCGTTTGGTTGAGCGTTTTAGAAGACCCGCCTTAGTCGCCGCAATTGAAGATGGGATTGCGATTGGTTCAGGAAGGTCGGTTTCTGGGGTAGCTTTAGGTCCTGCGATAATTGACCTTCGGGAAGAAGGGTTATTAATTTCAGGTGGTGGCCACAATATGGCAGCAGGATTTCGTGTTGCGGAGAGAGACTTTAAGAGGTTTGTAGAGGTTTTGTCCTCTAAGCTTTCAGAAAATATTGATAAAGCAGCAGAGGAAGTATCAACTAGAATTGATGCAGTCATTAGCCCTAGAGGCGCGTATGCTGCCGCATATGCTTTAGAGAGACTATCCCCGTTTGGTATGGGTAATCCAGAGCCTAGGTTTGCTTTAGCGGGGGTAAGATTGAAAGATCTGCGTGTGATTAAAAATTCGCATTTAGCAATCCGGTTAGAAGGGCCGGATGGTTTCAGTATCCCTGCTATGTCATTCCGAAGTATTGGTTCACCTCTTGGGGATTTTCTTCAATCGCGACCAGCAGTTATCCATGCAGTTGGTCGAATTGAAATTAATACATGGCGGGGAAGAGATGAGGCTAGGTTGGTGTTGGAGGATGCTGCCCTCGCGAATTGATGGCACGAATTAAATAACTCGTAAGGGTTACGTTGAGGGTTTTTACGATGTTAATTTTCGAGGGAATTGCTTGGACCTGAATGATGCAAGATGATCAAAAAGAACGCGTAGGGAAAGCAGCTGCAGAGCTTGTTCGAAAGGACATGACCATTGGACTCGGCACAGGGTCAACTGCCGCATTTTTTATTAAAGCATTAGCAGAGAAATCTCTTAATCCGCGCTGTGTGGCAACCTCCGAGGCTACTGCTGCTTTGGCAACTTCACTTGGTTTGGATGTAGTGGGGTTAGAAAATGTCAAAAAGGTAGATTTGACTGTTGATGGTGTTGATGAAGTTGATTCCGATTTAAATGCCATCAAGGGCGGTGGTGGTGCGCTTATGCGCGAGAAAATTGTTGCCAGTATTTCTGAAATGGTCGTGTACATTGGCGACTCTTCAAAATTAAAAACCAAACTTGGAGCCTTTCCTCTACCAATCGAGGTTTCTCCTTTTGCAAGTCCAGCTATTCAAAGAAAAATTTTGGATTTAGGGGCGACAGCTGAAATTCGTTTGAACGGTGAAATGCCATTTGTATCTGATGAAGGACACTGGATTATTGATGCGGCATTCAATGAGATTGAAGACCCTTATGAGCTTGATGTACTTCTAAATATGACACCAGGGATTGTTGCCCATGGATTATTTATCGATTTGATAGATAAAATGATGATCGCTCGCGCTGATTCTATAGAAGAGCTCGTTCAAAACTGATTGGTAATTTTAAGAAGTTTTTTGAACCTACATTCTGTTTTTGAAAGCAATAGATAATCTTATTTTTAAGCTAGCAACGGTTCAGATTGCTTGCTGTGTTTTTATGATCAGTGTGCTTTCAGTAAAAAATACTTGTTCATTTTTTTGATTAACCAATTGCGCTTTGTATTTTACGAAACCAATTTCTGGTCGGCTTTTTGATAACTTGGTATCAAGTATCTCCATAGAGCCCGAGAGAGTGTCTCCCGGTCGTACAGGAGTTTTCCAATTGAGTGCATCGTGACCTGGTGATCCCATTATAGTTGTATAATCTAAGATGCTTTCATGCATCATTTCCAACCAGAGTAAGGCGGTTTGCCAACCACTTGAGATTATCCCTCCAAAGACAGTTTTGGATCCCTCTTCATCATCTAGGTGAAATGGGAAGGGGTCATACCTTTGAGCAAATGCGATAATTTCCTCTTTAGTGACCGATTTGCTCCCCAGATTAAATACTTGCCCAGCATGGAAATCCTCAGCAAATCGCGGTTTTCCCATATTATTTTCCTATAAATAGATACTTTTTAAAATTAAGATTATTTAAAGAGCTCAAGCGACTTGTTGTTCTACTGTGGGGCCATCACCTATCACAGTAGTTCGACGCATATCCCGTGGTTCGTTCTCAGGGAAGGGGCGAGCCCGGTGCATTGTCCGTCGGTTATCCCAAATGACAAGATCGTGCAGCCGCCACTTATGAGAGTATACATACTCCCTTTGAGTAGCATGTTCCGTAAGGTCTTTTAGAAGAAGCATAGCCTCAGTAACTGGGACCCCATCAATTCGGCCAGCATGGCTTGAGAGATAGAGAGATTTTCGGCCAGTTGATGGATGAATTCTTACAAGTCGCTGCTTTACTGGAGCCATACGTATACGTTCCTCTTCATCAAATTCCTCGAAACCAACAGATCTCCGACTATGGATCTGAGTATGCTCAGCTATCATGTCGTCGATATGTTCCTTCGTTTCATGGTCTAGGGCATCATAAGCCGTTCGCATATCAGCAAACTCAGTGTTTCCTCCCTTTGATGGTATCGCTCTTGCATGAAGGAGGGAGTACTTTGCAGGAACTACCTTAAAGCTGCTATCCGAGTGCCAAAGGCGATTGCCTATAGCGAACAGTCGTCGCCTGTCTTCTCGTCCGTAAACTTTATTTTCTTTATCTAGATTTGAAACATCGGCAAAATGGGTTGAAAGACGATATTCATCGGGCTTTCTGAGTCCCGCCCCAATCGAGTGCTCTATTTGACCCAAATGCTCGGTAAAGGCTATCTGCGTTTCATCGGTAAAATTCTGATTTGGAAAAACAAGAACAGCATATTCATCCATTGCATCATGAATTTCTTGAGCGACACCTGATGGAAGCGGTTTAGTCAGATCAATTCCTGTCACTTCGCCAGCAAAACAGGGGCCGACTTGTCGAATAGAGAGCGTCATCTCTATAAACCTCCCTCGTTAACCTACCAATGTTAGCGTGGTTACGCTTAGATGCCATAGTGATTTTTTTAATATCTATTTATGAGCAAAATAACCTTGCATCGTATATTTAATGTACGCTTTGATTTTTAGTTACTTCAAATTGGTGAAATTGACTAAGACGAGGCCTTAATAATGATCGATATCTCTTCCAAAGATGTCTTCGATGTCATGTTTACTACCCGCGCGATGCGGCGTCTAAAGCCAGACCCTGTTCCAGACGACTTGGTTTTAAAGATTTTAAAGGCTGGGATGTCTGCAGCTAATGGTGGCAATATGCAAACCTGGCGCTTTCTTGTCGTTAAAGACATTGAAATAAAGAAAAAGGTTCAGGTGATTTATAAAAAGGCCTACGACGAATGGATTAGCCCCCGCTATTCGTCGATCAGCCCACCACCAGGCTCAACAAAGGAAGGGTATCATAGACAGCATACAGCAGTTGAATATTTAACGGATCATTTTCATGAGGCGCCAATTTGGATTGTAGCTTGCATAGATCATGGGGAGTCAAAACCAACACGCCACTCTGGTGCCTCAATATACCCCGCAGTTCAAAATATGCTGTTGGCAGCTCGTGCTCTAGGATTAGGAGCTACATTGACAAATAGACACCTTTATTTTGAAGAGGAGTCTGAAAAAGCTCTGGGATTGCCGAAAGGCGTGCATTCTTACGCTATCATTCCGATTGGATATCCGATTGGTAACTTTGGCCCTGTAGGAAGAGGAAACATTGGTGAATTTGTGTTTCTGGATAAACTTGATAATCCCTGGGGGCCTGCTCAAAGCTAGGGTATTTTGTTATCCCTGAGAAAAACCAAAAAACATTAAATTGATGATCTCTATTTAATCAGCAGAGGTGGACTATGTCCAAAACTCCAAACGCAAAGCTTCAAAGATGGGCCGATTTAATTACTGAGCAAGAGATTCAGGCGTACGCAAAGGCTGGCTTTGGGGAGAAGATCGGTATCGGTTCGAGACCAGCTCTTCTGAATATTGATACCACGAATAACTTCGTAGACCCAAAATACGATATGTGCGCTGAGCGTGACGAAAGATTGATTAACAACTTGGTTAAAGTAACTGAGGCGTTTCGTGATCTTAAATTGCCCATCTTCTATAGCCGGCGTGATGACCGTAGCCATCCCACAAAAAGAGGTGTTTGGAATCTGAAATTAGGTACAGCGAACACATATCAATACACATCGGACCCAAATGCAGATCAGTGGCCAGAGGCTTATCGGCCACGTGAGCAGGATGTAATTGTCCTAAAAAACAAACCGTCTCCATTCTTTGCTACGCCTTTAGAAAGCTGGTTACGATACGAAGATATCGACAGTATCATTATCGTTGGAATTTCTACTTCGGGATGTGTGCGTGCTGGAGCCCTTGATGCTTTTAATCATAACTTTAGGGTTACAGTAATTGAAGATTGCTGTGGGGATAGGTCACGGCAGGTGCATCGAGCTAATATGTTCGATATGGATATGAAAATGGCTGATGTGGAACCGCTTGATGCGGTCTTGATGGAGCTTCAGTCACGTTTTGGAAACTAAAGTTTGTTGATCGCACCCAGAGTGACGGTCGGTTTGTTCTTTCAATTACATTTGTTCAACAAGTTTGAATAAAAGTTATTGCCGTTTTCCCATATTTACGGCGATCTAAAATGATAAACCCGTCTATTATTGATAAGTCTTCCTTAATTCCTGTCTCCGCCACGATAATCGCTTCTTTAGATATCCAATTTGCGTTGCTTAGGGCATTTAGAGCCAATTCAACCTGACCGAGACCATAGGGCGGATCAAGAAAAATTAGATTTGCAGAGGCTATCGCTTGAGGTGGATTTGTGGCGTCACTTAAAAGTACGTTAAGACGTTCCGTTTCAGAGAGACTGGCAGCATTTTTTTTAATTTGTCGCAAAGAACCTTGATCGATATCCATGCATGTCGCAGAGGCTGCGCCTCTAGACAAAGCCTCAAATGCAAGAGCTCCTGTCCCAGAAAATGCGTCTAGAACTATAGCATCTCTGATAGGATTTCCTTTGGTGGCAAAATTGCCATGCTCAAGGATATTAAACATTGATTGTCGGACCCTATCCGCTGTCGGGCGAACGTTCATGCCTTGAGATGCGGCGATCATCCGTCCTTTGTGGATACCTCCAATAATTCGCATATTTAAAATTTAAATTCAGCTGCGGATGAGCCCAGCTGTTCTTTAAGTACCTTTGTTGGCGTTTCCTCAACTTCGCCTGGTTGAAGTTTTCCTAATTGGAATGGGCCATAAGCAGTTCTTATCAATCGTGAAACTGGGTGCCCGACAAATTCGAGTGCCTTTCTAACTTCACGGTTTTTTCCTTCTTTTAGAGTAACAGAAAGCCATATGTTGGAGCGTCCGGCATTTTTGTCGCCTTCTTCAACAACAGCGTTGATTGATCCAAAGGTAATGCCGTCTACTGTGACCCCGTGTTTTAGTGCAGCCAGTGCGTTAGGGGTAGGCAGACCAAAAACTCTAGCCCTGTATCGCCTTGTCCATCCTCTTGATGGATGTTCAAGAGCTCTCGCCAATCCTCCATCATTTGTAAGAAGTAATAATCCCTCGGAAGTGAGATCGAGACGTCCTACGGTCATTATACGCGGTAGGTGACTGGGGAGCTTATCAAAAATTGTAATACGTCCACGCTCATCGCGGTTGGTTGTGACCAGCCCTTTGGGTTTGTTGTAGCGCCAGAGACGTGTTCTCTCTGGCTTATTTAATGGTTTCCCGTCAATAAGTATCGTGTCGGTATCGTTTACCAGAGTTGCAGCTGTTTTAAGTTTCTCTCCGTTGAGAACAACTCTTCCTGCCATAATCATTGCCTCAGCATCTCTCCGAGAGGCTACCCCAGCACGAGCAATGCGTTTTGCAATACGTTCTTTTTCCTGCTCAGTACTCATCTTGCTGCCTCTACAAATGATGCCAGGATGGCGTCGTCTGCCGGACTAATTCTATATTCGGGATGCCACTGAACCCCTAGACAAAACTTGTAGGCGGAGGCTTCAATTGCCTCTATCAAGCCATCTTCGGCATAGGCAGATATTATCACACCTTCCGGACAGTTTTTTGCTGCTTGGTGATGTGCGCTATTCACGGGGAATCTTTGCATACCAGTTATCCGGGACAACATCGTATTTTCTTCAACCAAGACATCATGGCCTGGCTCTGTCCTTGGATTTCTTTGTTCATGCTCGATGTTACTGGGAGCATCATCTGGAATGTGTTGATGTAACGATCCTCCTAAAATAACGTGAAGGAGTTGTTGGCCACCACAAATCCCTAAAACTGGAAGATTCTGCTGGAGGGCTAACTTTGTTATGGCTAACTCAAAATTTGTGCGGTTTCGCTTGAGTGTAACAGAAGAATGCTGTGTGCTTTCTCCAAACAGTGCAGGATCTACATCAAATGCACCGCCAGTTACCATAAGGCCATCAATGAGGCTGAGATAACTATCTACAAGAGACATCTCATGAGGCAGAATTAAAGGTATTCCACCAGCGCGAGTTATTGAGGACGCATAATTTTGTCGTAAAGCATACCAAGGCAGAGCGGAGTAGCCACCAGTCTCTTCTAGATCTGCTGTTATGCCAATCACAGGTGTTTTCATATTTTTGCACTAGCATGGAGTTAGCGCCAAAGCGATGCGGCGCAATGTTAAACAAAAATTTAAAATTGGTTAAAACACTATAATCAAAGAACCTTTGATTAACGTCTTTCAGATTAAAGCCCTGCCATATCCTCAATCCTGTTCTTCCAAGACAAGGCTTCTTCTGGGCTTTGTATTGCTGGTGGCAGTCCTGCCATGCCAGTAACTGGCACCAAGATCCGACCAACTCCTATCTTTGCCAATTTTGAGACTTCAGATAGGTCATCAGGCATACTGGTCGTAACTTCAATTGAAGTTGGGTCCCTATGATTTTCTTCCGCCGTTTTGCGGACAAGATCTATCAGCTCCTCTGATGCACCTCTTGCGGGGAAAAAGCCATCTCCAAGTCGACCAGCTCGTCTTGCCGCCGCTTTTGAATGTCCTCCAATTATAATTGGAACAGTTTTGTTGGTTGGTTGCGGGCGACAATAAGCATTCTCAAAAGATGTAAATTCTCCTTTGAAAGTTGGAGATTCTGCTGACCATAATTCACGTAATGCATGGACATATTCATCTGTTCTGCGCCCACGGTCTTCGAAAGGAACTCCAATCGCTTCGAATTCTTCCTTAAGCCATCCAACGCCTATACCAAGTAGAATACGACCGCCCGACATGTTATCTAGGGTTGCTATCTGTTTAGCTGCTACCACTGGATTATGCTGCGGTAGGATTAAGATCCCAGTACCGAATTTAATCTTTGTGGTCCAAGCTGCTGCATAAGCCATCCAAATTAAGGGATCTGGAAGAGGAATGTCATTCTTACCTCCAGCCATTCGACCATCTTCAGAATATGGATAGGAAGAGGCGTATCCAGCTGGCACAACAGTGTGTTCTACCGTCCAAGCACTCTCGAAGCCTGCCTCTTCGCCTGCTTGAAGAAGTTCTTTTGCTTTTATTGGATCAACATAACGACCGGTATTACAGTATCTTAGCCCAAATTTCATTTTCGCTATCCCCAAAGAAGATGGGGAAGCCTAGCGTGAATAATGAACAATTGCGATGACCAATTTAATTATGTTTCGATAGGCCGGATGCAGATAGAGCTTCTTCCTGACGCTGTTTTAGCACATTTATATTGAAATCAGTTGTCAGGTTTTGGAACATTTCTGCCCAATTAAGTTCTGCCTTGAGGCGCATAAATACCGAGCCTAAGCCAATGGCAGCTCTATCCATAAGAACAAATTCACGTGGTGGTGCTACGCCGCCTAAGCGTCGAAGTTCTTTATGGACGGTTTGGGCTACTTCAGCACCGTAATGGCCGCTATCACTATCTTGGATTTTGCGCACCTTATCTTCCAAGAGCGGTGCATAAATAAAATTAGCCCAGATATTCAATACGTCTAAGAGCTCATTGGAAAGGTTTTCAAAGCCCCAAGCCGCGTAAGCTGCTGCAGCCCGGTCTCGGTCCTTATCTTTAAGCGCAAGATAGAGCTCAATCACGCCGTAAACAAAGCTTGGTGGAAAAATGCGGATGCAGCCAAAATCTAAGAGATTGACCTGGAAATCACTCGTTACCGAATAGTTTCCAAGATGGGGGTCACCGTGGATGGCTCCATACTTGTAGAAAGGCACGTACCACGCCCTAAACATGTTCTCCGCGACGGTATTTCTTATTTCGACTGGTGAATCGATTAGGTCGACAAGTTTACTGCCGGTGAGCCAGGACATTGTCAGAAGTCGAGTTGTTGACAGCTCTGGTATCGAAATTGGAGTTTGCACTCCGGGTACATCGCTCAAAATATTGTTGTAAAAAGCCATATGACGCGCTTCGAGGCTGTAATCTAGCTCTTCCCGAAGTCTGTCGGCGATTTCTTCCTGAATATGTTCAGGTTGAATGGCGCTATCATAACGTTTGTAAACAGCGATGATGAGTCGAAGTTGCTTTAGGTCTGCTTCCACTGCAGCTGACATTTGAGGGTACTGTAACTTTACCGCCACATCACGACCATCAAACAGGGAAGCTCGGTGTACTTGGCCAAGCGATGCAGCGTGAGCAGCATTGAGATCAAAAGTATTAAATTTAGAACGCCATTCTGGACCTAATTCACCAGCCATTCTGCGCCGAACAAATGGTGGACCCATGGAGGGGGCGTCAGCTTGTAATTGCCGAAGCTCTTCTGCGTATTCTTCTGGTATCGCATCCGGAATGGTTGCTAAAATTTGAGCAACCTTCATTAAAGGCCCTTTGAGGTTACCAATCGCCTCACGGAGCTCACCGGCATGAATTTCTCTATTAATGGTTCGCCCAAGGTAGCGCTCACTTGCTAATTTTGCAGCAAGGCCGCCAACAGTTCGTGTTGTCCTGGCAAAACGCCTAGCCCGGCTAGTAAAACCGTCTTCGTTAACCATCTATCGTTTCCAATTGGTCGATAAATCCACCAATTACATTAAGCCCACGTTTCCAAAAATCCGGGTCAGATGCGTCTAATCCAAAGGGGGCGAGGAGCTCTTTATGTCCCTTCGATCCACCTGCCGCGAGCATGTCCAGATAACGATCGGCAAAACCTGCTTCGCTATCCTGATAGACAGCGTAGAGGGCGTTCACGAGGCAATCACCAAAAGCATAAGCATAGACATAAAATGGTGAATGAATGAAATGCGGGATATAAGACCAAAAATATTTGTAGCCCTCATCGAAATTTAGGGTTGGTCCTAGACTTTCAGTTTGTGTGTCCATCCATATTTCACAAATTCGGTCAGTAGACAGCTCGCCACTTTTTCTTTCACTGTGCACATTAATTTCAAATGTGAGCATGGCAATCTGTCTGATTACCGTATTCAACATATCCTCAGTTTTGCCGGCGAGAAGAGCTTTCTTTGTTTTAAGGTCGGCATCTTTCAGCATTCTTTGAAAGGTTAACATTTCCCCGAATACAGATGCGGTCTCAGCTAAAGTGAGAGGTGTATTCGACAGGAAGTGCCCTTGAGAAGCGGCTAACCTTTGATGCACTCCATGACCTAACTCATGGGCTAAAGTCATCACATCACGGGTCTTGCCCTGATAATTTAAAAGCAGGTAGGGATGTGCAGAGGGAACGGTCGGATGAGCAAAAGCACCTGGACTCTTACCGGCTCGCGTGGGCGCATCAATCCAAGAATTTTCAAAAAAAGGTCTAGCTACATCGGCTAGTTTTGGGCTGAACGTCTCATAGGCTTCAAGTACTATGTGCTCAGCTTCTGACCATGGAATATTGCGCTCTACACTATCCGGTAGAGGAGCGTTTCGATCATAATATTCCAACCGCTCGCTACCAAACCAGTTTGCCTTGATGGAGTAATATCGGTGGGAGAGTTCGCTATAAGAACTGCGAACCGCCTCAACCAAGGCGTCGACAACCTCATCTTCTACCTGATTGGAAAGATTTCGAGATGATATTGGTCGAGCGTATTTACGCCATTTATCTTCCACAGACTTATCTTTGGCCAGCGTGTTTGTAATCTGCGTAAAAATACGAGCGTTTTCTTTCAGTGTGGTACCAATTGCTTCGCCAGCTTCTTGACGTTGCTGTCTGATCGGTGAAGAGAGGAGGTTAAGCGCTTCGGCGTTAGTTAGCGTTTGACCCGCGATATCAAAACGAAGGTCTGCCATCGTTTCATCAAATAGCCGGTTCCATGCTTGCCTGCCACTTGAAGACTTTTCCTGAATGAAGGTTTCCATTTCCTCTGAAAGTTGGTGCGACCGCCACCGGCTAAGCTGGTCTAACCAGATACCATAGGGAGACAAATCTGGATTGCTAATGAGAGCTGCAATTGTTTCCTCGGAGAATTGATTAATTTCTAACTCAAAAAAAACTAATTTTGATGCGATATCTGTAGCTCGTTCGCTCATATTTTGCATGAACTGACCACGTGCGGGATCTGATAGATCGCCCGCATGAAGCAGGCCTGCAAAACTCATTATCCTCGATAATATTTCATCAATTGCTTCATATTCGACGATAGCTTGCTTCAAAGCCTTAGCGTCTATTCCAGTAAGATTGCCTTTCCATGTTTTTTCAAATGACGCTGATCTTAAACTGCACTCAGACAGGTCCGCTTCTAGCTTCGGATCATTTATCCCTGAATAAAGATCGGTTAGGTCCCAATTTGGAAGATCTCCAAGATCGTGGGCTGGTTCAGTCATTAAAGCGGCCTTCTATTACTTTTGTAGTGCCTCACCACTGGATAACATGTGCTCGATTGTTTGATCATCGTAGCCCAGCTCTTTGAGGACGACAGTTGTATGCTCTCCAAGATAGGGCGAGGTTGCCTTATTGGCCACTGGTACGGCAGCGCCAGGGATCAAAGGTAATGGTATTTCACCCATCTCCGGATGATTAGTCCACCTGACAGCGTTTATAGCTTGTACGTGTTCATCAGCAATTATGTCTGGAAAGTCATTGACGCGGCCTGCTAAAATATCTTCTGCATGAAGCTTGGATAGCCAATCCTCAGTGCTTTGCTTTGGTGTTTCTTCAGCAATAATTGCTGAGATCTCATCTGTGTTAAGATTACGTGCCTCAGCAGTAGAGAATTTGGGATCGTCAACAAGTTCCGGACGACCAATCATCGCCATTAACGCCTTAAAATGTGGATCCCTTCGTGCATTGATGTTGATATAACCATCAGACGTTTTGAAAGTACCGACTGGGGCTCCCAGAACCTGTTGCTCCGGTCCTTGAAGATGCCGTTCCACCATTTTTGCAGATAAAAAGGCTAGAGCTGATTGCATTAAGCTGATGTCTAAATGTTGTCCCTTACCGGTGCGAAGGCGGCGATAGAGCGCTGGGCTGACGGCCTGAAACCCATAAAGTCCTGTGAGAACATCAACCGCTATAATTCCTATTCTCTGAGGATTGTCATTAGCGTCTTTATTTACGCTCATGAGACCAGAAAATGCTTGCATAACTGAGTCAGTGACTGGTTGTTTGCTGTATGGCCCTTGTTGTCCATATCCAGAAACCGACATGTAAACAACGGATGGATTAACAGCAGCTACATTCTCGTAATCTAGACCAAAGCGAGCCATTACACCGGGTCGAAAACTCTCAAGAATGACGTCAGCTTTAGCCGCTAGCTTTTTTGCAACTTCGAGACCAGAACCTGTTTTCAGATCAACGGAAATTGACTTCTTCCCACGATTATAAACAGCACCAAATCCACAAAAATCTCCATAACGGACTCCAAGAGCTCTGCCCCAATCACCACCGAGAGGCTCTAGTTTAGTTACATCAGCTCCATGCTGTGCAAGCAAGAGGCCGCAATGAGGACCAGCAACGCCCTGGGCCATATCTAAAACTTTTAGTCCAGCAAAAGGGAGATCTTGATCTATCATCTGTTCCACATCCAAAGTTCTCATGAATTAATAAAAAATTGTCTCGAATACTAATATGCATGATCATTAGCAGTGTTGTCTTCTAACAATATTTTATCACTTTCTTTCAGCGTGATTTGATACCCGCCTTTTGCAATTTATCCAGTGATTTCTAGGCTGATTTAGCTTTATTAGACGCACATCGCTTCGAACAATAAAGTACCTCTTGCCATACCTTTTCCCATTTTTTGCGCCAACTGAATGGTCTGCCGCAAACCTTGCACGTCTTTGTAGGAAAATCTGATTTTCGACGAATTTTAGACACACCGGAACCCTAACGTCATCTCTCTACAATCTTAAGTATCTAATACCATTGTTCCTCTGAGCCAAACCTGCTTTGATCATCTAATGATGCGGTGTTAATTGCATTATTAGCTGCGGTTAAGTTGTGCAAGACATTGACGCTTAACCTAAGTAACTGCAGGCTAAAAAAGTATAATTATTGGAGAAATTTCTGATGAGTCGTGTTCATGTTATCGCAGTCATAACAGCTAAAGCAGGCAAAAGGGACGAGGTATTGAAACACTTCAAAGCTAATGTTCCCGCAGTACTTGCAGAAGATGGGTGCATCGAATACGGCGCTACGATTGATTGTGCTAATGCAGACTTTGCTGCGAAGTACGGTGAAGATACATTCGTAGTGGTGGAGAAATGGGCGAGCTTAGATCATCTGAAAGCTCATGCTGTTTCAGCGCATATGAAGGCATATGGTGCTTTGACTAAAGATCTCCTAGCTGATCGGGTAATCCACATAATGTCGGATGCATAACAAAGTTCTTGATAACTTTAGCTTGACCATTCAACACACCTGTTACTAACTAAATTCAGTGTTGGTTCCTTAGGGAAGTAAAAGGGAACAAGGGTCTGGTTAATCTAGTTCTGCCAGAAAGCCTTGGCTGTCCCCGCAACTGTAAACGGCGAGTTCGTTTCTATCTCATGGTCACTGGGTGAAACCGGGAAGGCCAGGAGCGAACAAAGACCCGTGAGCCAGGAGACCTGCCAGCATTAGTGTCGCCCACGCGTAGCCCGGGGTAGGTCGCGCAACGGTTCTCCGTGATAGGCGATGCGTGATGAACGCCTGCTTGGTGAGCGATTTTTTAATTCCTCATTCATTTAGGCCTTCATTGGCGCAACGTTTTGATGGGGAATGATCTCTTATGCGACTCTCAGGATTTTTGCTTTTATCGGGAATTATATTTGTTTCTGAAAGTACGGGTTTAGCCCAAAATTATCCTCAAGTTATGCCAGAGGTTGTGGTCACAGCCAATCGGACGCCAACCTCGCGAATTGCATCTGGCAGTTCTATTTCTGTAGTGACGTCGGAAGAGTTATCTAGAAAGCAAACTAGCTTCGTAGCTGACGTTTTTCGAGACGTGCCTGGTATCTCGTTAAGCAGAACAGGGCCTGCTGGGGCACAAACACAAGTTCGTATGCGTGGAACTGAAGCTAACCATACATTGGTTCTAATAGATGGTGTGGAAGTAAACGATCCTAGCGGAGCTTCAGAATTCGATTTCAATACCTTGCTTGCAGATGATATCGAGCGCGTAGAATTTTTGCGGGGCCCACAGAGCTCGCTTTATGGAAGCGATGCAATAGGTGGCGTCATAAATGTCATAACTAAAAGCGGAGATGGTGCGAGTAAAGCTGTGGCGAGCGCTGAAGGTGGATCTTTCGGTACTGGGAAAGCAGCCGTGAGTGTTCGGGGTTCGGAGGGAATTGTTAACTACTCCCTTGGGCTATCAGAATTTAGTACCGAAGGTGTTTCATTCGCTCCAGAGAACCAGGGTAATACTGAGCAGGATGGATTTAATGTAACTACGTTCAATACTAAAATTGGCATACAACCGACTGAAAACTTAGAGTTTGAGCTCGTGGGACGATACGTTGAGTCCGAACAGGAATTTGATGAATTGGGCAATGTAGGCGGACTTTCCCTCCCAGTAGACAGTCAATCAGAAACAAAAAGTGAGGCTTTTTCTCTTGGCCTTAAGTCTGTTTTGCAGACTTTTGAAGGGCAATGGGAGCATATATTGGGCGTGGGAATATCTGAAATTGATCGAGAGAATTTCGGAGGATTTGCCTCTACCTTTAAGGGAGATAAACAAAGGGTTTATTACCAATCAAATGTTTTCGTAGAAACTAGTGCGCTCGCCGAAGCATCTCATGTATTTACCTTTCTTGTGGATAATGAAATTGATGCGCAAGATGTTCTTGGTGGTGGCATTCAGTCAGATGTGGACTCAGAAACCACAGGTTTTGTTGGTGAATATAAATTAGATCTTTTTGATCAAATCTTTTTAAGCGCAAGTATTCGCCATGACGAAAATGACCTTTTCAAAAATTCGAACACGGTGCGGACCACTGGTGCGTACGTGGTTAAAGATACCGGCACTCGGCTTCATGCAAGCTATGGAGAAGGTGTTAAAAACCCTACACTTTTTGAACTATTTGGTTTTGCTCCCGGCTTTACTCCAAACCCAAACCTAAAATCTGAAAAAAGTTACGGATGGGATGTGGGGGTTGAGCAAGAGGTTATGGGCGGCACCGCAACCTTTGCTGCAACTTATTTTGAAAATAACATCAAAGACCTAATTCAGGGTGCTGGTGCAACCGCTGTAAATTTAAATGGGAAAAATAAGATCGATGGGGCGGAGTTCGAAGTTTCTATCAGACCTACAAAGGATCTTTCGTTTAGTGGGCAGTATACATATACACGAACAGAAGATGCGAATGGGATTAAGCTCATCCGCCGCCCTAAGCATGTTGCTAGCCTTCGTTCAACAATTGTCGCGTTAAACGGAGACTTGGAAGTAAATCTTGGTGGGGCCTATCATGGCAAACAAGATGATACGGCCTTTCAGGCGGTATTACCTTTTGGAAGTCAGACGGTAACCCTT
>Ga0181570_10001492_pt1 | contig 20022 bp, 18 predicted proteins | sample 101ome_18_FD_148667 | JGI IMG/M metagenome (GOLD analysis project Ga0181570, IMG submission 148667) | Coastal salt marsh microbial communities from the Groves Creek Marsh, Skidaway Island, Georgia - 101406AT metaG (spades assembly) | ecosystem: Environmental > Aquatic > Marine > Intertidal zone...
TTTCATCCCGCGTCGTCGTCGGCTCTGCCTCCTCCTCCTCCTCCTCCTCCTCCTCCTCCGGCGTCGCCGTCGCGCCGTCCTCCTCCTCCGACGTCACCACCACCGCCTCCCCTCCCCGCGTCGCGTCGTCGTCCTCCACCGTCGGCGTCGGGTCCTCCTCGATCACCGCGCGCGCGACGACGCCGACGCCGACGGCACCGAAGACGTCGCGCCCTCCCAACCAAACCCGACGCGTCCTCGACGCTCGGTCGCGCACCGACCCCGCGCGACGACGGACGACGCCCACCGCCGCCGCGGGTCGCGTCGACGCGTCGATGCGGTGCGTTCGCGCGATGCGTCGTCGCGCGGACGACGCGGACGCGGACGCGGACGTCGTCGAGGACGCGCGCATCGCGTTCGTTCGTTCAGTCGTCAAAGTGTGGCGTTCGTCGACGCGCGAGTGATTTTTGACTCTGCTTTTGCTCTGTTTTGTATGTGTAAATAGTATATAGGTTTTCATCAACGGTGTAGCGCTCGACGAGTAGCGGTCGGCAAAGGCACCGCCGCGATGAGATGGAATCACGCCGCGGACGCGGAGTAGGCTATGGTGATGGCTTTGGCGACGGCTTCGACGCGCTCGACGACGCGGTCGTAGTCGCCGCCGGCGCGAATTCTATCGCGGAATTTGGCGAGGAATTTATCCGGATGCCAACGCTTGACGCAGCGGTGATACGCGAGCTTGCGGTCGCGATCAGAAGCGTCGGAACCGCCGGCTTCGCGTTCTAAGAGTTCTTTCATTTTGGGTGGCCAAGGAACGTCGTCGTAGGAGAGAGGGTCGGCGGCGGTGGGTGAGGATGATGACGACGCTTCGAGCGCGGCCCATCGCTCGTCGTACTTGACCCACCGCTTTGCGCGCGACTTTTCCTTCTTCGCCTTATCCTCAGCCTTCTTTTCGGCGCGGCGCTCGGCGCGTTTAGCTTCGCGCTCTTCGTCCTCCGCTTCCCATCGGGCCCATTTTTCTTGTTCGGCGCGCTCGGCTTCGGCGCGCGCGCGCGCGTCCTCGTATCTCACCTCGTCTTGATATCCGCCGTAACCGAACGATCCCGTCCCACTCATCGCGTCCTCGCCCGTGATTCCAGCACCGCTCCCGCCGCTACTTTTAGCCCCATGCATCCATTCGTTCCCGGGCGGACGTCCGTCTCGAGTGTCTTCCACCCACGCGCTTCCGTTCCACGCGCGTCCTCTTTGCGACGCCGAAGCCGAACCCATAGCCGGCCCCGACCCTCCGTACACCGACCCCCTGCCGAACATCCCATCCGAACTACCGCTCGCGGTACCACCCCGCACCCCGAGCGCGCGATCGACGCTTCTCAAATACCACGTCGTCCCGATGAATCCACACAACGAAGCCGCCGCGAACGCTCTCGCGCGTTTCGCATTCTCCGTCACCCCGCCCCCGCCCGTCCCACCCTTTGCCGTCCCGTACATCATCGCGAACACCGACACGACGGACGCGATCGCGAACGCGCTTCGCAATCGTCGCACCGCGATGCGTCGGACGATGAACGTCGAGCTCGCGCTCCCACTCGTCGTCGCGTTCATCGTGAACGAATGTTGATTGGTGTTGCTCAAACAAGCAAGTCTAACTCCAAACCAAACGATCTTCCCCGCGTCGGCGCCTCTTCCCGCGAACGCGACGAGTGATTTCGCGTTTAAGTGAACGACGCGGGTGTCGCCGTTTATTGATTCGCGCGACGTCGCCTCTGTCGAGAGAAAGCGCGCGTGGACGTGTGCGGGTGACTAAACGAAACGAAGTGAAGTGATAGTGTATCCTTTAGTCTTCGACGCTCGTCACTCACGATGCTGCGAAAGAGACGATCGACGACGACGAGGGCGGCGGCGGCGTTATTCACGGCGGCGGTGTGCGGCGCGGCGTTCGGTGCGGCGGTGTATTGGGCGTATTCCAACGCGTACGGCGGAACGAAAAAGGATGACGAGGATGAGGATGAGGAAGAAGAGAAGAGACGCGTCGAGAAGACGACGACAGAGACGACAGAGACGACGACGGGTAGAGCGTCCGGGGCAACGACGACGGTAGAGGATGCGATCGTCGGAGCGAGCGGTGGAACTGGCGTTGAGCCGACGACGGAGCGAACGACTCTACGTGCGGAAAAAGGAGCGGCGCTGGCGGCGTCAGCCGCATTGGACGTCAAGGATACGCGATACGTCGTCGAAACCTACGAATCGCTCGAGCTCGCGTTCGCTCAGGCGGGGTTGGATCCGAGAGCGTTGACGCCGAGGGAGTTTTTTCATTTCGCGACGTATCCAGAGGTTGGGTGCTGGCCGCGGGAACACGCTAAAGCTGGGTTGCCAAAGGATGCAGCGAGACTCGTCGTGCTCACGATGGAGGAAGCGCCGGCTATCGCGGCGGCGGTGCAGAGCGTGGTGAGAGAGTTGGTGAGGTTAGTCGGGGCGACAACGGATACGTTCGTGCCGGGACGTGGGAGCCTTCACGTGACGTTGTTTCACGTGTCACGGACATTTGATTACGTGGCAACACCGGTGAAGTGCGCCGCGGACGGTGCCAACGGGAGAGGAACGGCGACGTTACCGCCGACATCGGGCGCGGTAGAAGACGCAATCGCGTACGAGGAAAGCGCGATAGCGGACGCTTTGCACGGATGTGGAGCGTGTGAACTGGAAGTTGATCGAGTATGCATGGCGCCGAGCGGGTGCTTGCTCTTGTGCTTCAAAGACGTGCGCGGCAACGTTCAATCCATTCGTGAACGTCTGCGAGATAAAGCGATTGGATCGTCGAAAAGGCAGAACGAAACCGTACACTGCACTCTGGCTCGAATGTTCCCCAAACCCGGATCGTCGCCATTGGATGCCGAAACGATTCGCGCCATCACGATGATGTGTGCGAGAGTGACGAGCGCGCTCAGAGGCGCCCGCTTCACGGCGCAACACGCCGTGTACTGCGTCGAAGAACGATACGGATGCGTGGATGGTAAACGATGCCGAATTAAACTCTGACGACGACGACGACTCTGATTGCGCGGCGGAGTGTAGATGAAATTCTTTTTAGCCTTGTAAACAAAACCAAGCGTTGACAAATAGATGGAAAGATGACCCACTCATCGACGCGTCGTTCTCCTCGATCGCGAAGAACGACGTCCGATCCGATCTAAATCATCGTCGACATGCACGACGCTCGACGCGAACGCGCGCCGATCGGCGCGTTCACGCAGCGTTCGCGCGCTGCTGGCTCGACTAAAACCACGGCTGCGCCCTTGCGTAGCGCGCGGGCAGCGCCGGCGGAGACCGAAGACGCGATCGCTCGCGAGCGACGAGTGGGTGGAGCGCTCTTCGATATCGCAAAGGCGGCGAAGAACGGCGGGGCGGCGAAAAAGTGCGTCGAGCGACCCGAGACTCGCGGCGTGATTGAAAGTTCTTTGCAAAAAGTGTACTGACTGCTCGAACCGTCTTTATCCATTCGCGACAGGCGTAAAGGAGAGTTTTTTCAGGTGGTGCGCGTCCGAGGCGACGGAAGGTGCATGTTTCGCTCGCTCGCTCTCGGTCTCGCGGCTTTGAAAGGGAGAAACATGACGAGCGGTGACGAGGAGTTCGAGGCGGACCAGTTGCGCCTGGCGGTGGCTGAGTCGCTGTGCCGTACGCCGGAAAAGCGTAAACAGTTTAGCGAATCAGTCATGGCTATTTCGTACGAGTATGGATTGGAAACGTATTGCAAGAGGATTTTAGAGCCGTCTTTCTGGGGTGGCGAGCCCGAGCTTTTGGTGATTTCGCGGCTCATCCGACGTCCAGTCAAGGTTTACATTCACGCGGCGCAGGCGAAGAACGCCACGGGCGCTGGATTCGTCTGTATTCAGACGTATGGCGAAGAGTTTAGCAAGGAGGGGAAACGGAAGCCAATTAGGCTGCTGTACAATGGTGAAAACCACTATGATTTGCTGCTTTAATGACAATGTTCCAAGACTATTGGCGACTGGCTAGTACAGCGTCTCCGCAACCGCTAAATTGACGACTCACGAAATTAAACCCAACGCGTCTCGCCCGTCGCCGGATTGTGCTCGTACGGCTTACCCTGAGCGTCGTAATATCTATGCCATTCGCCACCCACGGGTGCTGGAGCTGGCATGGCGGCGTAATACTGTCCTTGCTGCTGTATCATGGGTTGTTGGTAGGCTTGCTGCTGCACATACGGCGCTTGCTGCGCGGCATACTGCGGAGCGCCGGTGAGCGGCATACCATTCAATCTACCTTGCGATCGAGTGTCTCCCAGCTCCATCACCTCGATAACGTATGAGCGACAGAGCTCAACGTTGGTTGCTTGACCCGAAATGACCACCACCGCCGAGGGCGTTTTGTTATCCTTGATGTCCACCATGCAACCGGTCACGGCGCGAAGGTGCTTAATCATCTCGCCACCTTTGCCGACGATGCGACCTTCATGACCAGAACAAGGGACCTCAATAGTGGTATCCAATCCCGTTTGAGCTCCAAATTGGGGTTGTTGCGTCGGGACTTGGTAACCCATCGCGGACATTGGCACCATCGCCATGCCGTTTGGAAGCATCATGGCGCCTTGCGGCATGCCCATCGGAACGCCCATCTGTGGCATTCCCTGAGTTGTATTCTGACTGGGAGCATTTGCAAATCTATCAACAGCCAGTGAAAGCGTGTCGTTGACCATTTGATACGCGATTGCGATGCATCTACGCTTGCCCTTGGCAGTGCAGACGCCACTGCCCTTGACGACGTGACAATTCGCGCCGCTTCTCGCGGAAATCTCTCTGATCGTAGCCGCGCCGCGACCGATGACGCGTCCTTCTCGTCCGTGACAAGGAATGTCCACCACCATATCCTCTTCTGGGTCCCCATTCAGAAGTTCAGCCGGAATAACATTTGGGTCGAATTGGATGCCCTCGTTGACGTTGGTGGGAACGTTTTCAGTCAACCTATCCATAATTTGACCAGTGTTCGCCACCTCTTCAATCAAACGCTTCGCCTCAGCCATGAACTGCTTCTTAGTAGCCGCGTCAATCGTCACCGAGCTACCAGCTCTTTTGTTTCTCGGTTTGACGACGCAGATACCCTCGTCTCGACGAAAGTCAAGCTTGCACTCGCACCTTCGCTCAATGTACTTCAACGTCTCTCCGCCTTTACCGATGACGCGTCCCGCGTTGGAGCCTATGGTGACTAAAGTCTTGTAATCGTCATCCAACAACTCATCCTGACGTTTACCGTCATTCTCCTTCCCGTCATTCGTCGTCGTCTTTGTCTTTTTCAACTCTGACGGCTCTGACTTTTTCCCTCCCGTTCCTTCTTCACCAGCCTTCTCTTCAGCCTCCCGCGCGCGTTTTTTCCCACCCTTCGCCGCATTTACCCCGTCGGCGTCGCCGTCATCTTTACCTCCCGCCGCTTTCGACTCTCCCTTGCCGACGTCGTCCTCAGTCAATCGCGCGACGAGCGCCGCCTTGAGACCATCGATCGCGAGTCCTCTCTCTGTCAATTCTTGCTTGAGCTGCGCGACCGTTTTCTTCGCCCAGTCGACGCGTTCGCTGGAAGATGGCGCGTTCTCAACTTCGTCATCACCGCGGGATGTCTTGGCGGACGGTGCCATCTGAACGATTCGCGGTGTGTGCGCGATTTGTTCGGTGCGACGCGTTGTGAGGAGATCCCAGGGAGAGAATGCGACGCAAAAGCGCTGCGACGCTGATTCGTAAAGCGAGTTGGAATCCATATGCCGACCATTACCTAATATCGCGTGCATCGTGGTACATTTACAAATTACAAAACTTTCCTGATCGCGTGTCTGTCCATTTCTTTTCCCTCTTACAACTTGCTCGGCAACGCCGAGCGCGCTCCGACGCCGACTCGGCCGCCGCTCGTCCGAGCCGACGCTCGCGAATCCACGAAATCCACGATGCGATTCAACACATCCTTGCTTCCAGGTTCTTGGAGAATGAGATGATGCATTCCGGGCAATTCAACGTATTGCTTATCCATGCTCGATGCCTCGAGGACGAGCCGACGAGACGCGGTTTTATCCGCGCACGCGTCGTCAGATCCGTGCAACACCAACAGCGGACATGACAGCTCGCGATACCTCGCCCGAAGTGCCCTGAACCCCCGCAAGATTTCGTACGCGGTCCTACACCTCACCGGTCCGAGTTGTACGTACGGATCCGTCGCGTACGCGTCGAGCGTCGCCGCATCGTCCGACATGTCTTCCAACCGCACCGCCGGAACCAGTCGCGCGCGCGGCGCGCTCTTTGCTAACAGCGCCCCCATCGCCGCTTGCGCTCGAAGTATTGCGTTCCACTTGACATCGATCGACGCCGCCGTCAAAACCAACCCATCCACTAACCGTTTATCTCCTTTTTTTGCGTCATTCACGCACACCGTCGCCGCAACGAGCCCCCCAAACGATTGCCCGCACAACACCAGCGGTCCCCGCGTCGCGTGTTCCGCCCGCTTCGCCTCACAAAACCCCCTCGCATCCTCCACCACGTCCTCGAACGCTTCGAAATACCCCGGCAATCCCTCCGACGCCCCGTGTCCGACCGCATCGTACGTCGTCACGACGCACCCGGCGTCCGTGAGTCGCGTAAACAGCGAATCGTAACGCATCGCGTGTTCGCCAATTCCGTGTAAAAACACAACCAAACATCGCGACGACGCCGACGACGACGCGCCGTCTTCGGGGATGTAATCGTACGAGCACAGCAGTTGTTTCGTTCCCGATCCCACGATCCACGCCGCGTTCGACGGGACCCGTCGTCGGGTGGACATGAGTCGAACGAGCGCTGCGAAATTCGTGCGCGTTTCAAAGTGACGGTGCGAGTTCGTTAGAGCGACTCAAGGCACTTTTTGACTCGATCGATTGCGCGTGATTTTATTTTTACATTGTACGTGCAAAGAAGGGATCGTCGCACCGTGGTGGCGGTAAAGTTGTCGTAAATTCATCGTCGCGTCGGAGAGCGCACGGAAAGCGCACGCATTCGTTCCGTTGACTAGGCGTTCCCCGCGGGGCGAGTCTCTTTGATGAACTCGAGCAGAGACGCGTCGGCGGCGGAATTACGCTTGAGCGCGATATCGAGCTCGGAGGCGGCGGGTGATGCGGCGCATCCGGCGTCAAACTGCGCGCGAGAGACTTTTGCCTCGGAGAGCGGGGCGCCGCCGGCGGAATCGGAAATGATCGTCTCGCCGAGGTCGTTTGCCGGCGTCTCGCCGAGCTCGTCGATGAGTCTTTGGCCAAGTAAGAGGTAATCGACGCCGAGAACGCGCTTGACCGCTTGGATGTTGTGCAGACTCGCCACCATCACTTTTGTTTTTTGAGAAGATGATTTCACGAAAGCAAAGACGTCGCGAATGAGATCGTACGCCGGATCGCTCGATTGCGCGCTCGACGCCCCGGGATTTTGCTTGTACCACGCGTTTGAGCGGGAGTAATACAGCTGAATGAGGCTCGCGCCGGCACTGATCGCCGCGTACGCTTGTTCTCTGCAGTAGACGTGAGAGACGTGACACGCGATGCCTTCGGCTTCCAACGCGCGCACCGCTTCGACGCCTTCGTACGTCGCCGGAATCTTAAACAACAGTTTCGATCTCGGCGTCTTGAGTTCGTCGCACAGCGCCAACAACGTCCGCGCTTTTCGCACCAATCCATCGGTATCGCGCGCGAGTTCTGACCCAAGCTCCACGGAAACCCGTCCCTCGACGCGTTCCGCCCACATGTGCGCCAAGTTGGCGCGCGCCTTGTCCACGACGCCTTCGTACGTCGCCGCCGCCGCGTCTTCATTCAAAAGCGCCATTGCCCCTTCCACCGCGCCCGCATCGCGTCCACCGCGTCGCACCGCGTGTAACAACACGCTCGAGCTCACCACCCCGGCGCGTGGGCCGAGATCCACGCGCCCAGCGGCGTTTTGTTCATCCTCCGCCGCGAGCTTCTTGGCGTCGAGCACCAAGTTTGAGAAAGCTTGCGCCGCGTCCAACGCGCTCCCGACTGGCGCCTTGGTCGACACCGACGCGACCCGCACTGCCCTTCCGTTCAACGCGTGTCCGTTCAATCCACCAGTGTTGTTTTCATGACCGGAAGCACCACCGGAAGCGGCGCGAGTCGTCGTCGTAACCGAACCGCGTCGTCGCGTCTTCATCGTCATCGTAATCCGCTGAGTCGGATCGGTACCGATTGGCACCGGCATCTTTTTACCACCACCCATCGCGGCTCGTCCACCGGCGCGGTGGTGGTTCGTCGTCGCGACCGTCACGCACGCCATACACGTCGTCGTCATTCCACTCATCGTCGTCGTCGTCGTCGTCGTCGACGGTGCCGTACGTCGTCGTCGTGTGAAGGATTGGACGATTTTCAACAACCAAAAAAGAGGCGCGTGTTCCCGCGCTTTTCTCAGGTAGTACATATTTTAGCTCTTTTACTACTATATGTACAGTTTCGTGTGCGTGTGTGTACTGGTGCCCGCGCCTCGGCTTGGCTTGGCTTTGGGAAAAGTGACCGAGATCATGGTTTGTGAACCGTCACGAGTGTAGGGACTCGTCTCAATGTGGAGGCTTCGCAGAAGAGGAGAAAGGAGCTTCGAGTGAGAGAGAGAAAGAGTCGAGCGGGACGCGGGAAGCGGTGAGTTGTTGAAACCTCTCTCGCTGTTTCTTTTAACATATTTCATCCTTCTAACAATGGTCTACGCCTCATCACCGAATCTCTACCCTCCTGGGTCTGTCGTCGTCGTCGTCGTTTACTTGCCCTTCGCCGCGAGCTCTTCGACGATGGAGAGCTTGATACCCTTGCCCTTCGGAAGAGAAATCATCGGCTTGTTACCAGTACCAATGGCGAAAACGTTGGTGGCGCGGGTGGCAAACTCGTGGCCAGCGGCATCCTTGAGGTGAACAATCTCGAAGGAACCGATGTGCTTCTCGCGGCGTTGGATGACACCAACGCGACCGGCGTTGCGACCGCCGGTGATCATGCACAAGGCGCCGACGTCGAACTTGACGAAGTCGGTGATCTTGTTGGACGCGATGTCAAGCATGACAGAGTCACCCTCCTTGATGAGCGGATCCGGGTAACGGACGGTGCGGCCGTCGTGCAAACCAACGCACGGCACGCCCTTGTCCCCGAGCTTCTTGCTCTTCACCTTGCAAAGCTTGTACTGCGCTTCGATGGCTTCGATGCGGTGCACGACGAAGCGACCCTTGTTGTCGTAAATCAAGCGGAAGTGTTCGTCGCTCTTCTCAATGGAGACGACGTCTGCGCGAAGTAGAAAGAAGAAGAAAACACACAATCGTCAGTCAGTTGCTCGAATCGGGTCCCACGACGCGCGATGGTTGGATGGATATTCCATCGAAGAGCCTCTTCCTCCAAGCGCGCGTCCCGCCCTGGCTAGGGTTTTCTGCCGCCAGCGACCCATCCGCGCATCCGACGTCGCCCGACGCCGCCCGACGCGCCCTCGCCGATAAATCGCGACAAAAAATAACGTACCCATGATACCGCACGGGTAGCACTTGTCCAAACGAATCTTGCCGTCAACCTTGACGCAGCGTTGCATGAGAATGGTCGTGACCTCCTTGTACGTCAACGCGTACTTCAAGCGGTTGCGAAGAATCAAGCAAAGCGGAAGGCACTCGCGAGACTTGTGCGGACCTACGCGAGTGGTAAAAAAGACGCGCGCGCACACATCGTCAGTCAATCGTTCATCCGTCGTCGTCGTCGTCGTCGTCGTCGCGGCTTCAGTGGCGCGTCGCATCGCAGTCACTCAGCCCGCGCGATGATGATCACAAAGCCCTCTTTTCGTCCCCGAGGGCGTCCGCCATCGTCGTCGTCGTCGTCGATCGTCGTCGCTTCGCGACACGCACCGGTGGAAGGCTTCGGCGCGAACACACCGCCGAGCTTATCGAGCATCCAATGCTTGGGCGCATTGAGTCGCTTAAGGTGTTTCTTGAGCCCTCTAGCCATGATCGGTTTCTTCGGGGCGGCGAGTTAAGAGGCCGAGCGTGCGGCGCCCGCGCGAGGTCGTGCGCGTCCGTCCGTCCGTCCGTCTTCGCCCTCGCGCGCGTCCTCGTGTACCGAATGTCCGAACATTTTGTGTTTACAATACGTACACACACAGTGTCTTTTCTTTTGATCGTACATTTTGTGTTTACAATACGTGAAGGCAGCATATATATGTGTGTGTGTTTTCGACGGTTCATGACTCGAGGTTTGGGTACACGGGGTTGACAACGAGGACACCGAGCCGCGCCGGGGGGACGCCAGACGGACGACGACGACGAGAGGGCGAGAGGGCGAGAGGGCGACGAAGGACGGCGGAGACCATGTCGGGGTTGGTTTGCTCTGCGTCGACCGCGTCCGCGCGAACGACGACGACGACGACGACGACGACGACGAGAAGGCGACCGACGACGGCGGCCGCCGCGACGCCGAGGATTTCGGCCGAGACGAAGAGGACGCGACGACGACGACGAGAAGGCGTGAGGAGTCTGGCGACGGGCGGTGACGATGCCGACGGTGCGATGGAAGCGGCCGAGGCGATCGACGCGTCGATCGAAGCGCTTCGGGCGCAGACGGCGGAAGAGATTGAGAATATGATTTCAGCCGACGCGGGCGTGCGCGCAGAGCTGGAGCGAGTGCGAAACGACGCGAGAAACGTGGCGGAGACGGAGATTGACAAGGCGGAGGAGAAGGAAAAGCAGAGGATTGAGAGCGCGTTCGAGGAGGTGCAGCAGAAGACGGGTGCGGTGCAATCAAAGGCGGAACAGGCGGCGGTGGAGACGGCGCGGCTCAAGGCGGAGGCGGTGCAGCAAGCCGAGGCGAAGATGGCTGCGCTCGAGGCGGAGAGAGAGGCTCTTCGACGGGAATTGGAGCGGGAAGAGTCGAGAGGCGGGGCGAAATGGTCGGATGATTCCATCGATGAGGCTGCGGAGAAGATGGAAAGCGCCAAGGCGGCGGTGCTCGGGGGCGCCGGCGGCGGCGCGCTCGCGACGCCTCTCATCTTATCCCAAGGAGGAGGCGTTGTTTCGATCGGTATCGCCGCCGTTTCGTGCGCCGTCTTTGGTGTGACGTACAGATATGCCGTTCGAAAAGATTTGGGCAACAACGAGCTCAAGGGTGGGGTCGTGGGCGCGTTTGGTCTCGCCAGAGGCTTGAGCGCCGCCGACGTGTACCTGCGCGCCGCGTCTCTCAACGGCGACGCCGCTGGTTTTGAAACCTACGCGCAAGCGGCGCTGTTGGCGGGCCAGGGTGTGCTTATGTATGCCTTTGCCGCGCTCGCCCTCGAACAAGGCTTCTCCCAGGGTTTCCTCAAGCCTTTCGGGGACGCGTCGGCGTCAAAGGATTGAAACTAAAACTATAAACGTAGCGGCGATTTTTTCTTACTCATCATCATCATCATCATGTTATATTAACAAACGCAGACAGAGAGCAGCAAACACGCCTTCCCATCATCGTCATAATCGTCGTCGTCGGTATCGTCGCCGTCATCATCCAGCGGACGAAAAGAAACGCGCTCGGAATCATTACAAGCTCGGAATCACAAACAAAATACCCACGAGCGCGACGACGGCGACGAGCGAATAAATCGCCAGTTGCATCTCGCCCTGCGTCTTGAGCGCGAATCGTCGCTCACCACACATCGGGCATCGCTTATTCTCGGCCCACGCACCCTTGGACCCGTCGTACACGTACCCACATCCCTGGCACACCCACAACTTTCCATCCACCAGGTACGGTTCGCCCGGCGCCGGTTTCCCCGGCGCCGCGGCCGCCTTCTTGTTAAATCGGCTTCCCCCGGCAGCCTCGACGACGACCGATCGTCTTCGAGTCGTCGTCGTCAACGGCATCGTCATCGCTCGCATCGTCGACGACCCTTTCATCTGCGCGTTCGTTTCACCGTCAGTCCGAGTCCAGTCCATCACCGGAATCGATCCTCATCGTCCACGTCACCATCGTCCGCTCGGAAGCGCGGATCGAATGACGCGAGCGCGCGATAAAAAAACCCTAAAGAGCGCGAACGCGTCGTCTCACGCCCGTACCTGCGTCCGCGTCGTCGTCTTCCCGGCACGCGGCGCCAACCGAGTCGTCGGCATCGTCGGCATCGTCGTCGTCGTCATCATCATCATGACGTGATCGATCGATCGATTCGATCGTCAGCGTGTGCAGTGCAGGCGCGGACTCGGCTCGATTCGGGTTTAGTGTTACTACGCGTGTGTGGATAGACGTATGTCCGCTCTGTATATGTGTAATAAGCCTCTAAAAACGGACCAGAAAAAAGGATACACACGTACACGTACACACGCACACGAAAATGGACCTACACCTATGATATGGGTAATTAAACATCTTTATACAATTTTTGTATACGTATTGTGGATGGATCTACCGGGAGTGTATCTACCGGTACGAGTCGTGGTGTCATCGAAACCGTCACTCGACCGGACGAAGGCGGACGGACGGACGGCGCGAGCGAGGGCGAAGACGACCCGACGAACGCCGAGACCGGTGGATTGGTCGACGGTGAAGAAACTGTTGGATGGGTTTACGTCGTCGTCGGTACCGGTCTCGACGCGGTGCGTCGACGGTGTCGATGACGCGTCGCGGATCATGGGGAACGGGACGTCGGATTGACGCGAACGGACGACGACGTCGTCGTCGTCCGCGCGGACGAAACGAACGTCGTCGGAATCGCGGAATCGTCGGAATCGTCGCGCGTCGATGATGGATCGGATCGCGCGATCGAGACGGGCGTCCGATGACTCTTCGTTCTCGACGCGACGAGACGGACGAGACCGACGCGCGCGCGCGAACGCCACCCGAACGGTCCGGACGCGCGGAACGTCGTCGTCGGAATCGTCGTCGGACGCGCCCTCTCGCGCGCGAACGATCTCATCCACCGTTTCCTCGATCGCGCCGTCGTCGTCTTCGACGTTCCGCGCGTCCGGATCGACGACGACGACGACGGCGTCCGCAGCCCGAAACGCCTCGGCTCGACACGCCGCGTGCTCGACCGCCCCGCTCGGATCGTAAAACCGTCCGCGCACGTTCGTCGGCGCGAGCGTCACCGCGCCGTAATCCATCCCGATCGTCGGCGTCGATCGCCACGACGCGTCGGCGTCGGCGTCGGCGTCGGCCGATCGACTGACGGTTCGCGCCTCGCGACGACACTCTGAGAAGAACCGTCGCACGAGCGCCGTTTTCCCGACGCCTCGCGCGCCGGCGACGGCGAAGGACACCGAGACCGCTCGCGATGGGGCGGATTGGACGCGTAAAAATTTTTTCTCGTCGTCGTCGTCGTCGAGACGGACGCGCGTCGGGTCGCGCGCGGCGTCGACGACGGCCCGGGCGTCGATCATCGTCGATCGGGGCTGGAAATAGCGCGGCGCCGCACTGAACGACGCGAACGGACGATTCGGATCGGAACGGACGATTCGGACGGACGGAGGCGGGGGAATACCGCCGAGGGGACGATGCGGTCCGCGGGTGAACGCGAAGACGAATCGTCGTCGTCGTCGTCGCGTCGTCGCCGTCGTCGCGCCGACGCGAGGGCGCTGTGTCGCGCGACGTGTGAGCTGTTGAATCTTCCATTGGAAACCTCGGTGACGGCGTTGACGGCGACGATGCGGTTTTACGCGCGAAAGGAAAAGGAGCGGGAGAAGGCGAAGGGCGTCGATGTCGACGCCGGCGTCGATCGAGCGTCGCCCGAGCTCGTGGTACCGAGCGCGGTGTATTTGGCGTGCAAGTTGGAAGAGTCGATCCTGCGGTTGGCCGACGTGGTCAACGCGACGAAGAGGTTGTGCTCGAGGGGCGTTCCTGAGTGTGGGTACGAGAAGATTGAACTCGATAGACGGGCTGGGGTGCGGTTGACGGAGGAGGAGGCAAAGGCGCGCGGTGAGGCGGAGGAATTGGCGGGGTACGCGGTGACGACGGAGGAGGAATGGGAGAGCGAGGAAGTGGTGGGTACGTTGTATTACGAATACAAGGATCGGATTTTGGAGCTCGAACAGGAAGTTTTGAGGGCGATGGAGTACGATTTGAACACGGAGCAGCCGCATAAGTTTATGTTTCATATCGTGCACACGATCGGGGGCGGAGACGATCTCGCGTGCGCGGCGAGCGCGGCGCTTTTAAACATGTTATTTGAGGTGGACGGGCTCGCGACCGAGGCAGATAAACCGCACCTCGCGGCGGCTGCGGTTCACTTGGCGAGTCTCGTGCTGAAATCTGAGGGAGTGGAAACGCCCCCGAATGGTGATGGGGCGTGGTGGGAGGTGTTGGGATTTGATTTCGCGGCGATGGAGGCTATCGAAGCGCAGTATCTTTTGCAAAAGAGTGGTGGGGATTGAGGCGCGCTACAAAATTATCCCCGCGTTCTATAGTCTAGAGTTGCGTAGTCTTGTTGTACATTTATCTTGTAGTTGGTGTTTAGTGCCCTGGACGAATCGCCGCCTGCGGATCTTTGCTTTCGAACCCTTGATACTCGCCCGAGTGCACGGCGTACACAAGCTGGCGCAGCGTGCTCGGGTAAAACGGCTTGCCCAGGGAGCCATCGCAGCCCGCTTCCTTTACAGATAAGGTGTGCTCCGGTCCGACATTTGCACTCAACGCGACGATGAGATTACGCTTGTAATTGTTTGAAGCCTTGCGTTCTAACTCACGAATCTTTCTCGTCGCCTCGTTGCCATCCATGACGGGCATTAAGATATCCATAAAGATGATGTCGTACGGCTTGAGAGTTCCTTTGATGGTTTCCTCAATCTTTTGAACCGCGATGAGGCCATTTTCAGCGACATCGATGCTCACACCGCACTTCTTGAGCGAGTGAATGGCGACTTGTTGATTCAACCTGTTGTCTTCCACAATGAGCACATTCATATGACTTATGTCAGCCTCTTGATTTGATTCTGAAGTCTTTTTGGAAGCCCAATGTTGTTGTCCAACGCCACCGTCTTCGCTAGTTGCTCGAGATGAAGTGGCCGTGCTTTTGATGTGCATTTCATCACGATGATCTTGTAGCGATGCACTCGATTGCGGGGATGGTACATTCACCATTCCGGCTGTAGACACGTTTGTGCCGTCATCGATTAGTCTCGCATTTTCAGCAAGATAGTTGAGCGTTTCAAGGAACGTGGACATGGCGATCGGCTTCATAATTGCTCGAATACTCGAAGTGTGCGGCAAATCTTTCATTCTCGACGACTTTGAAACGATCAAGATTTGTGGCGGCGGATACAACTCGTTCAAGAATGTTTCATTCTCAAAGTATTGTTCCTCCTCGATGATGAGCACTGCAGCGGTGTCAGACTTCTTGGCGTGAGTTATATAATGAACCAACTGGGTCCTGTTTTCATCTTTGAGACTGACTTCGACGATATCGTTCGGATTGAGCTGATAGCATGCCAAAATGTTTCGAACCGTTCTCTTCTGCAGACCAAGCTTGAGTCCGACGAGCACCGTGAGTTGCGGTGGAGACGGGTTTTTCTCGTTCGGTCTGTACGGAATCGGAATTGTCACGTTGAAGGTTGTACCGACGTCTTCTTTCGAGGTGAAACTGATATCCCCACCCATCAATTCGATGATCGTTTTCGTGATCGTCAAGCCGAGCCCGGTGCCTTGGACTCGAAGAGCAGAGTAGTCTGACTGCTGGCTGAACGGGATGAAAACTGCGTTTTGTCGCTCCTCTGGAATCCCGACGCCGTTGTCCTCCACGCAGAAGGTCAAGTGTGCGGTTTCACTATCTAAATAACCCCGGACATCAATCACCACACGCCCAGATCTGTCCAAATTACTCGAAAACTTGACGGCATTATTCACGAGGTTGACGAGGCATTGTCTCAACCGGAAGAAGTCACTCGTGTAAGTCATCGGAAATAGACTCGGATCGACTCTGATGAAGACTTCGCCAGTGTAATCTTGGCGCTGAGAAATACTGAGCGTTTGGTCGAGCAGCTCTTCGAGCGTAAATGTGTCGTTAGACAGCTCCAAGCCGTGTCCTCCAGAAATTTCAGCCCCTTTGCGGTTAAACTTGGCGTAGTCCAAAACTTGATTGATCAATCCAAGAAGTGCCTCGGCAGAAGTCAAAGAGTTCTTAATGAAGCCATCTGCGACGTCGGTGAGCTCGCCAGATTCGACCGCGAGTGTGTTGAAGCCGATCACCGAGTTCAATGGCATCCGCAGCTCGTGCGTGATGTTGAAGAAGAAGTCGCGTTGCATTGTTGTCAAACGCTCAATATCAGCCATTTCCTCGGCGCGGTGAACGTCAAGGATGCGAATATTACCAGCCGATAATAGCAGACAGTAAACAGCTTTCGTCAATACATCACAGCTCAAGAACCACTCGTGTTCTGCGTTTGAATCAATTAAACCTGCTTCTTTGGCCACGAAGACAATTGGAAACGATGTCCAGCACACCGTCTTGGCAACCGCCAAGATGACAAATCTGGTGCGATCACCTTTCGTCAAATCGCTATCGAGAATTTCAGAGAATAGCTTGATACATTTACCGATGATGTACGTGAAGCATCCCATCGATATGGCAAGCAAAAACCCGCGGCCGCTGCCTGCTACCTCGTGAATCCACATCCCAGTGACGAGCATAATCTCGTCAGCAATCACGGCAGTCCACATCTCCGAACGCAAGCGCGCTTGCTTCGTGCCCACGAGCGACAGTGCGTGCAACTGATACACCAAGATTAAAAGCACGGGCGTCGTAAACATCCACTCGAGGTATCGCAAAAGAGAGTAGTACGTGCCGTCGACGCTCCGCAGCAGCAAATCCGACCCTTGAACCATGAGATAGTGCGTGTAACACGCAACAATGGTGATGTACATGACTGTCAAGCTCACTTGACGACGAGACTTGGACGCAGTCCACGCAATATCGTTCAAACCAATGCTCGCGCAAACCGCAAACACCGTGAGCGCCATCATCGAAGTGGACCCGCACACCTCAGCCTCCAGACGGACGACGCCGTGGTCCATGTACGTCCTGATGTTGTCTCCAGACATCGGCAAAGTCACCGTTGCGTTCGAGTCTTCTTTGCCGTCCACCGAGTACGCGTACGTCCCGGACCTGCTCGTCAAGCTCGCCCCCTTGCCGCTCGCATCCATGTACCTCGCCCGCACCAATCGAGGCGTAAACGCCCCCATCGACGCCGACTCCCGGTCTCTGATCCACTCCGTCATCACTACAAAGCTCAAAAACAGTATCAACAGATACGTCAACCGCACCCCCGTCCCATCGATCGCACTCCTGGCGTAGTACTTCCACCTATTTTTCCAACCACCCGTCCTCGGCAGCTTGGACGCTCTCCGATCTGCCACCTCTCGATCCGCGCGCAACCTCGACGACGGTCCCGCCCCGTTCGCGTCCATCTTACTCAATGACGTCGAGCTCATCGCGTCCAGTTTTCCTTCCCCCGTCGAGAGTCTATTCGCACGGGACGCACGGAACGAGTTCGTAGGACGGCGGCGCCGATCCGATCCTCAATTCTTCTTCAACCGTTCCCTCCGTTCGTCCGTTCGTTCGTCACCGAGACCGTCACCCCACCCGAGTGGTTGAGTGCACCGCGTGAAACGAAACGCGTCTTACTCGTCTACCGGACGCGTCGAGTGTTCGCGTCGCGTCGTCGCGCCGCTCGAGCGTCGTGAAGTGAGGACCTCGCGCCGTTACTTCTTCAGCGCCAACGGTGGCTGCGCTGACGTGGATTTCATATTGAATTGATTTTAAGGTCATATTTGTGGTTTTCGTAAAGTAAGATTCCTTCTGAAGAAGACTCCTCGTCGCGAACGAGCGCGCGCGTCGTCGAGTACACCAAGTAATCCTCGCGATGAATGACGACGACGACGACGCGAGCCGGCTTTTTTGTGGTAACGACGGTTGGACGTTCTTTTATCGCGCCTGCGCGCGTCGTGGTGGACTAGGAAGAATGCGTATTAAAAATTTCAACTCGACTCGGGCGAACAGACGCCCAGCGCGTCGTGGGTGAAAGCTTGAGCTTGAGCGCGCAACTACTTGTCTAGAGGTAGGCAGAGTCGTCCACGGTGCTTTCGGATTGAGTTTCGGCTAAGAACTCTTCCGCTTCGCGACAGACGTCGACGTTACCGCTCGCCATGGCAAACTTGAGAGCGCTCTCAAACGCCGTTCTCGCGAGACTCGTCTTGTCGAGCGCCTTGTAGCACCTCGCCTTGTACGAGAACGTCGTGGACAAGATGGCTGACTCAGCCTCCGCACCGCTCGCGGCTCTCTCGGCGTCCGCGATTTCGCTCAACGCTTCGTTCCACTGCTCTTTTTCCATGTAACAAAACGCCACGCGGTTGAGCGTCGCGGCGACGAAATCATTCGACCCGAGCTTTTCAAACCTCGAGCACCCCAATCGAAGGGACCGAAGCGCCTCCTTGTAGTTTTTCTCCTCTCTAAAAATTTCCCCGAGCGCGGCGTAGAGATCACCCAAGCGTCCCGCTAAGTCTGCAACCATAAACGGCGGCATTCCCGCCTTGCCTTCGTGCACCTTGCAAATCTCGATGCCCTTTTTCAGCGCTCCCTTTGCCATTTCGACGTACGACGCGTTCCCGTCGTCGCCCTCCGCGTCGTCACCCTCTTTTGTCCCCTCTGTCGTCTCCCCACCGCTCGACGTCCCGTTCTCCCCTCCATCGTCATTCGCGCTCCTCTCCGTCGCTTTTTGCACGTACGCATCCGCGAGAATCCTCAGCGCCAACCCGTGCACCGTCGGCGGCGCCACGACGCGAGAGCACAACGCGTCGGTGCTCTTCATCATCTTAATCGCCGCGTCCGTCTTCCCGTCGTCCAACGCCGTCCGCGCGTTTTCGACGCTTCGCATCACCAACGCCGGAACCTACGCACGCGCGCGCGCACACACACACATCAGTCAGTCGCTCGCTCGAACGCCACCCCATCGCGCCATCGATCGATCCAACGCGCTCGCGCTTCGCCCCTCCCGCCCGAACGGGGCCGCCTCGCGCTTTTTCGGGTTTGAGGTTTGTCCCCGCGCGCCTCGCCCAGGGAGCACCGACGAAGACCCGCGCGGACGCCGTCACCGTCACCGCCGCCGCCCCACCCTCGCGATTAAACCCTCCTCCCATCCCCTTCCGATCGTCCGTCCACCCGCGCGTCCCGTCCCGAACCGCGCCTCACGTGGCAGAGGTACCCATGTGCCGAGGCTCTGTGCGGGACAGACCCACCCCACGCGGACCGATGGATGGATGGATGATGATTCCACGCGTGAATCCCGTCGTCGTCGTCGTACGTGTCGTCGTCGTCGCGTACCTTTCGCGGATCCACCGAGCTCAGGTCACCCCCAGCCATGTCTCCGTCGTCCGTCTCGTCGTCGTCGTCCGTGAAACCCGCCCCCGGGGTCGGTCGGCTCGACTCGATTCGGCCACCCGTCCGTCCCGGTCTGCCGCCCGCCCCGTCCCGGTCGAGGTCCCTAAACCCGGTCGAGGTCCACCCGATGAATCGGGTTTATGTCGGTACTGAGTACTACTACTTAAGTAGTACTGTAACTCGTTTAATACCCTATGTGTGTAGTGCGCATATGCGCACGCGTGTCTGTACCTAAACCAACTATTGATGGGGTTTTTGTTTAATTATACGTGTTGTTTTTGTATGTATTGTATTAATCTATGTACCTATGTATAGGGGTGTGTGTGTGTCTCCATCGCGTCCGGCGTCTTCCCGCGTCTGTCTTCCCGCTTTCGGCTCGTTTTTTGGCTCTCACAGCTGCGTCCTCGGCTAGTTTGTCTGCGCCCCGGATTCGACGTCGGCGGACCGCTGCGACGGGGCCCCGGACGACGGGGCGGCCGAGGAAGAGACCGCGCGGTCGAGCATCTCGGCGCGAGCGTAGAGCACCATGCCGATCATGGCGACGAAAAGACCGAGGACGTTCTTGGCGACGACCGGGTTGCCGATGACGACGAAGCCGAAACCGAGGACGAGGATCGTCTTGAGATGGCCGACGACTTGGTAAGTGACGGCGCTGCACTTGCCGATGACGGCG